>Ga0315551_10000512_pt1 | contig 30871 bp, 27 predicted proteins | sample SalMarSW160290MG_FD_203678 | JGI IMG/M metagenome (GOLD analysis project Ga0315551, IMG submission 203678) | Salt marsh sediment microbial communities from the Plum Island Ecosystem LTER, Massachusetts, United States - Salt Marsh Sediment SW1602-90 ...
CATTGTCTGGGCTCTCTCAACCGGCCAGGCCGGCGCTGACCCGCACCGCCTCTTCGCCGTAGATCTCTTTGAACTGCTCATCGGTCATGGCCCGGATCTCTTGGCGGCTGCCCCGGTAGACGATGCGTCCGGCTCGCAGGCCGATGACCCGGGTGGAATAGCGCTGCACCAGGTCCAGGTAGTGGAGGCTGCAGAGCACGGTAATGTGGTCCTTCTGGTTGAGCTCCTCCAGGTAGCCCAGAATCGAATGAGCCAGCACCGGATCCAGGCTGGCCACGGGCTCGTCGGCCAGGATCATACGGGGTTGCTGCATCAGGGCTCGGGCGATGCCGACCCGCTGCTGCTGACCGCCGGAAAGTTCCCGGGCCTGCTTGTAGGCCTGGTCGGCGATGCCGACCCGCTCCAGGGCCTTCCAGGCCATTTCCCGGTCCTGGGAGGGAAAGTGGTAGGCCAGGCTGGTGCTAGGCCTGACGTAGCCCAGGCGTCCGGTCAGCACGTTGGTGAGTACATTCGAGCGCCTTACCAGGTTGAACTGCTGGAAGATCATGCCGATCCGGCGGCGGATCTTGCGCAGCGCTTCCGGTTCGGCGGCGGTGATATCCACCCCGTCCCAGAGGATCTGCCCTTCGGTGGGCTCGATCAGGCGGTTGATGCAGCGCAGCAGTGTAGACTTGCCCGAGCCGCTCAAGCCGATGATCACCAGGAACTCTCCCTCTTCTACGGAGAAGCTCACGTCATTCAGGGCTACCGTGCCGTCGTCGTAGATCTTGGTCAGGTTCTTGACCTCGAACATCCTCACCCCCGTACAGAAGGAGGGGGACGATTGACATCCCCCTCCTTCGTAGTTTTTTATAACCCGTAGCCCGCTCGCTACTGCATCAACTCTTCGGGTTTGATCCCGGCTGCCTGCAGAACCTGCCGGAAAGGATCGTAGAAGGTGTCGTCATGCCGCTCCAGGGCTGTCCACTGGTAGGCGGTGTTGAGGGCCGTCTTCCCCTCATCCGTGCCGGCGATCTTGAGCAGGGCGGCGACGATCTTCTCCCGTAGTTCCGCGGGGACCGAGGGATGGAACTGGACGCCGTCGTTGGGGATGTTGACGGTCACCTGCAGGACCACGACCTTATCCATCACGTCCGGGTGTTCTTTCTGAATGTTCGTCCTGGCGTCGACGAAGCAGGCGCCGCCGTCGACCTCGCCGTTGTACACCGCCGCCACCACCGCGTCGTGGCTACCGGCGTCCACAACTTTCATGTCCCGTGTAGGGTCAACACCGGCCGCCTTCAGAGTGATCATGGGGATGATCCAGCCGGAGGTGGAAAGAGGATCGACACGGGCGAAGGTCTTGCCTTTGAAATCGGTCAGCGTCTTGACCCCGCTGTCGGCACCCGCGATGATCTGGCCGTTGTAAAAGGCGCTGCCCCTGCGTACCGACACCAGTGCTGCCTCGGCCACGCCCATGTCGGCAGCCATGATGTAGGCGAAGGTGGCCAGAGAGGCCATGTGGGCCGAAGGGGGATCTGCCCGCATGGCTTCAATCACCCCGGCGTACTCAGTGGCAACCAAGGTGTCGAAGTACAGGTCGGTCTCGGCATGAAGCAGATCGGCCACGCTGTTAGCGCCGGCGGCTACCCGCTCCATCTCCCCGGAGGGCACGAAAGCCCAGACGATCGGATTCTCCTCCGAGCCCAATTCGGGAGCCTTCTTGCAGCTGGTCGGAATGACTACCAGACCCACAACCAGCAGAAGGCAGGCCAGCATTAGCACAACTTTTTTGAGCATAGTGCTTCTCCTTTGTAAAAATTTTTGTTTACTGCCATTGACAACTCTAAATCAGGCTCTGTTTCTCGTCAAGCAAAAGCGCCGTTTTTTAAGCATTCAAGCTCGGCTGTAGCCGAGGGGTTAGAAATGCAGCCTGATGGCGAGGTCCAGTGCTACGGGAGCGCCGTCGATCCTCTCTCCGATCAGCGGGAAATTGGTGTAGACGTGGACGTAGGCGAAATCCAGCAGATCCAGAAACAGCCCGATGCCGGTGGAACCTATAAATCCCCCCGGCGTACGCCAAGGGTCCCCCCAGTACAAGCTGCCGTAGCCCAGATCGAAGTAGACGACAATACCGGGGAGCAGGTCTCTGCCGCAAAACGAATAGATAACCGGCAGGTTGAAGCGAAGATCGAAGTTGTGGACGATCTTCAGCTGGGTGTCCCAGGAGTACTTCTCGAAACCCCGAACCGAATCGGCCAGACCTTCCCGCAGCTCCGTGCCTCCGAAGGTCTGCATGACGTAGAGGGGCATCCGGCTGCGGGCATCGGCGTAGTCGATCGAGAAGTAGCTGCCCGCGTAGATGGTGAAGACGTTTTTTTCGGCCTCGGGACGGGCTTCATAGAGCCTCCAGAAGGTCTTGGTGGAGAAGTTTATCCGCCAGAAGTCGCTGGCTCCCAGCACCGACGGGAAGTAGGGGCTGAACTCGACAGACGCCTCGGCGTAGGTGCCGTTGTAGGCCTTGGTGCGCCCGTCGAAGTGCAAGTCATCGTAGGCGAAACCGCAGAACAGGGAGTTGCCGAAGATCCCTCGAGCGTCGTTGCCGAGATAGGCGGACTGCCAGGCTTCATGGCTGGCTTCGATCGCCGCGATCCGGCTGTCGCTGCTTCCCCAGTAGTGCCGTCCCTTCAGATAGCGGTCGTAGCGGCCCCGGTAGTAGAGGAAGGCCTCCACCAGGTTCCGTTGCTCCGCCGGATTCCAGAGGATCCCTTGGCGGATCCCCGCCTGCCATTGAAAATTGGGGCTGTTGAACTCCAGGTTGCCGGCCGGGTCCGCAGTGGCCGCCGCCACCGAGTTGGGTACGTAGTTCCAGGCCCGAAAGGTGCCGAAGCCCTCGTAACCGCCGCCGATGGTGGTCTGGAGGATCGTTTCCACCCCTTCGAACCACGGCGGGAGTCGGTAGCCCATAGTCACGTCGATTCCCGTGGGGATTAGATTCCAGCCCCAGGTGAAGTATCGGCGTACGTCTTCGATCCGGTAGAAGAAGGCACCGCTTGCCGCGGCGTCTGTATCCTCCTGGGCGGAGACGAAATGCAGGATGCCCGCCAGGAGGAAGACGGCCGCCAGGAGCCGGCTGACCGCGCTCGGCCGGTGTGGGCACCGCGGCGCCGATCGGGTTCGAACAGCGGGCATCAGTCGCAGAGCACCAGCACGGACTCAGGATATTGGCGCACCATGTTGATGAGCTTAACCTGTTCGATTTCCCCGCATCAAGGTGACGGGTGGGGGTTTTTTCTGTACATTGACCTCCATGGTTCTGGCAATCGCCCTGAGCGGCGGTGTGGATTCGGCCGTAGCGGCCGTGCTGTTGAAGAGGAAGTATCCCCGGATGGTCGGAGCCAGCCACGTAATCTGGCCGGGTTCCCGCTGCTGCTCGGTCGAGGTGCTGGGTAGAGCCAGGGAAACCTGCCGTCTCCTGGACATACCGTACATACAGGAAGATCTGCACGAGGAGTTCCGGGACCAGGTGGTCGAGGACTTCATTCAGAGCTACCTCGGCGGCAAAACCCCGAATCCCTGCGTAATCTGCAACAAGAGCATTCGTTTCGATGCCTTTTATCTGCGACTCAAAACCACCCTGGTCGATCGGGGACTGCTCGAAAGGGAGGAGGATCTGCTGTTTTCCACAGGCCACTATGCGCGAATCGTGGAGAGCCCCGAAGGACTGTTCATCGCGAAAGGCGTGGATCCGAGCAAGGATCAGTCCTATATGCTCTACCAGGTCCGCAAGCCGATGCTGGCTAACCTGGTGCTTCCCCTCGGGGAGTACCGGAAAACCGCGGTTCTCTCCATGGCCGGCGATCTCGGGCTTCCCTATACGCAGATCAGGGAGAGCCAGGATGCCTGCTTCGTGGAGGACAATTACGTACAGTTCATCCGCAAACAAACCGGTCGCCGTGATTTCCTGCGGGCAGGGGAGATCTTCGATCCCCAGGGCCGGGTATTGGGCCGGCACCGGGGCACGATCAACTACACGGTAGGCCAGCGCAGGGGGTTGGGCCTGGGCAACGGACCCTGGTACGTTATCCGCATCGACGCGGAGGCGAACAGGCTGGTGGTGGGCAGAGAGGCGGATGCCCGGCGTCGGGAGTTTACAGTCGATCGCACGAACTGGTTCATCGAACCACCGCAGGGCTCGCTCGCCTGTGCCGTAAAAATCCGCTACCAGATCGATGAAATTCCCTGCAGCCTAGAGCCCGAGGCCGAAGGATTCCGGGTGGTGTTGAAGCGTCCCCGGATCGTTACCCCGGGCCAGTCCGCCGTATTCTACGATCGGGATCTGGTGTTGGGGGGAGGGATTATTCTCTGAACGCAAAACGCTAGAGACGGGCGGTATCCACGGCATCCCGGGTAACGAGAAAGCGGGTATGATCCAGATTCATCCAGGAGGCGGGAAGATCCGAATCCCCCTTCAGGACCCTGGACAGGATTTCCCGCTTGTTTGCTCCGCTTACCAGGAAGAAGATCCGCCGGGACCGCTTGAGAAAGGCGGCTGTCATGGTCAGGCGGAAGCTCTGCGCCCCGGGGGCGTACACAGCCGCGGTCAAGCCCGGGAGATTGGGGCTCATGGGCATGGCATCCCGGGTTGGATCCGGCGCCCCCCCGCGCATGGCCCAGCCGTCCGGAAACAGCGATGCCGTATGTCCGTCCTCTCCCATCCCCAGAATCAGGAGATCCGGATACTTCTGTTCGCTTTCGAAATGCCGCTTGAGGATCTCTTCGTACTGTCGGGCCCGTCCTATGGGTGAGCCCATTCCAGCCTGCCACGAATAGATGTGGTTCTCCGGGATTTTCAGAGGCGCGAGCAGGGCTGTACGGATCATGCCCTCGTTGCTCTCCTTGCTCTCTTGACCGGCCCAGCGCTCATCACCGAAAAACCAGTGGATCTTGCTGCACCCCTCGGGGAAGGCCTGCAATAGCTCGGCCAGTTTCTGATAGCAACCCCGGGGTGTGCTTCCACCGGCCAGAATAACAGTCGGGTCCCTGCCGGTGCTCAGGTCATCTTCGATCGCGGCAGCCAAGATCTCGGCCCCGGACTCGGAGAGGTCCTGTAAATCGGCGAACACCTGTACCTTTTCCACGTGTGCCTCGTTTCTTCTGCTTCACTAATGACCTGAGTGTATTGTAACGTGATGGTGCAAGGAAAATCAATGAGGCGTCTGGCGATTCGGAACCCCTGGGCACCGGCCCCCATCTACTTCAAGAAGCGAACCGCTTCCACGATGGAAGACGCCCGGCGGTTGTTCAAATCCGGCTGTCCCGACGGAACCGTGGTTTTAGCGGATTTCCAAACCCTGGGCAGGGGGCGAGTTGCCGAGCGCAGCTGGATCGCGGAATCGGGTGAGAACCTGCTGTTCACGCTGGTGCTGAGAACCGAGAGCGGCAGCGCGGGAATCGGCGGGGTTCCTCAAAGGTTGCCGCTGGTCGCGGGTCTGGCTTTGGCTCTGAGCGTGGAGCGTCTGTACGGACTATCCGTACAGCTGAAATGGCCCAATGATCTGCTCGTGGGGGAAAGGAAGCTGGCCGGGATCCTTTGTGAAGCCCTGGTAGAGGGCAACAGCCTGGGGCTGTTGGTCGGGATCGGCTTGAACTGCAATCAGCTGACCTTTCCCCGGGAGCTCGATTCAAAGGCCACATCCCTGGCCCGAGCACTGGGCAGTCCGGTCAGCCTGCCGAATCTCTTGGAAGAGGTGTTGTCCCAGCTGAAAACCTGCATCGAAGACGAGGATTGGCGCGCCAAGGTCGTCGATCGCCTGTACGGGCTGAGCCGGGTAAATGCCGCAAGGCAGGCGCAGAGCGCGGGGGACGGCCGGCCGATGATGGTATTGCTGTCGCCGGCAAACCGTGGTGTCGCCTCGCGGCAAGGGTCGGAGCAACGCGGGGTCATCCTGGGGGTGAATCCCGACGGGTCCCTGCTGGTCCAGCCCGAGGAAGGTCCGCCTGTGTCTGTGTACGGGGGGGAGATCCGCTTTGTTGCCGATCCGGAGCTCTAGATCGAATCCGGTGCCCTACGGCTGCTTTCCTCTGCCGGCGGCGCCGCTGAAACGGATGCCGTAGGATAGGTTCAGCCTTCGGGCAGAGAGATTTGCCGCCGGTTGGGGCAGGTAGCTGCCGCCGAGGTTCGTCCACAGCAGATACGTACTACCCCGCTGTTTTTCGACCCGGAATTCGATTTGCCCGGCCCGGGTTTTCTGCAGCGGCGCCACCTGCAGCTCCACGCTCCGGTTGTCCTGTTGAAGTCTGATCTTTTTGCCCCAAAGCACGAAAACTCCCGAACCGGGCGCTACGCTTTCGCGGTACGGATCACGGTTCGGGATCTCCACCTCTATCGTGGGCGGGGCATCCTCGGTGAAGGGACACAGGCAGAGCTCCAGGGGTACGCTCTCGGTAACGATTGCGGGGGAAAGGGATGGATAGCGGACCACGATGTCCAGAATCAGCCGGTTCGGATCGTCGGCGAAGTAGTAATCCAGGATGACCTGAACCGCCTTGCGCTCCTTGCCGATACGGCTGGAGAGTATGGAACGCAGTCCTGTTTGTCCCTCCCGGTCGAAGGAAAAAGCGCTGTCCGTTTGCAGGAGCTCCCGCTTGGCGTCGAAAGTGAAAAAGGATCGCCCGGGTTCGCCGGGGAGGATCTTCTTGCCGTGGTCGATCAAGTTGGAAAGCCGTCCTTCGCTGAACGTAGCCTGCAGGCCTACCCCGACGAGGGTAACCGCACCGGCCATGCTGATATTGGTGATCTCTATCTTGTGCTCATCATCGTTTTTGTCTTGGCCGGAGCGAGCGGCTGTGCCGGAAGGTGCGGCTTCGGCCACGGTTTTCAACAGATCGCGCATCTGGAGATTGCTCTTTCGCTTTTTCTTCCGCAAATTTTCGATCTGATTCCAGATCCTGCCCTCCGGGCATCTGCCGACCGGCGAAACGAAGGTCAGCAGCTCCGCGGGATCGATCGGAACAGCTGCGGATTTCTGAGTTCGTGCCGAAAAGGGGAGAAACTCGATCCGGCGATGTTTGGACAATATGCCGAACAAGCGTTCCACGGCTGCAGGTCCGCCTGAATCGCCTCCGCAGCTGCCGTCGATCAAATCGAACATTATATACAGAGCATCCGCATTGCAGGACAGTAACGAATCGATCGCCTCCGGTGTCACCTCTTGGGGAAGCAGCACGGCAATCGGAGTAAGATTCACGCCCGAGTCTGAGCCCCGGATTGTATAGCACGGATGGGATAGAGGTTTCAGAGCTGCTCGCTTTTTGTTGCCGGTGCCCGGGGACAAACGATAGAGGGGAGTAGGGATTCCGATAGTCCGGAATCCATGACGGCTGTACGTGTTCCCCACCGCTTCGGAAAACAGATCCGGATACACGGGCAGGATATGCTCGGGATGCATGTCGAAGAGATTCTTAAGGGCCGGAAACCAGGGGTTTCGGTAGCACCAGAGCAGTTCATGCTGGAGCTCCTCCGGCAGCAGCTGCGGATGGGGAATCCCGAGGAATCCGCTGGGAACGATCTGATCCTGTCGGCTCTCGATTCGCCTCCGGATCGCTGCAACCAGATTTGCGGCTGCCCGGGTCTGCTTCTCCAGAACCGGCGCAACCGGAAAATTCCAGTACAGCGGGACGGAGTTTTTCGTCTCCAGCCGTTCGATTTCTCTTAGAAATCCCTCGACCCGGCTACAGCTGTCCTTGTCACAGCTGTAGCCAAACCTCAGGCCAAGGTGAAGTTGTAGGGAGTGACCGGTACTCACCCCTTCTTTGTAGCAAATCCGGGGGTAAAGTCAAGCGGTCCGATCGCGGCCGGCCGGAGAGACATATGAAAAAATTGCATTTTTTTGTTGATGATCGGTATCAGAATTTGTATCTTTCTTTTAGGTAAAACTCTAGCTCCAATAACAATCAAAAAAACTTACCATTAAAGGAAGGGTTAAAGAGATGGCGAAACAGTTACAGTTTGACGAGACTGCCAGGCGGGCGCTGTTGAAGGGCGTCGATAAGATGTCCTCGGCAGTGAAAGTAACCCTGGGACCCAAGGGGAGGAATGTTGTTCTGGACAAGAAATTCGGCGCTCCCACGGTCACCAACGATGGAGTCACCATCGCCAAGGAGATCGAGCTCGAAGATCCCTTTGAGAACATGGGTGCGCAGCTGCTCAAAGAAGTGGCGACCAAGACCAACGACATAGCCGGTGACGGCACAACGACCGCGACCGTACTGGCCTACTCGATGATCAAAGAGGGTTTGAAATCGGTCGCCGCGGGTATCAACCCGATGGAGATCAAGCGGGGAATCGCCAAGGCTGTGGAGGTGGCGGTCGGGGATATCAAGAAGAGCGCAAAAGAGATCAAAGAGAAGGAAGAAATTGCCCAGGTTGCCGCTATTTCAGCCAACAATGACATGGAGATCGGGAATTTGATCGCCGATGCCATGGAGAAGGTCGGCAAGGACGGGGTAATCACCGTCGAGGAGTCCAAGTCCATGGAGACCCACCTCGAGGTGGTCGAGGGCATGCAGTTCGACCGCGGCTACCTGTCTCCCTACTTCGTCACCAACAGGGAGAACATGACCACGGTGCTCGAGGATCCCTACATCCTCATCCATGACAAGAAGGTTTCCAGCATGAAGGATCTGCTCCCCATCCTGGAGAAGATCGCCCAGTCCGGGAAACCGTTGCTGCTCATCGCCGAGGATGTGGAGGGCGAAGCCCTGGCCACCCTGGTGGTGAACAACCTGCGGGGCACCCTGAATGCCTGTGCCGTGAAGGCCCCCGGTTTCGGGGACCGCCGCAAGGCGATGCTGGAGGATATTTCCGTCCTGACCGGCGGCCAGGTCGTCTCCGAGGAGCTCGGGCTCAAGCTGGAAAATACCGAGATGAACCAACTCGGACGGGCCAAGACGGTGAAGGTGGACAAGGAGAATACCACGCTCATCGAGGGCGCCGGAAAGGCCAAAGACATCAAGGATCGGATCGGACAGATCAAGGTCCAGATCGAGGAAACCACCTCTGATTACGATCGGGAGAAGCTTCAGGAGAGGCTGGCCAAGCTGGCCGGCGGTGTGGCCGTGATCAACGTCGGCGCCGCCACCGAAGTCGAGCTCAAAGAGAAGAAGCACCGGGTCGAGGATGCTCTTTCCGCCACCCGCGCAGCCATCGAAGAGGGTATCATCGCCGGTGGCGGTGTGACCCTGGTTCAGGCCGTGAAAGCCCTGGACGCCTTCGACGTCAAGGCGCTCACCCAGGACGAGCAGGTCGGCTACAAGATCGTGAAGCGTTCCTTGGAGGAGCCGATGCGCCAGATCGTGGAGAACGCCGGTTTGGACGGAGCCGTGGTTGTCGAGCGCGCCAAGAAGGAGAAGAAGGGGTTCGGTTTTGACGCGGCCAAGATGGAGTGGTCCGACATGTTCGCCCGCGGGATTATCGACCCCGCCAAGGTGACCCGCTCGGCCCTGCAGAATGCCGCTTCGATCGCCGGCCTGCTGCTGACCACCGAGGCCACGGTAACCGATATTCCGGAGAAAGAGCCGGCCGGACCGGCCATGCCTCCGGGAGGCGGAGGAATGCCTCCGTACTAAAACGGGTGAGGTTGGTTTCCCCGCTGCGCCCGTGATCGGCTGATACTGATCATCCTTTTGCTGCACTCGCTGTTGCTCATCGGGCAAGCGGGAAGACCCAAGTTATATATAAGCCCCCGGGATCAGAGACGGTTCCGGGGGTTTTTTTCTACCGGTCGGTTGCGCTCAAGAAGCTTGCCTGACGAGCGCCGGCGGGTTAGGATTTGCTGATTTCCAGGAGGGGAGGGGCCCTGGGGGCAGGAGGACTCGATGAAGGAAACGATCCGAGAGCATCTGGCAATCCACGGCTATCACGGGAGGGTGGTGTCCATCGGCCATCTCCAGGAGCTGGAGGAGGAGATCCGCCTCAGATATGACAGAGGTCTATTGGATAAAGATCTGTACCAGGCGTATCTCTCCAAGTTCGACCGTCTTCCGCCGGGAGACATGCCGGATGCCCGCTCGTTGATCGTCGTCGCCTACGCCGATCCTCCGGTGCGCTTTGCCTTCAGTTGGAGGGGGAGGACGGCTCACGTTGCTGTTCCGCCCACCTACCTGAATGCGCAGGCCAAGGATGCGGCGGTTGGAAGATTGCTGGCCGAGGGGCTGACCCCGGAAGGCTACCGCGTCGCTCCAGCCCTGGCACCCAAGAAGCTGCCTCCTGCCCTCATCGAAAAGATGCGGCGGTGGGATCTCCTAGAGCTGTACGACCAGCTTCCACGCAACCTGACGGCTTTTCTTGAACGCGTTGACGGATAAAACGATCACCGACCTGCAGCAGCTGCGCCGGGAGCTGAAGCGGGTGCGGGAGCAGGGCTGCGCCGTGGACGACGAGGAAACCGAGCCGGGGGGGCGATGCGTGGCCGCTCCGATCTTCGGCAGGCAAGGCTCGCTGATCGGAGCAATCTCGATTGTGGGTCCCACCAACCGGGTCAATCCTGAAACGATCCCCGCCCTCTCCGAGATGGTACGGAGCGCTGCCCGGGGAATTTCCCGGGCGCTGGGCCATCGGGGGAACCGATCGCAATAACCTCAGATCCGGTTGTTCATCAGGTAGTAGGGATCTTTCTCTCCCCTTTCGATCTCCTCGTACCAGGGTTGGAAGTGGCCGGAGATCGCCCCGCGCAGGCGTTGCATCAGCCGGTTGCGTGTTTCGAACTGCCGCCGATAATCCGCGGGGATCGCCTCCCGAAGTTTGCGGATAACCTCCTCCCGATCGATGCGGGTGAATCGACCCCGATCCAGCAGCACTTCCCCGTCCACCAATACGCTGCGGATATGCTCGCTCTTTCCCCGGTACAGGAGCAGATCCAGGGGATCATGACCCTCGAAGCAGTAGGGTGCGCAGATTGCCTCCAGGTCCAGGAGAACCACGTCCGCCCGCTTGCCCCGCTCCAGGGTACCGATCCAACCGTCGAAACCCAGCACCGCGGCTCCGTTTCGGGTACCCATACGGAAGAGATCCCGGGAGCTCAGGCAGGGCGAGTCGAGCCGGTGCGAGGAGAGTCGATGGAGCTTGGCCGCTATCCTCAGCTCGGCCAGATAATCCTTGTCGTCGGCGACTTCCTTTTCGTCCATGCCGATGGCCACCACCACGCCCCTGCGGTCGAGCTCGTAGACCGGGCTGATGCCGTTTCGAACCCGCAGGTTGCAGCCGGGATGATGGGTCACCGAGGCGCCGGATTGACGGAGCAGCTCGATATCTCCTTCCGAAATCCAGACGCAGTGGCCGCAGGTGACATTCGGGGCCAGGAAACCGAGCTCGTTCAGATAGGCGATCAGGGACTTGCCGTAGCGCTTCAGTCCGTAGGCCCTTTGCAGTCGGGTCTGCTGCACGTGGGTATGGATGTGAAGGCCCAGCTCGGTCGCCTCTTGGCGAATCCGCTGCAGGGCCTCCTGCCGCACCCACTGGGGCGACACCGGCCCGTGCATGATCTGGATCTGCGGACCGCTGTACTCGCGGTGCAGCGAACGTACCGATTCGAAGTACTCGTTCTCTCCGAAAGCGGCCGAACGCCCCCGAATCTGCCCGCAGAGATCTCGCAGCTCCGGAGGCAGGGAGCCGATAAATGCCTCATCGTCCCCGTAGGTGAAGATGTTCTCAGTGCTCAGGCTGGGGGCGAAGGCCACGCGCAGGCCGCAACGCTTGTAGGCTTCCAGCACGGCGGCAAACTCCTCCGCATGCCCCTCGGGATCGACCAGCCCGTGGTTGTGCATGGTCGTGGTGACCCCGCTTGCCAGCAGCTGCAGGCAGGTCCAGCAGGTATCGAGGTGCGGATCGATCGGGGGAAAACTTCTCCACTTCCAGGTCTCCAGGGTGTCGTCCGGCTGGCCCCTCTGAAAATCGGTCAGCCCCTTTCCATGGCTGTGAGCGTTGACCAGGCCGGGAATGACCAGGGTCTCCGCCGAGCCGAGGGTCTGATCAGCCGTGTACTTCGCCGTTATTTCCCCGTAGGGGCCGTAGTCGACGATCCTGTCCTTTTCGATGTAGAGAGCACCGGAGGGGATCACGGTGTGCTCGTCGATCACCACGTGCTTTCCGTAGATGAGTTTTGAAGACATGGACGTGCCTTGTGATCCGAATGCTGCGGCGCGTATTCTACGATTTCAGGGCGATCAGCTCGATCTCCACCAGCGCCTCGGGGTCCGGCAGCCTGGATACCTCAACGCAGCTGCGAGCCGGGGGAGCGCCGGAGAAGAAAGAGCTGTAGACTTTGTTCATTTCGGCGAACAGATCCATGTCGGTGATGAAGATCGTGGCCTTCACCGCCTGGTCGAAGCTGCTGCCCGCCTTTTCCAGATGGGCGGCGATGTTGCGCATGGCCTGGCCGGTCTGGCTGCCCACATCCCCTTTGGCGATCTGGCCGCTGGCCGGATCTCTGCCCACGCTTCCGGAGATGAATACGAAGGGACCGCAGCCGACCGCCGGGCTGTAGGGCAGATCGGGTTTGGGGGGTTTGGATACGATTTCTTTCTTATAGGTTTCCATCTCATTCCTCCTAAGATGTGATCATTTCACGGCAAATCCGTAAAAATTGCAAGGCACGTTCCAGGATTGCGGCTACATGAGATCGGTTAGGTAGTCGGGCCGCCGGCTGATAACGACCAGGAATTCGTCGAACTCCCGAAAAAGCTCTTTTAGATTCCCTGCCGCTTTCAAGATCGCAAGAGCGGCAACGGGATCCGCCCCCACTCGGGCGTAAACCTCGCGAATCATGGGAAAGTCGGGGCGGAAGGCGTCGTTGCAGCGGATCCAGACCGGAAACCAGCGGTCGATCGATTCCGCTCCCCCCTCCAGAAGATGCAGAAGCAGACAGGTGCTCAGGGCGCTCTCCGTCTCTCCGGCACAACCCCATACTCGCTTCGCGTCCACCCCGGTCCCGGCGGCCCAGGCGAACCGCTGCCGCTCGCTTCCCTGGTAGCAGCCCATCAGATACAAACCGGCGCTCCCCGGCAGACGCAGATCGGGGGGTCTCAACGCCTGCGGCGAGTCGAGCTCGAAACCTGCCTGGTTTGGGTGACCGTGTCCGGAAATGAGCACCCGCTGCAGCACCCGCCGCTGCTCGAGATTCAGCTGCTCGGGATTCAGCTGCTCGGGATTCAATTGAGTCCCCCGCCACTCGAGCAGGTGTGAGCCGGGCCGTCTGTTCAGTTCCTGCAACAGTTTGAGGATCCCGCCGAACTGCTTGTCATCGCTGCAGCCGATAAAGAGGTTGCGGGTGCCGAAGGGGACGCTCACGAACCGGCTTTCCCGGCTCCGTGGAACAGGGACCCGATGATGCGGTCCCGGGTGGCCTCCCGCATAGGAGCGAAGCGAACGTGAAGCACTTCTCCGTCCTTCGAGGTTCTCAGCACTTCGGCAACCAGGGTGAACCGTTCCCCCGCTGCCAGAAACGTCAGTTCCACCGCGTCTCCGGTGGTGTATCGCTTTCCCGGATTTTTCAGACTCGCCCCGTTCCCTCCCAGGTCGTAGAAGGACGTCAGGGTTGACTGCTCCTCGGTTCCGGGGTAGCGGATCCTCACGGGTTGGGATACCCGCCTGCGGTAGTACTTCCGCCTCTGGAGTCGTTTGATATCTTCCCCGTGCTGGAGTTGAATCCTCTGGTTCTGCACGGATTGGATCCTGGTGACAAAGCTGAACAAGCCGGCGCGATTCTGGAAGTAGATCCGGACCGTCTCTCCCCGGCGAAAGGAGGCGCCCGTCTCGATCAGTTGGACGACCAGAGAGTCGGGCTCCTGTCCGCTCACGCGACCCTGGGCTTTCCGCTCGCCCCGCTCAGCGACGGCGACCACGAGCAGCCCCTGTCCCTCGGGAAGCTCCGCACTGGAAGCGGGAATCTGTTCGGGACCCTGCAGTCGGAATCCGAGCTTGCTGCGCAGCTCGGCAATGGAGGCGGCGGCGGTCTCTTGCTTCGCCTTCAGTTTGGCGGCGCAGAAGTTGAAGGTGGGCTGATTGATCAGGATCAGGTACTTCTTTTCCGGTTCTTTGAGAAATCGAGCCATCCGTTTTACCAGGGCCTCTTCCGAGGGCGCGAGGGAGTGCTTTTCGGCGATCTGCCGGTAGCGTCTTTCAGCTATGCTTCGCTGCTGTCGCCGTACCTTCCGGCGTTGCAGACGGTAGATGACGATGAGCAGGGCGATGAAGGCGAGAAAAGACAGGATAACCAGGACGATCTCCAGGGGGCTGCGATCGAATCCCCTTGAAACGCTCTTGAAAAAGGCGGATAATTTTTCCTGGTCGAAAACGATCATGTATATATCAGTATACAGGATTATCGGCAGGTTAGCCCAGGCAAACCATCGAGGAGTTATAAGTTTTGATCAGTCGCCAGGATTTTACATTCACGATTGGGTACGAGGGCAATATCGCCGTGGTGGACGGTACGTTGAAGAAGCGCTACGGATCTTTGACCACGGAACAACTGGCCGAGAAGCAGCTGTACAAACAGGCCATCTGTTCGGCCGTGTACGAAGAATCCTCCGCTAAAGCGAGCGGGGGGGCGCTGCAGACGGTGCTGGAGATCTATAATCGAAACGCCGAAAAAAAAATCGGCAGCGTGGAGGAGCTCAAGCGCACCTTCGGTGTGCACGAGGTTCCCCCAGGGATCGCCAAGGTTACCGTCATCTAGAGCTGTCGATCCCTTTTTCCACTTACCTTGACGCTTGACGGTTTTTTGTGTTACTTTTCACAGAAATCTCATACAGTAAAGGATAAAAATAATGGCAACTTTCCTTTCCTCACTCCCTCTGCTGCAGGCCGCGGCGGGCGGAGGCAATCAGATGATCACCATGGTCGTCACCTTCGGCTTGATCATTGTGATTTTCTACTTCCTGATCATTCGACCCCAGAGAAAGAAGCAGAAGGAAACAAAAGACATGCTCTCCACGCTCCGCCCCGGAGATAAGGTCGCTACAGCCGGGGGCATCCGAGGCGTCGTGAAGCACGTGAAGGAGAACACGGTCACCATCAAGGTGGACGACAACACCAAGATCGAGTTCAACAAGAGCGCCGTCAGCAACGTGCTGGAGCGAAAAGAGAGCAAAGAGAGCGCGGAAGAGACCCAAGAGTAACGGACACCGTTACCGCATACACGAATATTTGGCATTCTTAATCAACCCGTTTCGGAGATAACCATGTCTAAACGATTCAGATTTCTTCTGATTCTCATTCTCATAGGCGTCGCCCTGGCCTTCCTCTACCCCACGATCAAATGGTACTTCCTCGTTCCCGAGGAAAAGCGGGAGCTTTCCTACGCTTCGAGAAACCAGATCAAGCTCTACGCCGAACGTAAAGCGGCGGATACCCTGCGGGAGCTCCAGAACCTGGAGCCCGACGACCCGCTGCCGGATGCGTACGGTTTCCTCATCGATAAAGCGAAGGAGAACTACAGAACCGAGGGTCGCTCCGTGCCCAGAGAGTGGACGGTGGAGCAGCTGTTCCGCGGTTACCTGAGCAGGGAGGAGCTGCTGCTCACGCTGGAGGATCACTTCCGCGAGGAGATCGTGGCGCTCAAGGAAGGAGCGGACCGGCGCGTCCAGCTGGGACTGGATCTGCGCGGAGGTATGCGGGTCCTGATACGGGCGGATCTGGAGAAGCTGGAGCAGGCGGGTGGCAAACCCCTGACTGCGGCGGAACGGGAAGACGCCATGCGCCGGGCCATGGAGATCCTGAACAACCGGGTCGACCAGTTCGGCGTGCGGGAACCCCAGCTTCGACGGCAGGGGGATGACATGATCCTGGTCGAGCTGCCGGGGGAGGCGGACCGGGAAGCGATGAATCGGTACGTCCAGGGGAAGGGTATCTTGAATTTCCATCTGGTTGACGAGGAGGGCCTGGCCCTGTTCATCGAATACCAGAAGTCCAATCCCGGAGCGTTCATTGGCCCCAGCGGGGAGATCCTGCAGCCGGACATCCTGCCCGCCGGAACGACCCTGCGGGGGGTGTACAGCAAGGATGCCTACGGGATCGACCAGCTGCGGGGCTTCACGGTGATCGAGAGCGAGCCGGGCCTCTCGGGTAACTACATCCGCAATGCCCAGGTGAACGCGGACCCCATCACCGGAAGGCCGGTTGTCAACTTCTTCCTCACCGGAGAGGGGGGAGACATCTTCTACAAACTGACCAGCGACAATGTCAACCGGACGTTGGCGGTGGTTCTTGGGGACAAGGTGAAAGCCCAGGCGCGGATCAACGAACCGATCCGGGACGCGGTGCAAGTCAGCGGTTTTGAGCGAGCAGAAGCGGACGATCTGGCTCTGGTGCTGCGGACCGGCGCGCTGCCCGTCCCGCTGGAGGTGATCAATCAACAGGCGGTAGGGGCAACCCTGGGAGAGGACGCGATCCGAATAGGCCTGCAGGCGATCACCTACGGTTTCATCCTGGTGATCCTGTTCATGCTGATCTACTACAAGGGCGCCGGTCTGGTCGCCGACCTGGCCCTGGTACTGAACCTGTACATCATGGTCGCCGTTCTTTCGGTCCTCGGTTTTACCCTGACCCTGCCCAGCATCGCCGGTGTCATCCTGACCATCGGTATGGCCGTGGATGCCAACGTTATCGTGTTCGAACGGATCAAAGAGGAGTACCGGACGGGTAAATCCGTCAAGGCGGCGGTAAAGGCGGGCTTCGATAAAGCGCTCTGGGCCATTCTGGATGCCAATATAACCACCTTTATCGCGGCGGTGGCCCTGTCGCTCCTGGGAAAAGGACCGGTCCAGGGTTTCGCCAACACCCTGGCAATCGGAATCGTCTCCTCCCTGATCACCGCCTTGTTCGTATCCCGATTGATCTTTGATTTTGCCACGGATGTGTTGCGGGTGTCCCGATTGAGCATCATGTGGCGGAGGGTGCAGGGATGAAACGATCCATCAACTTCCTCAATCTGCGCTTTGTCATGATAGCCATTTCCCTGCTGCTCATCGCCGCCGGTGTAGCAGGATACTTCCTCCGGGGGGGCTTTAACTTGGGAATCGACTTCACGGCGGGTTTGGTGCAGCAGATACGCATCGACCCTGCCGCCGTTCGGGTGGATATAGCGGAAGTGCGGGATGCCCTGAGCGAGATCGACGGAGTCAACCTGCAGGTAGTGGGACCGCCGGCGGGGCAGCAGTTCAGCGTCAAGGTGATCGCGCCGGGGGAGGACCCGGACTTCCAGACCAGAATGGAAAACGAGCTGTCTCAGCTGCTGGGAGAAGCTTTTGGTGCGGAGAACCTGGAGATTCAAGCCAGCGACTTCGTCGGCCCCCGCTACTCCAGGGAGTTGGCCGGACAGACCGTTTCCATCGTTCTGGTGGCCATGCTGCTGATCCTGATCTATACGGCCTTTCGCTTCAAGATCCGCTATGCAATAGCGGCGGTGCTCTGTCTGGTTCACGATACCCTGGTCATGCTGGGGGTCATCGCGATATTCCAACTGGAAGTGACCACCATTACGATCGCCGCGATCATGACCATCATCGGCTATTCTCTGAACGACACGATCGTCATCTTCGACAGGGTGCGGGAGAACCAGGAGCTGATGAGGGATTCCGATTTGGAGGTGATTCTGAATACCAGCATCACCCAGTCGATGAGCCGGACGCTGCTCACCTCCCTGACCACGCTGCTGGCGGTGGCCACGATCTTCATCTTCGGTACCGGGGATATCAAGAACTTCGCCCTGAACCTGATGGTCGGCGTGGTGGTTGGTACCTATTCGACGATCTTTATCGCCTCTCCGATCGTTCTGGGCTGGAGCCGGGCAGTGGACAGACGACGGAAGCGGCGGGATGTCCAGATGTACGGCCGCCAGGCAGCCGCACCGGCCGTCCAGGTTAGGCGGGAGGAGGCGGCTGTGGCGGCTGCCGAGGCTGCCGAGGCTGCCGGAACAGAGGCGAAGGAGACAGCCAGAAAGGAACCGGCGGGACCGAAAGCTCCGGTCAAGGTGACCCGGGTTCAGCCGAGCCGTAAGAAAAAAAAGAAAAGAAAACACTAACAGGACGAGGATCTGAGCCATGCAAACAGAGGGGATCCAAAGCGCTGCCACGGCGGTACGCGTGCTTGCGATGGATGCGGTCCAGAAGGCGAAATCCGGGCACCCCGGATTGCCCATGGGCTGCGCCGAGCTGGGTGTGATACTGTATGGGGAGATACTCAAACACGTCCCCCAGGAGCCGCAGTGGATCAACAGAGATCGATTCGTGCTTTCGGCGGGGCACGGCAGCATGCTGCTGTATTCGCTTCTTCATCTAAGTGGGTATCCCCTGAGCCTGGAGGATATCAAGAACTTTCGGCAGCTGGGTTCCAAGACTCCAGGGCATCCGGAATACGGTCGGACCGTGGGCGTGGAGACCACCACCGGACCCCTCGGCCAGGGCATCGCCAATGCGGTGGGTATGGCGATTGCCGAGCGAATGCTGGGCGCAGCCTTCAATACGGACAAGAAGGTGATCGATCATTACACCTACGTTCTGGCCGGGGACGGGGACATGATGGAGGGGATCAGCGCAGAAGCATCCTCCCTGGCGGGGCATCTCGGTCTAAGCAAGCTGATCGTCTTCTACGACTCCAACCGCATCACCATAGAAGGTTCTACGAATCTGGCCTTCTCCGAGGATGTCAGCAAGCGCTACCAGGCGTACGGCTGGCAGACCCTCGAGGGGGATGCCTACGATATTGAGGGCATTCTGAAGCTGGTTGAAACGGCCAGGCGGGAATCCGCCAGGCCGAGCTTGATTCTGCTGCACTCCACCATCGCCAAGGGTTCGCCGAACATGGCCGGATCCCACGAAACCCACGGTGCACCTCTGGGGGAAGAGGAGGTGGCCGCCACGAAGAAGGCCCTCGGTGTGCCGGAAGAACCGTTCCACATCCCGGAGGGGGCGCTGAGCTACTTCCGATCCAAACAGGAAGGTTGGAAACAGACCTACCGGAGCTGGCAGGAGCTGTTCGAAGCCTGGTCCAAGGAGAACCCGGAGAAGCGCAAGGCCTGGGATCGCCGTTTCGCCCCGCTGGATCTGAGCAGGGCGGCCTTCCCCACGTTCAAAGAGGGGGAGACCATGGCCACCCGCAAGGCCAGCGGCGCGGTGCTCAACGCGATCGCCGCCTCCGTACCTCAACTGGTCGGCGGATCCGCCGACCTGGCACCATCGAACAACACCCTGCTCAAGGATTTCGGCAATTTCCAGGCCGACGCCCCGGAGGGCCGAAACATGCATTTCGGGATCCGGGAGCACGGTATGGGCGGGATCGTCAACGGTATGGCCTTGCACGGGGGCTTGCTGCCGTACTGCGCGACCTTCATGGTGTTCTCCGACTACATGCGTCCCTCCATCCGGCTGGCGGCGCTGATGCAGCTGCCCGTAATTTACGTGTTCACCCATGATTCGGTCTTCGTGGGTGAGGACGGTCCCACTCATGAGCCTGTCGAGCATCTGGCCGCGCTGCGGGCCATCCCCAACCTCCTGGTTCTGCGCCCCGCGGATGCGGAGGAAACCGTGCAGGCCTGGCGTATGGCCCTTGAGCGGACAGACGGTCCCACGGCCCTGGCCCTGACACGGCAGAATCTGACGGTGTTCAGCAAGGGGGACAGCAAGTGGGCGGAGCACTGCGCCTACGGCGCCTACATCGCCTCTGAAGCAGCTTCCGGCGGCGATCCGCAGCTGGTGCTCGTGGCAACCGGATCGGAAGTGAACCTGGCTCTGGAGGTGAGAGCCGCCTTGGGAAGCGCAGGCGAGAAGGCGCGGGTGGTATCCATGCCCTGCCGGGAGCTGTTCCTGCGGGCACCGCAGGAATACCGCAGGAGCCTGATTCCGGATTCCGCGCTTGTGGTGCTGCTGGAATCGGGGATTTCCCAAGGATGGGCTGCCGTGGTGGGAAGGGATGCCGAGATGGTGACGATCGAACGATTCGGGGAATCCGCTCCGGCGGCAAAGATTGCCGAGCATCTCGGCTTCACGGCTCAGGCGGTGGCCCAGCGGATCAAAGGGCGCTTGAGCTGATCCCGGAACAGGTGGGTCTCGAACCCACGACTTGATCGAAAACCCCGATCCTCCTGACGGTGCCGGACGGGGACTCACGATCGCCGTCCCGTATTCTCTGCTCCATTGTTAATTATCTGCAGTTTTGCCCCGCTTTGTTAGGGACCTGCTCGAGGGAATGCGGAGCTGTATCCGTGAGCTGCGATCCGGGACCTGAGGTTACGGAATCAGGCTACGGTTACGGTTTTGTCCAGGTAGATGTCCTGGATCGTATTGAGCAGCTCGACGCCGTCGGCCATCGGTTTCTGGAAGGCCTTGCGCCCCGAGATGAGTCCCGTGCCTCCGGCTCGCTTGTTGATCACCGCGGTCCTGGCCGCCTGGGCCAGGTCGTTTTGCCCGGAGGCACCCCCCGAGTTGATCAGCCCGGCGCGCCCCATGTAGCAGTTCACCACCTGGTAGCGGGTAAGATCTATGGGGTGATCGCTGGTAAGCTCGGAATACACCTTGTCGTGGGTTCGGCCGAACTTCAGCGCCGTGTAGCCGCCGTTGCACTCGGGCTGCTTCTGCTTGACGATGTCGGCCTGGATCGTCACCCCGAGGTGGTTCGCCTGGCCGGTGAGGTCCGCCGAAAGGTGGTAGTCCGCCTCTTTGGTCTTGAAGGCGGAGTTCCTCAGGTAGGTCCAGAGCACCGTGAACATGCCCAGGTTGTGGGCGTATTCGAAGGCCTCGGTGATCTCCTGGATCTGCCGCGTAGCTTCCTCGGAACCGTAGTAGATGGTAGCCCCTATTGCCACGGCCCCCATCTCGAATGCCTGGTCCACACTCGCAAAGAGTACCTGGTCGTACTTGCTCGGGTAGGTGAGAAGCTCGTTGTGGTTGATCTTGAGGATGAAGGGGATCCTGTGGGCCCACTTTCGGGCTACAGAACCCAGCACGCCCAGGGTGGAAGCCACGGCGTTGCAGCCGCCCTCCACGGCCAGCTTCACGATGTTCTCCGGATCGAAGTACATGGGATTCGGTGCAAAAGAGGCGCCCGCCGAATGCTCGATACCCTGATCCACCGGCAGGATCGACAGGTATCCGCTTCCTGCCAGGCGGCCGTGGTCGAAAACGCTTCTCATGTTTCGCAGGACCCGTATCGGCCGATCGCTGATCGTCAGCACGCGGTCGATAAAATCGGGTCCCGGCAGATGCAGATGCTCTTTGGCAACGGTCTTACAGGTATGCTCGAGAAGATCCTTGCTATCCCTGCCCAATAGTTTTTGTAAATCCGCCATAGATACCTCCTGGTTTTTATATTGCCATTCGCCGGCATTTCAGCGGCCGGAATCCTCACCACCGCCCGAGCCGCCGTCGGCAAGATTGTAGTAGAAATGAATCAACCCTTCCATCCCCCTGAACCACGTCGGCAGATCCAGCTTCTCGTTCGGAGAATGGGCGTTGTCATCCGGCAGGGCGAAGCCGGTTTGGACCGAATCGACCCCCAGCAGCTCCTGCAGGTACGCGCCTACCGGGACGGTTCCCCCCTCCCGGCGGAACAGCGGCCGTTTGCCCCAGACCGCCTCGTAGGCGCAGCTCAGAGCGGTGATCCCCCGAGAATCCCGCGGGCTGAAAACGGGGGGGGAGCCGGCCAGCATATCCAGCTCCCAGGTGACGGTATCGGGAAGACGCTCCTTCAAGTAGCTCTTCAACATCTCCCCGATCTGCGCCGGCGTCTGGTCCGCCACCAGGCGGCTGGATAGCTTTGCCATGGCCGCGGCGGGCAGAACGGTCTTGCTGCCTTCCCCGGTAAACCCGGAAAGCAGTCCGTTCACCTCCAGCGTAGGCCGGGCGCCGACCCTTTCCACCGCTGAGAAGTCCCGCTCCCCCCAGAGTTTTTTCACGCCCGCGTTTTTCATGTAGAAGGCCTCGTCAACGGGAAGCCGGGCCAGCTCCTCCCTCTCTTCGGCCTCCAGCTTCCGGACCCGATCGTAAAAGCCGGGAATCGTCACCCTCCCTTTTTCATCGTGCAGATCGGCGATCAGCTCGCAGAGCACCTGGGCCGGATTGTGGATCACCCCGCCGAAGGAACCCGAGTGCAGATCCTGAGACGGTCCGCGCAGGCGAAGCTCGAAGTAGGCCAGGCCCCTCAGGGCGTAGGTGATGGTCGGCAGCTCGGGTCCCAGCATCCCCGTATCCGGGTTGAGACACAGGTCGCAGGCCAGGAGTTCCCGGTGCGTCTTGATGAACTCGTACAGATTGGGAGAACCGACCTCCTCCTCCCCTTCGAACAGAAATTTGAAGCGGATCGGCAGCTCCCCCGCCCGCTGCATCGCCTGCAGGGCGTTCAACGCCGCCATGATCTGGCCTTTCATGTCGGATGCGCCGCGGGCAAACAGCTTGTCCCCGCCCCGCCGCGGCTCGAAGGGATCCCCTTCCCACTCCTCCAGCGGATCGACAGGCTGCACATCGTAGTGCCCGTAGATGAGCAGCGTCGCTGCGGCGGAATCCTCGTGCCTCGAGCAGCCGTAGACCACCGGAGCGCCCGGGGTCGGGAAGACTTCCACGGTCTCCATGTCCAGCGCCTTCAGGCGGTCGGCCAGCCACTGGGCCGCTTTGCCGACATCCCCCCGATGTTCCGACTCCGTGGAGATGGAGGGGATGCGGATGAACTCCATCAGCTCGGCCAACAGATTCTCGCGATTGTCCTTCAGGTACTCGATTGCTGCTTTTCTGGTTTTTTCCATGGGTCGGTCATCCCTTCGTCGCTCGATTCCGATCTTCGCTTCGGGCACGCTCAAACAAAAGTACTCAAGAATCGAGGTATTGTAAATTGGTTGACTGTGCCGGGTTATATATTTACTTTTTCTAGATTATCAACAAACAGAGGAAAGAGGAGAGAACAGTGGCACAACTGCAATCCGGGGCTGCAGCCCCGGCGTTTTCCCTGCTCGACCAGGATGGAAACACGGTGAACCTGAGCGAATTTGCCGGTAAGAAGCTGCTCCTGTACTTCTATCCCAAGGCGGACACACCGGGCTGCACGACCCAGGCCTGCAGTATCCGGGATGCCATGCCGGACCTCTCCGGCCTGGGTATCGCCGCGGCCGGGATCAGCCCGGACAAACCGGACAAGCTGAAGAAATTCAAGGAAAAGTACGGTCTCAATTTTCCCCTGCTCTCCGATCCGGATCACGAGACCGCCGATGCCTACGGCACCTGGGGCAAGAAGTCGATGTACGGCAAGGAGTACGAAGGCATTATCCGCTCGTCCTTTCTCCTCGACGAGAAGGGAAAGGTGATTCAGGCCTGGTACAAGGTCAGCCCGAAAGATACGGTACCTTTCGCCAAGGAGGCGCTGGCTGGCTGAGAACCCGCCGGCGATCCCTTGACACGGGTAGGGATAATCTCTATTTTTTACGAGACAAAAACAACAGTGAAGCCTTTGAGAATACGGATGAGCGCGTTACGGCTAAACACTACAGCATAATACACTCCACTTCTGGAAGATTCCAGAACGTGGAGAGGCCTTTGTACGTCGGATGCGTCGTGGTTTGAGTCCGAAGTACGAAGGCTTTTTTATTATCCGGAGGTAAATGATGGCAAAATCTGCAGCTGCAGCCCAACAGGAAGATAAGCTTTTGAAGATCCGCCACTCCACGGCCCACGTTATGGCCGAGGCGGTTCTGGAGATGTTTCCCGGGACCAAGATCGCCATCGGCCCGGCGATCGAGGGGGGATTTTACTACGATTTCGACCTTCCCGAGCCGCTCAAGTCTGAAGATCTGGAAAAGATCGAGGAACGGATGCGGGAGATCATGGCCGGGAAGGTTCCGTTTTCCCGCCGGGTCGTGTCACGGGATGAGGCGGTGAAGATCTTTTCGGATCAGCCGTACAAGCTCGAGCTGATCCGCGAGCTGCCGGAGGAAGAGGAGATCTCCCTGTACAGCCAGGATACCTTCACCGATCTTTGCCGCGGTCCCCACGTGGAAAACACCGCGGAGCTTCATCCCGATGCCTTCAGGCTGCTGTCGATTGCCGGTGCTTACTGGCGGGGACACGAACGCAACCCCATGCTGACCCGTATCTACGGCACCGCCTGGGAGAGCCGCAGGGACCTGGAGGAGTACCTCAAACGGCAGGAGGAGATCGAGAAGCGGGATCATCGGCGCCTCGCGAAAGAGCTGGACCTGTACTCGACCCACGAGGAAGCCGGGGCGGGTCTGATCTACTGGCACCCCCGGGGAGCACTGATCCGCCACCTGGTCGAGGAGTACTGGAAGAAGGAGCACTTCAAGCACGGCTACGATTTGATCAACACCCCCCACATCGGCAAGTCCTGGCTCTGGGAGACCTCGGGGCACCTGGGTTTCTACAAGGAGAACATGTACGCACCGTTGAGCATCGATGAGACCGACTACTACCTCAAGCCGATGAACTGCCCCTTCCACATCATGATCTACAAGTCCTCCCTCCGTTCCTACCGGGAGCTGCCGCTGCGCTGGGCTGAGCTGGGCACCGTGTACCGCTACGAACGTTCTGGGGTGCTGCACGGTCTGCTGCGGGTGCGGGGCTTCACCCAGGACGACGCCCATATCTTCTGCACCCCGGAACAGATCGAGGAGGAGATCCACCGCACATTGCGTTTTTCCCTCGATATCTGGAAGGCCTTCGGCTTCAAAGACATAAAGGCCTACCTGGCCACCCGTCCCGGGGACAAGAGCGTGGGCGAACCCAAGCGCTGGGAACAGGCCACCCAGAGCCTCAAGAAGGCAATCGACAGGGAGGCCCTGGATTTTGTGCTCGATGAGGGGGGTGGAGCCTTCTACGGGCCGAAGATCGATCTGAAGGTCAAGGATTCCCTGGGCAGGGAGTGGCAGATGACCACGATCCAGTTCGACTTCAACATGCCCGAACGCTTCGATATGACCTATGCCGCCGCTGACGGCAGCCTGCAGCGGCCCTACATGGTGCACCGGGCGCTTCTCGGCTCCCTGGAGCGTTTCTTCGGGGTCCTGATCGAACACTACGGCGGTGCTTTCCCCGTGTGGCTGGCCCCGGTGCAGGCCGTGGTGATCCCCGTCGCCCCCGCCTTCAATTCGTACGCCGAGCAGGTGGCCGGACAGCTGCGCGAAAGGGATGTGCGGATTTCCACGGATCTCAGCGACCAGCGCATGAACGCCAAGATCCGCAGCGCCCAAAACCAGAAGATCCCCTATATGATCATCCTGGGGGACAAAGAACGAAGCAGCGGGAATATCTCGCTTCGGACTCGGGGAGGTGAGCAGTTCCAGGAGCTTTCTATTGAAAAGTTCCTCGCCATGCTCCATGATGGCTAGAGCATGATCGAACAGATCCTCAAGCGGGACGGGCGGATCGTCCCCTTCAACCGGGAAAAGATCACCTTCGCAGTGCTGCAGGCTGCCGTGGCGGTGGGCGGCCGGGACCGGGTCAAGGCGGAGAAGGTCACGGATGACGTTGTGCAGATGCTCGAACGTCGCCAGCGCGGAGACAGCATTCCCACCGTGGAAGAGGTGCAGGATCTGGTCGAGAAAGCCCTTATCGAACGGGGTCACGCCAAGACCGCAAAAGCCTATATCGTCTACAGATACGAACATGCCTTGAAGCGCTCAGGCCGCAAGAGCCTGACCTACTCGGCGGACAACATCCCGTATGAAAAGCTCTGGGAGGCACTGTCCTGGGCGGTGGATCACGACTGCGTGCGCCTGGGGCAGATCGCCGAGAGCATCCGGGAGCAGCAGTACGGGCGGCTGATCCGGGACTGTGAGGAGTTCTACGCCCAGGAGCTGAACCGGGCCGTAGACAAGCTGGGGGAACGTCTGGACACCGTGAAGATGGTGATCATCGCCGGACCCTCCTCTTCGGGAAAAACAACGACCACCATCAAGGTGGAACAGCAGCTGAAGCCCAAGGGGTACCGATTCGTTCCGATCAATGTCGACCATTTTTTTCTCGATCTCGCGGACCATCCCAAGGATCTTAGGGGGGATTATGATTTCGAAACACCCCAGGCCCTCGATATTCCGGCGATCAACCAAACCTTCAGCGCCCTGCTCCAGGGCCAACGGGTGGACGTGCCCTTCTACAACTTCAAAACGGGAAAGCGGGAGGGTACTTCGGGGCAGCTTCAGCTGGGGGAAGGGGATATCCTGCTGGTCGACTCGCTTCATGGATTGTATCCCGAGATGACCGAAGGGATCCCGGAGGAGCGGAAGTTCCGCCTCTATATCGAGACTCTCTCTCAGATCAAAGACCACAACAACCAGTTCGTTCGCTGGGCGGACATCCGGCTGCTGAGACGAATGGTGAGGGACATGTTGTTTCGCAACTACAGCCCGACCCAAACGATCCGTCACTGGCACTTCGTCCGCCGATCCGAGCTGCGCTACATCGTGCCGCGTCTGCGGGAGGCCGAGGTGATTGTCAACAGTTTTCTGCCCTACGAGATACCCATCATGAAGCACCGGGTGGGGAGCCTGTTTCCGGAATACTTAAGGGAGTTCAAGGAGGATCCGGACAGCGCCGATGCCTACGACAGGGCGCTGCGGATCCACCAGATTTTCGAGCAGGTGCCGGCCTGGGCGGAGGAGCAGATCGTACCCGGGGATTCTCTGCTGAGGGAGTTCATCGGCGGAAGCGACTACGAGTACTGAGAGGGCATGCCCGTCCCGAAGAAATTTTCCAAACTTAGAAAGGAATCCGTGCGTGAGCGAAAACAGCAAAAACAGTGCTGCCCTGCAGCGACTGAGAGAGATCGACCGGGAATACCGGCTTCTAAGTCACGCTGCGGCGGTCCTGCACTGGGACCAGGAGACCTACATGCCCGAGGCAGCCGTTCGGGATCGGGCCGAACAGCTGTCCCTCTTGAGCGGACTGATGCACGATCGCATCACCCAGCCCCAGATCGGGGAGCAGCTCACCGCCTTGGGCGTTGCTTTTGAGCAGGACCCGGTTCCCCGGATTCCGGAGACCTTTCGAGGGATCGAGCGAGCCTTCCTGCGTGAGCTCGCCCGGCAGTACCGTAGAAATTCCAAGATACCGCGGCGGGTCGTGACGGAGCTGGCCAGACAGACGGCGATCGGCCAACGGGTCTGGGTGGAGGCCCGCAAAGCCGCGCAGTTCAACAAGTTTTCCGGTCAGCTCGCCGTGATTCTTTCCCTGGTTCGGGAGGTCAGTTCCTGCCTGGGATTCGAGGATCATCCCTACGATCCCCTGCTCGACGAATTCGAACCCTGGCTGAAGACCGCCGAGGTCGGGGAGGTATTCGCGGGTCTGCGGGAGGGTTTGAAGCGACTGCTCGACAGGATCAAGGGATCCGGGAAAACCGTGGACACCGAATACTTGAGCCGTACCTATGAGCTCGAGAAACAGAAATCCTTCGGTCTCAGGGTCCTCGAGGCCCTCGGCTTCGATTTCAAGCGGGGTCGACTGGACGAATCGGCGCATCCCTTTACCACGACCCTGGGAAGCGATGATGTGCGCATCACCACCCGCTACGACGACAGGTTCCTACCCTCAGCCATTTTCGGAACGATTCACGAGTGCGGCCACGGCCTGTACGAATTGGGATTCGATCCGAGCGTAAGGGGGACGCTTCTCGCCGAGGGTGCGTCCCTCGGCCTGCACGAGTCCCAGTCGCGGATGATGGAGAACATGATCGGTCGCAGCCTTCCCTTCTGGACCCATTTCTACCCGCCCTTGAAGAGGCTGTTTCCCGATTCTCTCGCAGATGTGGATCTTCGCCGTTTCTACGAGGGCGTCAACCGGGTAACGCCGTCCTTCATTCGCGTAGAGGCGGACGAGGTCACCTACAACCTGCATATTCTGCTGCGCTTCGAGCTGGAGAAGCAGCTGGTCAGCGGTGAGTTGGCCGTGGATGACCTTCCGGCGGCCTGGAACGCCAAGATGGAAGAGCTGCTCGGTCTGAAGCCTCCGGATGATGCCAAGGGGGTGCTTCAGGACATCCACTGGTCCGGAGGAACGTTCGGTTATTTTCCCACCTATTCCCTGGGAAATCTGTACGCAGCCCAGTTTTTCAGCACCCTGAAGGGGGATGTCCCTGATTGGTGCAAGCAGGTAGAACGCGGTCGGTTTCAGACAATCCTCGCCTGGCTCAAGGAAAACATCCATAAACACGCCAGGGTGTACCCCGCTCGGGAGCTCTGCACGCGGGTTACCGGGGAACCCCTGAATCCCCGCTACCTGCTCGAATATCTGGAGGAGAAGTTCGGCGACATCTATGGATTTTAGTATACTGGTGCTGCGCAGTCCCCATCTCTGGCTGGTTGTTTCCGGTTTCTTCTGTGGTGCGGCCTTGAACCGGGCCCTGCGCCCCGCGGCCCATCCCCGCTGGCGGGCGGCCGACCCGGAGCGGGCCAGGACGGCGAAGTGGATGTTCTTCACCCTCTATCTGTGCCTGGCGGTGGTTGCCGCTCTGGGGGCGGTTTTTGTACCGGGAGCGGAGCAGATCCTCGATCCGGGCCTGCTCTATCTTTTTTTAGGCAGCACGGGTTTTTTCTTTCTCGTTTTTCGCTTCAAGAAAACCATCGGGCTGCTGGCCGTGATCCTGGCCATAGCCCTGGCCGGGACCCTGATGCTGTTCCTGCAGAGTCTGAACGCTTTTACCGGAGAAACGGAGATCGCCCAGGTGCGCGTGCTGGATGTCCAGGATGGCCGCATGAAGTTGGAGATCCACCCGGCACACGGGGAGGGTGTTATCACCTGGCTGAACGGGTCCTATTTCGCCCCGGTGGTCAAGGTGGTGATCTTCGACGACTATGCGGTCTTTCTCGGTGCCAAAACCTGGTACCGCTTCGAGGGTATCACCTCCTTCGAGATGGTGAGAACCGACGCCGGCACGGAATTTCGCCAGCAGGACACCGGCTACTACTTCTCCTCCCCTCCGGGAATCACCTCGAAGCTGTGGGATCTCTATGAACGCTACGATTCCCGGATCCCCGGTGTGCGGACCGTGCAGGTGGATATGGATCTCAAACGGGTCCGAGACAAGCCGCGGGGCAGGGAGCTTTCGGTGTATTCTCTCCGTATCCAGAACGACGGAGGCCTGCAGATCATCGAGATCTACTGATCCCTCAATCCTCTTTATTCAGTTCTCGGATAGCCTTTCCAAATGATTTCCGCAGGGAGATCGCCTTCTCCAGCAGAGATGTCCCTACGATACTCGCAGCCAGGACTTCGAGAATCGTGATCACCGTGGGATGGCTCAATCCCGGAATCCGAAGATACTCGAGCAGCTCGATCCCATAGATTGCGAAAACCGCGAAAACCGAAGCTTTGCCGAGAAAGGATAATTTCAGGTATGAGTAGCCGCGGAGAAAGTACAGGGTAATGATGCCGATCGCCTGAAGCACGAGCCGTACGATAATGATGAGGAAGAGCCAGATCGGGATGAAATCGATGATCAGGTATACCCAGGATACGGCCAGGATCAAGATATAATCCCCTGCCGGATCGAGTATGCGCCCGATGCGGGTGGTTTGTTTGAGCGAGCGGGCCAGGAAACCGTCAAGCAGATCCGTCAAGAAGATGAAACCGAGAAGAGGGACAAGAACGACCGGCGCGTTTATCTCCGCAATGCTCAAAAAGAGAAAGACCAGGGTGGGAACGGAACAGATGCGGGCGAAGGATAGAAACAGAGGAAGGTTGATCCGTTTCAGGGTTCCGCCGGTTGCTTCCAGCCTGAACTCTTTGCCTACGATCAGAGAACCGAGGATGAGCAACCCGTGGTAGAGGCCGTTGAACAGGACATACACCGCGTATGTCCGCATATCGATATGGTAGAGAACCGCCACCATGCAGGCGTACAAGCAGTAAAAAAGCAGCAGAGGAATCACCGTGCAGATAGCGAGCGTGAGCAGGTGCTTCCTCGTTTCCCGGGTCTGCCGATCGCCCGCTTCCGGCCCGATCAGCGGTTTTACGTACCAGTACATCGAGCCCAGAGAAATCGCAACCATCAGGGAGAGCAGCGGCACGGCGACAGCCCGCAGCACGGAAAAGGATAGAAAATCCAGGTGATAACCGATGGACAGAGTCGTGATGATAGAGACTCCGGCGTTCTGGAACACGGTTTTCAGTTTCCCCGGGATCTTCGCCGCCGGATCCATCCGTCTCTTGATGTACAGCGGGCGTACCGCCGTATACATGGAAATTTCCCGGAGAAGGAAAAGAATCAGCAGGATCAGGGGCATGAGAGAGACCGAATAGAAGGACAGATACACGAAAAAGAAGAAGCTGAAGTCGCACAGCGGATCGATCCATTTGCCCGCCATCGTGACCAGGTTGTTTCGCCTGGCCAGGGTCCCATCCAGGTAATCCGTGATCATCCCCGCAATAACGATTCCAAGGCAGATAGCGGCGTTTGCCGGCGTGCCGCGACGAAACAGAAAAAAGAACAGGACACCCAGGAGGATTCGGGAGAGGGACAACAGGTTGGGGATATGTTTGCGGGGCTTTGGGGACCGGGTCTTTGAGGCATCACCCATGATCTGGCCTCAAATTGTAGGGTTGCCGATTCCCCTGGTCAAGGTCACGATTTGGGTCTCAAGGTCTTGATATTTTGGCCAGATATTAGTAATATTACGTTGGTCATGCGGCGAGGATGACCAGGTCGATTTTCGGCTCGCCGGAGTGATCTTTTTATAATACCGTCAAAGCTCAAATTTATTTTGCATTAGTACTTGACAGGGGATATTTGAGTGAAGTAAATTCGCCCTTGCGCCTCAGGGGTCTGACGGAAGTGGATTGATGGGGCGAGTGAAGAAGTTCTTTGAAAGCAGTGAAAGGCACTGCTGCCGGGAATACGGCC
>Ga0315551_10000521_pt1 | contig 30677 bp, 36 predicted proteins | sample SalMarSW160290MG_FD_203678 | JGI IMG/M metagenome (GOLD analysis project Ga0315551, IMG submission 203678) | Salt marsh sediment microbial communities from the Plum Island Ecosystem LTER, Massachusetts, United States - Salt Marsh Sediment SW1602-90 ...
GATACGCCCGCGTCGGCGATGTTATCGTGGCTTCGGTAAAAAAGGCTATTCCCAGAGGGGCGGTCAAGGAGGGAGACGTGGTCAGGGCGGTCATCATCCGCTGTGCCCAGTCCTACCGGCGCCCCGACGGCTCCTATATCAGGTTTGACGAAAACGCGGCGGTAATTTTAACCGATAAGAATAATCCCAAGGGAACCAGAATATTCGGACCGGTAGCCAGGGAGCTGAGGGACAAGAATTTCACCAAGATTATCTCGCTGGCGCCGGAGGTGGTATAAGACAGGATGAATATCAGGAAGGACGATACGGTACTGGTCATTGCCGGCAAGGACAGGGGCAAGAAGGGCAAGGTGCGCTTTGCCTACCCCGATGAAAAGCGGATAATGGTAGAAGGCATCAACTTCATCAAAAAGCACAGCAAAGCCAAGGGAGCTGCCCGGCAGGCGGGCATAATCGAGCGGGAGGCGCCCATTCGGGTGTCCAATGTCATGCTGCTCTGTAGCAAGTGCAACCACCCGGCCCGGGTTGGCTTCCGCTTTCTGGATGACGGCAAAAAGGTGCGGTTCTGCCGCGCCTGCGGTGAGGTAATCGACTAAATGTCAGAACTCAGAGAAAAATATAAAAAAGAGGTCGTTCCCCAGCTCATGGAGCTTCGCGGGTATAAAAATATAATGCAGGTGCCGCGCCTGGAAAAGGTAGCCCTCAACATCGGCCTGGGCGAAGCCAACCAGGACGCCAAGGCTATGGAGTCAGCCGAAAAGGACCTGGCGGCTATTTCGGGGCAGCACCCGGTTATCACCCGAGCTAAGAAGTCCATTGCCGCCTTCAAGCTAAGGGAAGGGATGAACGTCGGGTTAAGGGTTACCCTAAGGGGAGAGCGCATGTATCAGTTTATGGAAAAGCTGGTAAATGCCACCCTGCCCCGCATGCGCGAATTTCGCGGGGTCCCGCCCAGCTCCTTTGACGGGCGGGGCAACTACACTCTAGGTTTCAAGGAGCAGACCCTCTTCCCCGAGATAGACTATGACAAGATAGACAAAGCCCGGGGACTTGAGATATCAATTGTTACTACGGCTAAAACCGACGAAGAAGGCAAGGACCTGCTGCAGTTACTGGGCATGCCCTTTGCCCAAGACTAGAGGTGGAATGGCTAAGAAATCAAAACTAGAAAAATGGAAGCGGCCGCCCAAATACAAGGTACAGCAGCGTAACCGCTGTTTCCTGTGCGGCCGGCCCCGGGGTTACATCCGCCAGTTCGGCTTATGCCGGATTTGCTTTCGCAAGTTAGCCCTGGCAGGACAGGTTCCCGGGGTAAGAAAGGCAAGCTGGTGAGGGAGATATGGCTGTAACCGACCCAATAGCCGATATGTTAACCAGAATACGCAATGCCCTTATGGCCGGGCACGACTCTGTCCTGGTACCGTCATCAAGGACCAAGATGGCTATTGCCCGCATCCTCAAGGAGGAAGGGTTCATTGGCGAGTATGAAGTGCTCAGGAGCAAGCCGCACCGGTCAATAAAGCTCTACCTAAAATATGACGATAAAAGCAAGTCAATTATCTCCGGGCTGGAGCGGATAAGCAAGCCCGGGCTGAGGGTATACGTGGGACAGAAAGAAATTCCCCGCGTTTACGGTGGTTTGGGCGTGGCTATCATTTCCACCCCCAAGGGGGTAATAACCGGCAAGCAGGCCTGGCGCCAGGGAATCGGCGGTGAGGTATTATGCTACGTATGGTAAATATATCCCGGGGTGAGAGCCATGTCTAGGGTAGGCCGCATGCCAATACCGGTGCCCGAAGGGGTAACGGTAACCATTAAGAAGGAAAAGGTCACCGTAACCGGCCCCAAAGGTGAGCTCAAACGCCACTTCAACCCGGATATGAAAATCGCCCTCAAAGACGATACCCTGACCGTATCCCGGCCCGACGACAGCAAGGAGCACCGTTCCCTGCACGGGCTTACCCGCAGTCTGCTGGCCAACATGGTGCAGGGGGTAAGCGACGGCTTTGAGAAGACCCTGGAGATAGTGGGGGTGGGCTACCGGGCGGAAAAGACCGAAGACAAGCTGTTACTGCGTGTCGGCTTTTCCCACCAGGTGGAAGTAACTCCCCTGCCCGGCGTCTCCCTGGATGTAGAGGGCAACAACCGAATTAAGGTCAGCGGGATTAACAAAGAGGCAGTCGGCGAGATGGCGGCTGAAATCAGAGCCATCCGTCCCCCCGATGCCTACAAGGGCAAGGGAATCAGATATCAAAACGAGGTAGTCCGCCTTAAAGCCGGTAAAGCCGGCAAGGCGATAGGCCAGAAGGCATAATGGATAAAGGCAAAACCAGAATAGCGCGGCAAAGGAGACACCAGCGGGTCAGAGCCAAAGTAGCCGGCACGGCTTCCCGCCCCAGGCTCTGTGTCTTCCGCAGCTTAAATCATATATACGCCCAGGTTATCAACGATGAGCAGGGACACACCCTGGTCACAGCCTCAACCCTGGATGCGGATATAAAAAGCGGGGCCGATAGCCAGGCAAAGTCAGCCCGGGCCGGACTGGTCGGCTCCCTGCTGGCTAAACGTGCCCTGGACAACGGTATAAAAGAGGTGGTCTTCGACCGCGGCGGCTATAAATATCACGGCCGGGTGAAAGCCCTGGCCGAGGCCGCCCGCAAGGCGGGATTGAAATTTTAGGGGGAATTTTAGTTAAGTGAAACAACCCATAAACAGAATAGACCCGACCGAACTGACCCTTAATGACAAGCTGGTTTATATCAACCGGGTAAGCAAGGTGGTGAGGGGGGGCAAACGCCTCCGCTTCAGCGCCCTGTCGGTAACCGGCGATGGCAACGGACATGTCGGCATCGGCGTTGGTAAAGCCAACAGCGTGCCCGAGGCAATTAACAAGTCGGGCACCATCGCCAAAAAGAGCCTTATTAAGGTTCCCCTAGCCGGGACCACCATCCCGCAGGAAATCACGGTCAAGTTCGGGGCGGCTCAGGTGTTGTTAAGACCGGCTTCACCGGGCACCGGCATCATTGCCGGCGGCAGCATCCGGGCGGTGGTAGAAGCCGCCGGAATCAAGGATATCTTAACCAAGTCGCTGGGCAGCGCCAACCGCATTAACACGGCCAAGGCGACCATGCTGGCTCTCAGCCAGCTCAAAAAGCCCGAAGATGAGCTAGCCCGCCGCCGGGGCAAAACCGGGGCTGAGGAGGAGGTAATCGGTGGCTAAGCTGCGTATCACCTGGATTAAAAGCGGCATCGGTTACACCCAGGACCAGAAGCGGACGCTAAAAGCCCTGGGGTTCCACCGCCTCAACCAGAGCGTTACCCAGGACGACCGCCCCTCGGTGCGCGGCATGATTAACAAGGTCAAACACCTGGTCAGGCTGGAGGAGACAAGCTGATGCTACAGGACAAACTCTCTCCCCCTGCCGGCGCCAAGCGAAACCGGAAACGAGTGGGGCGAGGCGATGGCAGCGGTCGCGGCACCTATTCCGGGCGCGGCTGCAAAGGACAGAAGTCCCGCGCCGGATATAAGATGCGCCCCGGCTTCGAAGGCGGGCAGCTGCCCTTAATCAAGCGCCTGCCGGAAAAGCGCGGCTTTCACAATCCCTTCCGGACGGAGTACAGCACGGTCAAAGTTGGTGACCTAGGTGTCTTCGAGCCGGAAAGTGAAGTCACCCCGGAAAAACTGGTCGCCGCCGGGATACTAAAATCGCTGCGCCAGCCAGTCAAGATTCTGGCCGGGGGCGAAATCAACCAGCCCCTGGTGGTAAAGGCAAACAAGTTCTCCGCCGCGGCTAAAGCCAAAATAGAAGCCGCCGGCGGTAAAACGGAGGAGATAGCCCTTGAGGCCCAGACAGACTAGACCACGACTATTACAGGCAATGATTGACGCCTTCAGTCTGCCCGATTTAAGGCGGCGTATTCTCATTACGCTGGGCATCCTGATTATCTTCCGCTTCGTGGCTCACGTGCCTCTGCCCGGCGTCGACTTAGCGGCACTCAAGGAACTCTTCGAAAGCAACGCCCTGCTGGGCATGCTGGATATGTTCAGCGGCGGCGCCATGAGGCGCTTAAGCGTGGCGGCGATGGGGGTTTACCCCTATATCACCGCCTCAATCGTCATGACACTGCTGGTACCGGTCATCCCCAAACTGCAGGCGCTTTCTCAGGAAGGCGAGGCGGGCAGAGACAAGATTAATCGTATCACTCACTGGCTGACCGTCCCCATGGCCGCTATGCAGGGTTACGGGCAGCTCATCTACCTCCAGAGCCAGGGGGTTATCGGCAGCGCCGCGGCACTACCCATGGCAACCATGGTAATATCAATGATTGCCGGCACCATGTTCCTGGTCTGGCTGGGGGAACGTATTACCGAATATGGCATTGGCAACGGTATATCTATACTAATCTTTGGCGGTATTGTCGCCGGCTACTGGGAAACAACGGGGCAGGTATTTATTGCTGCCGGACAGGGGCAGTGGTCCGGGGCGGTGGCTTATGTTCTTATCGCCCTGGCTACCACCATATTAATCGTCATCTTCACCGAAGCCCACCGCCGCATCCCCGTCCAGTACTCCCGCAGCGTCTTTCGCGGCGGGCGGATGTACCGGCAGTCAGGCTCAACCCATATTCCGCTACGGGTAAACACCGCCGGCATGATACCCTTAATCTTCGCCATGTCGCTGGTCATCTTCCCCGGCACAGTCGCCAGCTACTTCGCCGCCCCGCAGGGGGCTGACCCCAATCTGGCTAACCAGATTATGGCCTGGTTTAACCCCAACGCCGCCCTGCCCATGGGCTTATTCTACTGGGGGCTCAACTTCCTGCTGGTTATCGGCTTTGCCTTCTTCTACACCATGATTATCTTCGAGCAACAGGACCTGCCCGGCACCCTGCAGCGGCAGGGGGGCTTTATACCCGGCATCAGACCCGGCCCCCACACCAAGGAATACCTGGACGGGGTGATAAAACACATTACCTGGGCGGGAGCCCTCTTTCTGGCCATAGTGGCGGTAATGCCCTTCCTGGCCAGAGAGATAAGCAACGTGCAGGTAATTCAGCTATCCAGTATGGGCATGCTGATTGTGGTCGGGGTGGTACTGGATACCATGAAGCAGATAGAAGCGCAGCTGGTAATGCGGCGCTACGAGGGTTTCATTAAATAGGAATAAAGTGTATATTATCTTTCTGGGCGCCCCCGGAGCGGGCAAGGGAACTCAGGCAGCCGAGATGGCTCGGGAGCTTAAATTGGTACATGTCGCCACCGGCGACCTGTTCCGGCAGGCGCTGGAGCGGGGAACGGAATTAGGCTTAAAAGCTAAATCTTATATGGAAAAGGGGGTGCTGGTCCCCAACCAGATAACCATAGAAATGGTACTGGAGCGCCTCTCCGCCGCGGACTGCGCCGGGGGAGCCATCATCGACGGCTTTCCCCGCAACCTGGAACAGGCGGAAGCGCTGGACAAAGCCTTGAGCCAGGAGGGCAGGGCAATAGACACGGTAGTATATATTAAGGTCACCGAGGAGGAGCTACTAAAGAGATTAAGCGGACGCTGGATTTGCCGCCGGTGCCAGGCACCGTACCACGCCACCGATGCTCCCCCCAAGGTCTGGGGGAAGTGCGATAAGTGCGGCGGCGAACTCTACCAGCGCCCCGATGATAACGAAGTAAGCGTCAAGAAGCGGCTGGAAGTCTACTTCGCCGAAACGGCGCCGCTGATTGACTATTATAAACAGGGGGGTAAACTATTAGAGATAGAAGGCGAGGGGGGTGTGGCTGAGGTGACCAAAAGAATAAAAACGGCTCTGCCGGGGGTAGCTTAAACCCAGATGGGTATTATTATCAAATCGGAGCGTGAAATCGCCCTTATGCGCCAGGCAGGCAGGATTGTAGCCACGGTACTGAGTATTTTGATGAAACAGGTAAAACCGGGAATGAAAACCAAAGAACTAGATATTATCGCCGGCCGGGAGGTAGAAAGACTGGGAGGCAAACCCTCGTTCAAGGGTTACCGGGGGTTTCCAGCCAATCTCTGCGTCTCGATAAACGACGAAATAGTCCACGGCATCCCGGGCGAGCGGACCTTACGCCAGGGTGATATCGTCTCCCTTGACTTTGGCGCCACCTTTAAGGGCTTTCACGGTGATTCCGCGGTGACCGTAGGCGTGGGTAAAACCAGCCCGGAAGCCAGGAAACTGGTGGCGACCACGGAAGACGTGCTCAAAGCCGGCATTACCGCCGCCCGCCCCGGAGCCAGACTGGGCGACATCTCGGCAACCATACAGAAATATGCCGAATCCCGCGGCTATTCGGTAGTCCGCGAATACACCGGCCACGGTATCGGGCGGGAGCTGCACGAAGAACCGCAGATACCCAACTTCGGACTAGCCGGCACGGGTCCGGTATTAAAGAAAGGCATGACCATGGCTCTGGAGCCGATGATCAATATGGGTGACTGGCACACCCGGGTCGGTGACGACCAGTGGATGGTGCTCACCGCCGACGGCAGCCTTTCCGCCCACTTCGAACATACCATCGCCATCACCGATGGGGAGGCGGAGATACTCACCATCCGGGAAGGAGTTTATGCCTAAGAAGGAGGCTATTGAGGTTGAGGGCACGGTGGTCGAACCGCTACCCAACGCCATGTTCCGTGTCGAGTTGGCTGACGGGCACAAGGTGCTGGCTCACATTTCTGGTAAAATAAGGTTACATTATATTAGAATCCTGCCCGGAGACAGAGTGCTCATAGAGCTCTCTCCCTACGACCTGAGCCGGGGAAGGATTACCTATCGGTTCAAATAACGGGGTTAAATATGAAAGTAAAAGCTTCAGTTAAAGTAAGATGCGAAAAATGCAAAATCGTCAAGCGCCGTGGGGTGGTCAGGGTAATCTGCTCCAACCCGCGGCACAAGCAGAGGCAGGGATAGCTGCGCGTTAAAATGAGGAGGCTGTAGATGGCACGCATTGCCGGAGTAGATGTACCGAAAAACAAGCAGGTATGGGTCTCGCTGCAGTATATATATGGCATAGGCCCTACCCTGAGCCGTAAGATTCTGGCCCAGGCTGAGGTTGACCCCAATATTAAAGTCAGTGACCTGGCTGAAGAAGAGGTCAACCGTCTGCGCGAGATTATCGATAAAGGCCATAATGTTGAGGGCGAACTGAGAAAAGAGACCGACCTCAACATCAAGCGCCTCATCGAGATTGGCAGCTACCGGGGCAGCCGGCACCGCCACGGTCTGCCGGCGCGGGGGCAGCGCACCCGCACCAATGCCCGCGCCAAGCGCGGCGCCCGCAAGACGGTAGCCGGCAGGGGCCAGCGGCGCGGCATGACCAAGAAGTAACAGGGGTAATCAGACGGAGGTAGAATGGCACAGAAGAAACGGGCTAAAACCAGAAGGCGGGAACGGAAATCAATTCCGGTAGGCAAAGCCTACATTCAATCCACCTTCAATAATATTATCGTGACCCTCACCGACCCGCAGGGCAATGTCCTTGCCTGGGGAAGCTCAGGCACCGCCGGGTTCAAGGGCTCACGCAAGGGCACGCCCTATGCGGCACAGCTGGCCGCCCGCGACGCCGCCAGAAAAGCCATGGAGCACGGGCTGCGCCAGATAGAGGTCTTTGTCAAAGGACCGGGCAGCGGGCGTGAAGCCGCCATCCGTTCCCTCCAGGCTACCGGGCTGGCCATTACCAGTATAAGGGACGTAACGCCGATTCCGCACAACGGTTGTCGTCCGCGCAAGAGGAGGCGGGTGTAACGCCATGGCAAGATATACTGCAGCCGTCTGCCGGTTATGCCGCCGTAGCGGCGAAAAGTTAATGCTTAAAGGGGCGCGTTGCTTCAGCCCCAAGTGCGCCATGGACCGGCGGCCCAAACCGCCGGGACAGCAGCCCATGCGCCGCCGCCGCCTTTCCGACCGCGGCATACAGCTAAGGGAAAAACAGAAAGCCCGCTACAGCTACGGAATCCTGGAGAAGCAGTTCCGCCGGTTCTTCAGCCAGGCACAACAGCAGGCCGGCATCACCGGGGAAAACCTGCTGGTGCTGCTGGAGAGGCGGCTGGACAATGTCGTCTACCGGCTGGGCTTTGCCGATTCCCGCGCCCAGGCCCGCCAGCTGGTGCTGCACGGGCACATCGTCCTCAACGACCGCAAGACCGATATACCCTCGGCTCTGGTCAAAGAGGGCGATACCATCAGCTGGAAAGAGACCAGCACCAAAACTGAATATTACAAGCAGCTGGCTCCCAGCCTGGAAAGTAAGGTCATTCCCGGCTGGTTAAGCCTGGATATGGAAAAACTAATCGGTCGGGTGGTGTCTCTGCCCACCCCCGATGACATCGAGGTTAAAGTTGAGTGGCAGAGCATAGTCGAATACTACTCGCGTTAGGGCAAGGAGGCAGGTTTTGTCTGGTCTAGCCATACCAAATATTGAGTGTCTGGAAACTGAAGAGAACTTCGGCCGCTTTCGCGCCGAGCCTCTGGGGAAGGGCTTTGGCGTAACCCTGGGCAACGCCCTGCGGCGGGTGCTCCTCGGCTACCTCCCCGGGGCGGCAGTGACCCGGGTCAGGATTGAGGGGATTCAACACGAATTCTCCTCCATACCCTTCGTCAAGGAAGATGTCACCGAGTTTCTGCTCAATGTCAAAGCGTTACGCTTAAAACCCCTCTCCGGACAGGAAGGCAAGCTGATACTGGCCATGGAGGGTGAGGGACGGGTTACCGCCGCCGATATTGAGCCCTCTACCGACTTTGAAATCGCCAACCTCGAGCTCTACCTGGCGACGCTGGATTCGCCGGAAGCCAAACTTTATGTCGAGCTCGACGTGGAACTGGGTGAGGGCTATAAAGAAGCCGAATCCAGCGACGACCTGCTCATCGGCACCATTCCCATAGATGCCATCTTCACCCCCATACGCAAGGTCAACTTCACCGTCGAGCCGACCCACGTCGGCGAGGAGACGGGCCAGGAGCGGCTGGACCTTGAAGTGTGGACCGACGGCACCATATCACCGGTGGACGCTGTCAGCCGGAGCGCCAGTATTCTATCGGAGCAACTATCTCCGTTCATCGACTACTCCCGCATCTCCCGCCTGGAGGTGGAAAAGGAATTCATCCGTGCCTCCATCCCCGATGAAACCTATAATATGCCGGTGGAACAGCTTGACCTGTCGGTGCGCACCATGAACTGCCTGCGCCGAGGCGGCATTACCACCGTCGGCGAACTGATAAGCAAAGGCGAAAAAGAACTGCTCGCCCTGCATAATTTCGGGCAAAAGTCCAAGCAGGAAGTAGAAGAAAGACTGGCGTCACTGGGGCTGTCAATTACCCCCAAGGCCGAAGAGGAAGCCGGCGAGGGTGAGGAAGAAGAGGAGGAAGAGGCATGAGACACAAGGTAGCCGGCAGAAAGCTGGGGCGGTCCTCAGCCCACCGCAAATCGCTGTTCCGCAACCTGGTCACCGACCTGCTCAACCACGAGAAGATTACCTCCACCGAGGCTAAGGCAAAGGAAATACGCGGACTGGCGGAGAAGATGATTACCCTGGGCAAAAAGGGCGGGATTAACTCCCGCCGCCAGGCACTGGCATTTATTTTAGACGAAAAGATAGCCGCCAAGGTATTTAACGAACTGGCTCCCCGCTACGCCGAGCGCCCCGGCGGTTATACCCGCATCACCAAGCTGGGTCCCAGACCCGGCGACGGGGCGCCCATGGTCAGAATCGAGCTGGTGGAATAAGGGAGGCGGTTTGATTAACGGCACTCAGATTTTACTCATTATGGAATACAACGGCGCCGGCTACCACGGTTTCCAGTGGCAGAAAGGGCTCCCCTCCATTCAAAAGGAGGTGGAGAAAGCCATAAAAAAGCTAACCGGACAGAGGCGGCGGGTGATATCGGCCAGCCGCACCGACGCCGGCGTTCACGCCCAGGGTCAGGTGGTCGGCTTCAGGACCAGCTCGCCGCTGCCCATAGATAAGCTGGTTAAAGGGCTAAATTACCACCTGCCCAAGGATATCGCCGTCAAGGCGGCTTACCGGGCAAGCGATGCCTTCCGCATCCGGCGCGACGCCGTCAGCCGCGAATACAGCTACTACATATTAAACAGCCCCACCCGCTCCCCCATAATGGAGGGACGGGCTCACCGGGTGGCTAACCAACTAAATATCGAGGCGATGAACCAGGCGTCTCAAACGCTCATCGGCCAACATGATTTCGCCTCGTTTGTCAACGGCGACGGCAGCTGGCTTAAGAGCACGGTAAGAAACGTATCCAGAGCCGAAGTAAAAAGAGAAGGAGAACTGGTCACTTTCCATATGGCGGCTAACTCCTTTTTACCCCACCAGGTACGCACCACGGTGGGAGTGCTAATCAGGGTTGGCCTGGGCAAGATGAACCTGGACCAGTTTCGTAGTATAATTGAAGCAAGGCTGCCGGGAACGGCGGGGCCTACTGCCCCTGCCTGCGGGCTTTGTCTGGAGCGGGTAAACTACTCCGTTCCTCTAGAGGAAGAGGCATCATGAAAACCTATAGCACCAAGGCTTCCGATATCCAGCGCCAGTGGCACGTTCTCGATGCCTCGGGTAAGATTCTGGGCAAGATAGCCACCCAGGCGGCGACTTTGCTTATGGGAAAGCACAAGCCCATATTCACCCCCAATATGGATACCGGTGATTTTGTGGTCATCATTAACGCCGAAAAAGTCCGTGTCAGCGGCAACAAAGAAGAGAAAAAAGTGTACTACCGGCACTCCGGCTATCCGGGGGGGCTCAAAAAGGCTACCCTGGAGGAAATGATGCAGGCCGACCCCACCCGGGTCATTGAAAAAGCCGTCAAAGGGATGTTGCCCACCAACCGCCTGCGGGCGGTCAGGATGAGAAAGCTCAAGGTCTACGTCGGGGAGGCTCACCCTCACCTGGCTCAGACCGGAACTACTGAAAAGGGAGACTCGAGTGGCTAAAGCAGATAAGAAAAGCTATTTTTACGGCACAGGCCGGCGCAAGACTTCCGTAGCCAGGGTAAGACTGATGCCGGGCGCCGGTGAAATCATCGTCAACGGCATTCCCTACGAGGAGCGATTTCCCCGCCCCGAACACCGCCGGGCGATAACCCACCCCCTCTTGGTCACCGAAAACCTGGGCAAGTACAACACCGTGGTCAAGGTAGAAGGCGGCGGCATCACCGGCCAGAGCGGCGCCATCAGTCACGGCATCGCCCGAGCCCTGTTAAAAGCTGACGAGAACCTCAAGCCGGTACTGCGCCAGAACGGCCTGCTTACCAGGGACTCCCGGGTCAAAGAGAGAAAGAAACCCGGGCTCAAGCGGGCGCGCAAGGCACCTCAGTACACCAAGAGGTAAGCAAAGCGCTGCCCAACCCCATTTTTAACGGGTGTTTATTTTCCCATACCCACCCGCCCAAAAGGGTTATACCCTCTTATGCTCTCTTTCCCCACCCCCAGAGGGAGAAGTTAGTCCCCTTATCCCCCACCCCAAAGCGAGGGATCGGGGGCAACAGCCCCGTAGGGTGGGTCAGGGCGGGAAGCAAAGCGCACTCTAACAAGGAGGATATCCCAAACCCCGTTTCAAGAGGTGTTGATAGAGGTCTAACCTCTATAGGGCGGGAGGGTGGGAAAGAAAAACAACTGCCGAAAAGCCGGATACCTCCCATCCCTTGACGCCCAATCGCTTAACTGGGTATAATCCCCTTGCATCATTCTATATGCCGAAGTGGCGGAATGGCAGACGCGCTACGTTCAGGACGTAGTGTCCGTATGGACGTGAGAGTTCAAATCTCTCCTTCGGCACCACTTTTATTCTGGCGCTTGTAGCTCAGTTGGATAGAGCGCAGCCCTGCGGAGGCTGAGGCCGTGGGTTCGAGCCCCGCCAAGCGCGCCATATTAAAGCGGGCACCCGAAAAGTCTTTAACTTTTTGGGTATATAAAGGGCGGTTAGCTCAGTTGGTTAGAGCACCTGCTTTACACGCAGGGGGTCAGAGGTTCGAGTCCTCTACCGCCCACCATCCTGTACGATAGGTAGAACTCCCACCTCCTCCTCAGCTATTGTGAATTTAGCTTTTGCTGCTCGATACCGCTGGATTTGGTCGAATGCAGGGCTGAAGCTGCCGCCAGCAGACTTTTGGTATATTCTTGCTTCGGTGCCGCTATGATTTCACTTGAGGGACCTTCTTCGATAACCCTCCCATCAAGCATTACTGCTATTCTGTCGCTTACCTTTCTGGCCGCAGCTATATCGTGCGTAATGTAAAGCATACTCAATCCTCGCTGCTCCTGTAAATTGAGTAATAGTTTTAGAATCTTGGCTTGCACACTCGTGTCCAGGAAAGCAGTCGGTTCGTCAGCAATAAGTAAAGCCGGGTCTAGCACTAGCGCCCGAGCTATGGCTAAACGCTGCATCTCACCGCCACTCAACTGGTGAGGATACTTGTTTAGAAAGTCCCTAGTCTGGGGTAGCTCCACTTCGCCCAAGACCTGTATTGCTCTTTCCTTCCTCTCCTCATCAGTTCCTATTCCTTGAATATCAAGCGGCTCCATTACTGCTTCCAGTACTGATAGACGGTGGCTCAGAGATTCTCCGGGATTCTGGAATACCATCTGCACCCTCTTATAGAAATCTTTTCCCCGATTATCAACCTTGGCATCCTCAAGGTACACATCACCCTCGGTAGGCTGGTGAAGGCCCATAATCGTTTTTGCCAGTGTCGTCTTTCCCGAGCCAGTTTGCCCCACCAGCGCCAGGGTTTCCCCTGCCTCAATATGCAGGTCTACCGATTCAATGGCTTTGAGTGAGCCGAATGATGTGGTTAAATTCTTGGTTGACAGCAGGGTAATAATACCACCGCGGTGGCAAGCAATGTGGCGCCCCTCACTCCATACAAGGTGCGGAGTCTTAGTCCGGCAAATATCTATTACCTGCGTACAGCGGGGATGAAATGGGCAACCACTAACGGGGCGAGTCATCCGCCCCTTAATACCCTGGAGGTCTTTCACCGTGGTCATGTTAGGGTAGGCTCGGATTAAAGCCCTGGTATATGGGTGTCTGGGCCGGGATAACACATCTCGGGTTAGCCCTGCCTCAATAATTTTGCCACCATAAAGCACAGCCATCCGGTCAGCCAGCTTGCTCACGGTATCCAAATCGTGGGTTGCCACCAATTTAGCACCATGCTTGTCTGTTTCTCTAAGTAGGTTCCCTACTTCAGTCCTGGAGGCAGCGTCAAGTGAAGATAGCGGTTCGTCTAATATCAGTAATTCGGGGTTATTGGCCATCGCCATAGCTAAGAGGACTCTCTGCTGCTCACCACCGCTAAGCTGGTGAGGATAGGCAGAAAAGCGATCTCTGGGAAAGCCGAAATATCTCAGCAGTTCCGCAGCCCTATCTCGAGCTTCATCCCTGCTCTTTAGCCCATGCTCTACCATGGGCTCCATGATCTGATTCAGGACGGTATAGACAGGGTTCAGCACGTTGTTGGAATTCTGGAAGACCATGGCAATCTGGCTCCACCTTATCTGCTGCATCTCGTTGTCAGACAGTGTCAGCAGGTCTTTCCCGTTAAAGCGGATAACCCCTCGAACAGTGCCCTCTGTCAGGCACATGATGCTCAAGCCAAGGGTGGTCTTTCCGGTACCCGACTCACCAACAATAGCCAGCGTCTCCCCTGACCCCAGTTCCAGGTCTATCCCGTTAAGAATCACATCTTGTCCATAACTGACCCTGAGGTCTTTAATTTCAAGCAACTTCAGCACCTCTCAATCTGGGTTCAATAACCGGTTCGGCAGCATGACCGACGAAGGTCAGGCCAATTATGATTAGCGACAAGGCAACGCCGGTAGGAACCAGCCACCACTGCCAGACATCCAGGTAGCTGAAGCTAAGAGCATCACGCATCATCATGCCCCAGCTAACCACAGTCGGGTCAGTTATCCCCAGGAAAGCCAGTCCTGCCTCCATGAAAACGGCTCTGCGCACACTGTAGATGAAATCGACCAGCAGGATAGGTCCGAGGTCAGGCACTATGTGGCGCCAGGCAATGTAAAAATGATGAGCCCCGAATGATCTAGCTGCGGCGACATGTCCCCTCTCTTTCAAGGAAAGGGCTTGTGCCCGCACAATTCTGGCTCCACCCTGCCAGCTCAGCAGTGATAAGAGGAGTATAAGAGTTAGGATACTCGGCCTAATGTAGGCTGATATCAGGATAACGATAATTATCATTGGAATTACGATGAAGGCATCGACTATTCTCATCACTACCTTTTCGTAAAGCCCACCGAGCAGGGCTGCCGAGACTCCGAATATAGTGCCCAGTAGCGTGGAGAGAATGCCCACGCCGAATCCAACTAGTAGGGAAGTTCTGGCACCAAAGACCAGACGGCTCCAGATATCCTGACCAACATGGTTCGTGCCCAGCCAGTGATTCCAGGACGGGGGAAGCAGGGAGGCGGTTGACTGCTGGTAAGGGTTATAAGGAGCTATGACGGGCGCTAGGAGAGCTACCGCTATCATCAGCAGCAGTATAATGAGCCCTGTCCTGCCAGGACCGCTCTCTTTTATCTCCTTCTTTAAGTCAATATGCATAGCTCACCCTCGGGTCAAGCTTCGGATAGGAAAGGTCAATAAGGAAGTTGGCAACTAGCACAGATATAGCTACCAAAAGAAACACTCCCTGAATGATAGGGTAGTCACGGGCTAGCAGGGCTTCATAGGTGAGGTAACCTACCCCGGGGTAGGCAAAGACCAGTTCAACAAAGAGAGCCCCGGTAACTACCCTGCCCATCCAGATACCTGTCTGGGTAACCACCGGCAGCATAGAATTTCTGCCGGCGTGTCGGTATTTGAGCACTCGCTGCGATAAGCCCTTGGCCTTGGCAGTGAGCATATAAGGCTCCTTGAGTACCGTAATCATGGTATTTCGGGTAAGGAGATAGCCATTGGCTAGATGAGCCAGTGTCAGGGCAGCTACCGGCAGGAATAGATGCCTCAAGATGTCCAGCACCAAGGCTAACCCTGATAGGCCCGAATAGGGAGTTAACGCCCCGGCCAGGGGGAAGATTCCCAATGTCACACCAAAAGCAATAAGCAGTAACATCCCCAGGAAGAAGTCAGGGAAGCCATTCAGACTCATCAGCCCGGCTAACATAGCACGGTCGGTTCTGGAACCACGCCGCCACCCAGATTCAATCCCCAGAATTATTCCCAGCATCGTAGAAAATACCAGTGAAGTACCTACCAGAAGCAGGGTCCACGGCAAGCGTCCAAGAATTACTGACAAGACGGGCGCATTATAGTAGTAAGAGTAGCCCAGTTTACCCTGAAACAGTGTCAGAAAGTAAGCGCCAAACTGCTGCCATAGCGGCTTGTCCAGAGCGAAGCGCTCTACGAGTTGTGCTTTGAGCTCCGGCGTCATGGCAATCAGTGCTTCGTCACCATAGATAGCCATCAGCGGGTCTCCGGGCATCATTCTCGGCAGCGCAAAATTGAGCACCAAGATAAATAAAAAGGCTATGGTATAGGCAACCAGATTTCGCTTGCTGAACACCTCTCCTGAGCCCTCTCTTTATTTTTGTTATTTGACAAAAGATAGCCTGTTCAAAGGAATGGGGATGCCGCTAGCTAGGCCATCCTTGGTATAGAATAAGTTCACATTGCCATCGTGAGCCCAGTACCATTTGGGATAGTAGAGAGTTAACGCCGGCAAATCCTCAGCGTAAATTTCCTGAATCTGGAATACCAGCTCCTTTCTTTTTTCGGCATTCATCTCGCTTAGCTGCGCTTCAAGAAGCTGGCTCAGTTTTTCATTCGATGTGTAGCGGGTACTGTTAAAGCCCTCGTCCATAATCACCCTTTTCAGAATAGACGGCTCATAGAGACCTCCATGCCCGTAAATAGACAGGTCGAAGTCCCATGCCTCTACCTTGGCGTCAACCGTCTTTGCTTCCATGGTTCTGAAGTCTACCTTTATGCCTACTTCTTCCAGTTGCTGATTGATAAATTGACCGACCTCCTTAAAGCTAGCCTCAGCTATAAGCTCAAGCTCGAGTTCTTCGCCATCTTTGGTGAAATAGCCGTCTTCCAGCTCGTAGCCAAGCCCTTCCAGAAGCTGTTTTGCCTCGGCCGGGTCGTACTCGTACTGTGGCGTGTCAGGGTTGTACCAGTCACTGGTGGGAGGTATCATCCCCGGGCTACCAGCTATACCGTGGCCTCTCTGGGTAATCTGGACCAGGGCTTCTCGGTCTATGGCATATGCCAGCGCTTGACGGAACTGTTTGGAGGACAAAGGCTCTTTCCGGTGATTTATGGTCAGCTTGGCATTCCAGGCAATCGGTGCCGTGATTACGGTAAGCCCTGCCTCTTCCATTTCGGAGACGACTTCGGGAGGTATGTCACCGGCGCTTACTGAGCCTTCCTTCAGTGCCGCTGGAATCATCTCCTCACTTACCTTGACGAACTTAATCTCATCCACAAAAGGTTCCCCTAGATAGTAGTCATCGTAGGCCTCGTAGAGATAGGTGCCATGCTCCTTACTGTAGTCTGCTAATATATAAGGTCCGGTTCCAATGACAGCCTCCGGTCCGGTCAGGCTCTTGGGGTCATCCACGCCCTCCCAGATGTGCTTGGGAATGATAGCCAAGGTTCCGGCCACATCATGCAGGAAAGGAGCGTAAGGCTGTTCCAGGTACAGTTTTACGGTGTAGTTATCAATTGCTATTGCCTCCCTTACCCCGCTGGGGCCTATCAATGTGACGAAGGGGTTAGGGTGGGTCTTCATATAATCAATGGTAAAAACGACATCCTCGGCGGTGAATTTTTCTCCATCATGCCAAGTAACATTGTTACGCAGCTCAAATATGTAAGCATTCTCCTCAGCAACGTATTCCCATTCCTCAGCTAATGCCGGGACAAAACCTGAGGCATCTTTCCAGACAAGCGTCTCAAAGATAAAACTCATCCGGGTATATCCAGGGCCCCGGGAATAATGGGTATATGGAGAGGGATAGCCCCAGTCCCCAGTGCTATCGGCAATGGTGTATGAACTAATTTCTGTTATCTCGGTAGTGCATGATGGCAGAACGAGCAGCGAAACTATCACGGCCGGGATAAGTAACTTTGATACCAAGTTCAGCACTTTTTTGCTCATCAGCCTCCTCCTATTATCGATATGCCGTCACCGGCCAGCTGGTAGTATTCCTGACCTGAGCACGGGATGCAGACAGGCTTGCCGTCTTTCATACAGGCTCGCGGCTCCATAACATTTTCGCCGCACACGGAGCACCTCACGTCAGCGAAGATTCGAGCATAAGCTGGAACTTCGCTGGTCATCCTTCTAATATCAAAAACTTCCTCATCGGGAAGACCCAGAATCCTGAAAGATAGCTCTTTCCACAGTTCGCTTAGCCGTTTCTGGTCGGCCTCAGTACCACTACGCTTTACGACCACCTTTTCAAAGAGCTGCGTAGCCTCAGGAGAACGCTCTTCCATCACCCGGTCAGCCCTCAGCGATATTCTCACCGCATCTCCGCTCCTTCTGGCTAAGGCAAACGCAGTTTTGCCGTAATCCCGATAAATAAGGGCGTTGTTACCAAAACTGCAGCCAGTAACAAACTGAACGCCATCGCTAAAGCAGTTGTTCGTCTCTACAATAGCAACTACTTCTTCCATACCTGTAGACTTGACGCCCAGTTCCTTTACAGCTCGTACCGCTGCCTTAACCCCCATGGCCGAGAACGGACAAAAATGACCGTGCAGCATACTGGTCAATGTGAGCAGCTTTGGTAAGTCTCCCATGGCTATGGCCTCTTCTATCTCTTGTCTTGGATTGTCAAGATTGACCTCGCTCACGTTTTCCTCCTTCTTGCTTGGGTTATTACAACAGTTAGCAATTGCAACTTGTTGCATCAAAGTCTCAATAAAAATCTGCTTCGCAGCAGATGATTCGCAAATAAAAGTAATTGCAACTAGTTGCAATTAGCCTTTAACTTTATGCTAACACACACTTTCTCTAGTGTCAACTGGTTGTTCACTGGTGAAAATAAGGGGTCAGAGGTTCGAGTCCTCTACCGCCCACCACCCTTCCCCTACTGCATGGTCGAGCCGCCATCAACGCAGAGAATCTGCCCAACAATATCGGCGGAAATATCTGACGCCAGAAAAGCCACCGCACTGGCAATATCCTGGGTAGTGGTAGCCCTGCCTATCGGGGTATTCGGGGCAAAACCTTTAATTATCTCCTCGGGCGGCCTCTTATCAAAATTGGTCAGCGCCCAGCCCGGGGCAACGCTGTTGACGTTTATGCCCTCCGTTATTACCGTCTTCGCCAGACCTCTGGTGAAGATGTAAATTGCCGACTTAGCCATACTATAAGTAGCTACACCGGGGAAAGCCATTTTGGCAACGCTGGACGATATGTTAACAATCTTACCGTACTTACGCTCCAACATACCGGGCAGCACCGCCTGACAGCAAAACATCGTACCCTTGACATTAAGGTCAAAATCTTTGTCCCAGTCTGCCTCTTTCTGTTCCAAAAAGGAGCCGGCAAAGTTTATGCCGCCGGCATTGTTTACCAGTATATCTATCCTGCCGAATTCCGCCAGCGCCTGTTTGACCATGGCGTCCACTTCGGCTTTCCGGGTGATGTCGGCTTTAATGGCCATGGTCTTGCGCCCCAAAGCCTCAACCTCGGCCGCCGTCTTTTTAGCATCATCAAGAATCAGGTCATTGACGATTACATCGCACCCTTCTCTGGCCAGGGTCAAACATATTTCCTTGCCAAAGCCTATCTGGCTGCCAGCGCCGGTTACCAGTGCCACCTTACCTTCAAAACCTAAGTCCATTTTGAACTCCTTATACTTTAATAACGTCTGACTGCTTGATATCGTCCAGACGGGTAATCCTGGCCTGTAATTCCTCCAGTGTCGCCATTTGATTCCTCCCCTTTTTTATATGATTAGATTCGCACAAGCAAGAAAAATTATAGCAGTTTATTTTGGTGATGTGTATCAATAAATTATTCTCTGGGGATTGGTGTAAATTTTCATTCCCCTCTCAGTTGCAACTTTTATGCCCGTATCTGTGGCGACCTTCATCCCTATATCCCTTACAAATCCTACAATTGTCAGTCCGCACCTTTGGCCAATTTCGACTCCCAATTTTGTTACCGCCGTCTTGGTCGCCACAACTGGAATATTAGCCCGGCAAATCTTGGACACCATGTCAGAGACCATCCTTCCGGTTGAGGCCGCAAATGTATCTCTAACATCAATCTTATTAATCAAGGCATAGCCTATCACTTTGTCCAGTGCATTATGCCTGCCAACGTCCTCTGCTACGCAAATTGGTTCTGCCCCCTGTTTAAACAGTCCGGCTGAATGTATGGCTTCGGTTTCGGCATATATTTTAGATTTTAGGATGGCGTTGACCCCATCGAATATATCTTCTCTACTAACCTTAAAATCAGAATGTATCTCCGGAAGCCGATTCGCCTTATCCTCTTCCTTAAGCAAGGTTACTTCAGCTATATCATCTTTTACCGTTATTGATTCTATATCGGTAATATTCTCTATAATTCCCTGCCCAAATAGATGCCCGATAACAAACTCCTTCTCCATCATAGGCGTTATCGTAGCCGTGGCAAAATGCCTTCCGTTTATGATAATTGATAGACCAAGTTCTGTTACTACCCTTTCCCTAGCCCTGGTGACTTCGGCATTCACCTTGGTATATTCAACCCACTCCACGCTTCTATCCTTTGACATTTTACCTCCGGCTTTCTCTAAATATAACAGCTTTAAGGCTGGCTGGCTAGCTTTTTGGAGGTTGACAAGACAGGAAGTAAATGATAAAATCCATATAGCGTAAAATTAACGCAATACTGAAAATGAGACATACTGATGTTCCGTCCTAGAGCCGCCATGCTGACCCTTTACGGTGATTACGTACTGCACCGGGGTGGAGAGATTGGGATTGGCAGTCTGGTCAGACTGCTGAGCAATTTTGGCCTGTCGGAACAGGCTGTCAGGTCAGCGGTCTCAAGGATGTGCCGCTCTGGCCTCTTCAAGGTAAGGCATGACAACCGTAAAAGCTACTACTCGCTGACCAGTGAGGGGCATAGCCTGCTGACCGAGGGAGCCCAACGCATTTTCCAGCGCAAGGAATCCCGCTGGGACGGCAGCTGGAATATTGTTACCTACTCCATACCGGAACGCCTGCGGCAGGCAAGGGACAGGTTGCGCCTTGAGCTGGGCTGGATGGGCTACGGGGCTCTATGCGATGCAACCTGGATTTCACCCTATGACCGGACCAGGGAGGTAAAAAACCTGCTAGAGAGACTCAATATTGAGGAATATGTCCATATCTTCAGTGCCCAACATCAGGGCGGTACTGACCCGAGGAAGATTGTCTCCCGCTGCTGGGACCTGGGCAAGATACACCAGAAGTATGCTGATTTCCTGGCTGAGTATCGCCCGAAGCTGGAAGAGCACCAGAAACGATTACAGGCCGGTATAACTATTGAACCCAGCGAGTGTTTTGTAGCCCGTTTCAACCTTATCCATGAATACCGCAAATTACCATTCTTTGACCCGGACCTGCCCCTGGAACTGCTCCCCAAGAACTGGTTGCGGCCCCAGGCGGCGGCTCTATTTGATGAATACCACGATTCGTGCACCGAGAAAGCCAATGAATACTTCGACTCAGTGTGCAAGAACTACCGAGGCGCCAGGAGGGCTTTAGCAGAAGGGCACAAAGACACTGATGAAAGACCCCATAGGGGCGGGAATCAACCGTCTGTTTTCCCTCTGGTAACGGGAGCAAAACGGAGCGCTGGCAAGAGGGGGTAAAAAATGAGGTACGCAGAGACGGGGGTTAATTTAGAAATTGACCTATCCCGAGGAAGCATTGAGAGAGAAGAGTCTGACCCGGGATTAACCGAACTTCACCTGGGTGGGCTAGGCACTAACGCCAGGATATTATGGGACAGGGTTCCCCCTGAAACTAAGCCGTTTGACCCTGATAACCTGCTGATATTCAGCGCCGGTATTTTAGCCGGCACACCAGCCCCCGGTGCTAATCGCACTATTGTTTCTACTTTTTCTCCCCAGACTTTGCTAATGGCATATTCAATAATGGGAGGATTCTGGGCGCCGGAACTGAAATTTGCCGGCTATGATAAGGTAATAATCCGTGGTAAGTCCCCCAAGCTGGTTTATTTGTGGATACACAATGACAAAATAGAAATACGTGATGCCTCTCATCTGCAGGGCAAAGGCTGTTTAGAAACTGAAGAGCTTATTAAACAGGAGTTAAAGGAGCCGAAAGCCCAGGTGGCTGCTATCGGCCTGGCCGGTGAAAACAGGGTCTATTTCGCCTCCATCGAGCAGGGCAGGTCCAGCGCCAGCCGGGGCGGAATAGGCGCCGTTATGGGAGACAAAGGGCTAAAGGCAATAGCTGTTCGTGGAACCAAGGACATCAATGTTGCCCAACCGGCTGAATTTATAGAGCTCTGCAACGAAGTGCTGCAATATATAGACCACCGGGCAGATAATCCGATTAAGGGGGTACCGCCCATTTTAGCCGGGCTGGGGTCACCCCAGGAGATGACACTACACGATGAGCAATGGCACACGGCCAGCTTCGCCTGGGGAAATGCGCGCCACCGGAGAAAGGATTTTTGGGACAAGAAAGTCGAAAAGAAGTGGAAGGGGATTCAGGACAAAGCGGTGGAGCGCCTGATAAGCTGCTATAACTGTCCGATGAAATGCGGGGGAATAATTACCCACCCCAAACTGGAAAGATACATGATGAAATGCTACTCCAAACTTACCTATACCATGGCAGCCATGTCAGACCTGGATTTTGGTTTTAAAATAGCCGGTCTGGCTCAGGATTACGGAGTAGACGGATACACCACCCCGCAGGTTATGGCTTTCGCCCTTGAGCTTTATGAAGCCGGTATTTTGACTGATAAAGACCTGCCGGGATTTCCGTCCGACAACGAGGAGAGATTCTTCTGGTTACTGGAAAAAATCGTCCGGCGGGAAGGTATTGGAGACATTTTAGCCGATGGTGTCTACTGGGCGGCTCGTAAGATTGGCAAGGGGGCTGAGGAGTACGACCATAATACCATCAAGAAACACGAACAGATTCCCATCAAACTGGGGGTGCTGAACCCTATGTACTATCTCATGTGGTCCACAGGTGAGAAAATCAACATCACCCAGATTGAGGGGCAGATACCCCAGGCGCCTTTTGCCACTAAAGAGGAGAGAGAGGAGTTTGTAAGGGACTGGGTCCAGGTTCCTAATGAAAAGTTTAAGGAATTTATCTTGAACTGGGAGCCACGCACACTGCCATATTACCCGACCAGTGAAGCCGCCTGTGAACTGGTTGAGTGGCAGGAAACAATGCATTACATTGACGACGCCACCGGGATATGCGCCGGCCTGTCATCATTCCCCATTAAGCCCCCGTATCACATCCACAATCTACCGCGTTTAATCTCACTGGCGACCGGCATGGACATTGATGAAGCTAAACTGTGGCAAATAGCCAAGAGGAACCGAAATTTAATCAGAGCCATTAATATAAGAAGAGGTATGAGGAGAATTGATGAGAAGCCTCCCGAGGACCATTGGAGGAAGAGATTCCCTGAAATGGAAGTCAAACTGCTTGACGATTATTATAAATTTAAGGGATGGAATAATGACGGCATTCCTACCATAGAGACTTTAGACGAACTCGGTTTGGAGTACGTTAGCCAGGACCTGGAACAAAGAGGGGTCTACACCAAGAAAAAAGTCAAGGCAGTTAAAGGGGATCCTAAAAAAGAAAAAAGTCAGGGTAAAAAGGAATGAAAAAAGTCAAGGTAATCAAGATAGACGTTGATAAATGCAACGGTTGCCGGGCATGCGAGGCAATCTGCTCCGCCTTTCACTCTGAGCCAAAATACAGCAGCACTAACCCGGAAAGGTCCCGGATTCGGGTGCTTTTTGACCCATTAAGAGATATTTATGTTCCGGTATTGGCCGGTGAGTATACTGAAGCCGAATGTAACGGCAGAGACCTGTATACCATTGGCGGAAAGGTATATGATGAGTGCAGCTTCTGCCGGGCTTCCTGCCCATCCAGAAACCTTTTCAAAGACCCTGATTCCGGTCTCCCGCTAAAATGCGATATGTGTGAAGAAGAACCGCCACTACCGGAACCATTATGTGTTCAGTGGTGCTTATCTGATGCCCTGACCTATGAAGAAAGGGAAGAGGAAGGGGAAGAGGAAGAGGAAAAGCCGAATGAGATGGAGATAGGAATAGAATCACTGGTAAAAAAATACGGGGCAAAGAAGGTAATGGATACCGTTGCCCGAATATCCAAGGGCTAAAACATTAAGGCGAAAGAAGAGGATTAAAAAAGATAGTGGAGACTGTAGCACCCTTCAAAGACGCAATAGATGCCATAAAAGAGGCTGGTGGAGAAGCCTTCAAATTATGCTATCAATGCGGACTGTGTGATACCGTCTGTCCCTGGAACAGGGTTAGAGACTTCAGTATGCGCAATATAGTCCGGCAGGCTGCCTTCGGTTTGCCTGAGATAGAAGGTGAGGATATATGGCGTTGTACTACCTGCGGGAAATGCCCTCAGGCGTGCCCCAGGGGGGTGGGGACGATGGACGTCAGCGTATCCTTTCGCAGGATTGCCTCGGAAGCCGGGATTTCTCCGGCTCCAATCCATACTGCCAGTGCCAGCCTCGGTGCCGAAGGCAACCCCCTGCGTGAAGAACGAGCCAAGAGGGCAGATTGGGCAGAAGGTCTATCGGTAAAAACGTTCACCGAAGGGACGGAAATTTTATATTTCCCCGGCTGCTACCCCAGCTACGACCCAAGATTAAGAAAAGTAGCTGCCGCCACCGCCAGTATCCTTAACCGGGCGGGGGTGGATTTCGGGATACTGGGTGCCAAGGAGAACTGCTGTGGAGAAAGCATCCGCAAGACGGGCAATGAGGAATTATACAAACGCTTAGCCAAGGAAAACATTAAAACCTTTATCGATAACGGGGTGCACAAAATCCTGGTTACTTCCCCCCACTGCTACCACACCTTCAAAAACGAGTATACCGAATTTAATGCCAACTTTGAGGTGGTTCATATATCTCAGTATCTACTGGAGCTTATAAATGAGGGAAGACTTGAACTAACCAAAGAGTACAAGAAGAAAATTACCTATCATGACCCGTGTTATTTAGGCAGGCACAATGGCATATATGACGAACCCCGGGAAGTATTAAAGAAGGTGCCCGGTTTAGAGCTGGTTGAGATGGCTGATTCGCGGGAAGACAGTCTCTGCTGCGGAGGAGGGGGAGGCAGGATTTGGATGGACACCCCCAAGGGAGAAAGGTTTGCCGACCTCAGATTAGAACAGGCTACCGGGGTCGGGGCTGAAGTGCTGGTTACTTCCTGCCCGTATTGCATCGTTAATTTTGAGGACAGCCGATTAACCCTGGAGGACAGTGAAGTCATAGAGATTAAAGACATAACGGAAATTATCCAGGAAGCAATCGGCGAACCGAAGAAACCGGATAAGGACGGATAACAGTGGAAAAAGAACCAGTTGAAGGACAGCTTGCCAATATTCTTGAAGAAAATAATATCGGCGATGTTATGATTGTCGGCGGAGGCATCAGCGGCATTCAAGCCTCCCTCGACCTGGCAACGGCCGGTTTCAAGGTTTACCTGGTAGAAAAATCACCGACCATCGGCGGTCACATGGCTCAGCTTGACAAGACCTTCCCCACCAATGACTGCTCCATGTGTATTGAGTCTCCCAAGTTTATTGAATGCCACCGGCATCCCAATATAGAAATCCTGACCTATACGGAGGTTGACAAGGTAGAAGGTGAAGCCGGAGACTTCAAGGTAACCCTGCGCAAAAAGCCCCGGTACATTGATGAGGACAAATGCACAGGTTGTACTACCTGTGTGGAATACTGCCCGGTCCAGTATCCTGACCAATTTAATCAGGAAATATCCAACAATAAAGCCATCCATATATATTTCGCTCAAGCAATTCCGCTGGTTACCTATATAGACCCTGATGCTTGCCTTTACCTCCAAGACGAGAAATGTAACATTTGCGTAGGAGTCTGTAAGAATAACGCCATAGACCTCAATCAAAAGGAGGAGAAGGTAGAAGTAGAGGTAGGGGCGATAATTCTGTCTCCGGGCTATGAGGCGTTTGACCCCAGGCCGAGGGGCGAATACGGCTACGGGAAGATGCAAAACGTGGTAACCAGTATGGACTATGAACGGCTGCTATGCTCCACCGGTCCGTACGAAGGCGAGATACTGCGTGCCTCCGACAAAAAGCATCCCCATAATATAGCCTGGATTCAATGCGTCGGTTCCCGGCAGGTTATCCCCGGCGGTAACAGCTATTGTTCCGCCGTATGCTGCACCTATACCCAGAAACAGGTAATTTTAACCAAAGACCATGACGCTGATGCCAGGTGCACCATATTCCATAACGATATCCGTTCCTTTGGCAAGGACTTCGAGCGATTTTATCAAAGAACCGAAAACCTGCCCGGCGTCCGTTTTATAAGGAGCTACGTATCGATAGGGAGAGAGATACCGGAAAGCAAGAATGTAACCATAAGATATTCCACTCCCGATGAGGGGGTAAAAGAAGAAGAGTTCGATATGGTGGTATTATCCGTCGGCTTGAACCCTCCTGCCGGTTTTGAGGACCTGGCCAAAACATTCGGCATCAAGCTCGAGCCTCACGGATTCTGTCAAACCAATCCGGTTAACCCTATGGAGACCTCCCGCCCGGGAATTTTTATCAGCGGCGCCTTCGGGGGTCCTATAGATATCCCCGAATCGGTGGTAACCGCCAGCGGCTCCGGTTCCCAGTGCGGTGAACTTCTCGGTTACCGGCGGGGGAAGCTGTCCAAGAAAAGGGTATACCCGCCGGAAAGGGATGTATCGGGTGAGGAACCAAGGGTGGGCGTATTCGTCTGTCACTGTGGAGCTAACATCGGCAGAGTGGTAAACGTGCCTGCCGCAGTGGAATATGCTTTGACCCTGCCCAATGTTGTCCATGCCGAGGAACAGCTTTTCTCGTGCTCCACCGATTCCGCCCAGCAAATAGTAGACACGATAAATGAAAAAGGTCTTAACCGGGTGATTGTCGCCGCCTGCACCCCCAGGACACATGAGCCGTTATTCCGGGACACGCTTCGGGAAGCGGGCATTAATCAATATTACTTTGACATGGCTAACATCAGGGAGCATGACTCCTGGGTCCACTCTAAAGAAAAAGAAGAAGCCACCCGGAAGGCAAAGGATTTAATACGGATGTCGGTGGCTCGAGCTTCCCTTCTGGAGCCGTTACAGGAATTTGACCTGCCGGTCGATAAGAGGGCGCTGGTGGTCGGCGGCGGCGTGGCCGGAATGATCAGTGCCCTGAGCATAGCCCACCAGGGACATGAGGTTCACCTGGTGGAAAAGGATACCGATTTGGGGGGAATGGCTCTAAGACTTCATTACACCCTGGAAGGGCTGGATGTTCAGGCGTATCTGAGTGACCTTATACGCCAGGTATACCAAAACCCCCTGGTGCACGTATATACCAGTGCCACTATCACCGATGCTACCGGTTATGTGGGGAATTTCACAACCAGGGTAGAGTCAGAAGGCAGGGTCAGGGAGATAAAACATGGAGCCACTGTCCTCGCCATAGGCGCCGATGTATATGAACCCGCCGAATACCTCTATGGAGAAGACAAGCGGGTAATGACTCACCTGGAGCTGGAGGAAAAAATCACCAAAAGAGAAGAAAGCCTGGTTAATGCCCAGAGCCTGGTGATGATTCAGTGCGTGGGATGCCGAAATGAAGACAGGAATTACTGCAGCCGGATATGCTGCCAGGAGTCTATCAAGAACGCCCTGAAACTAAAAGAGCTAAACCCGGAGATGGATATCTATGTTCTCTTCCGGGATATAAGAACTTACGGGTTCCATGAGGATTATTACCGTGAAGCGGCTGATAAAGAGGTAAAGTTCATCCGCTACGAGCCGGATGACAAACCCCAGGTGGAAGCTGTTAAGGAGGGTGATAAGGAAATCCTGAGGGTTACCGTTACCGACCCCATTTTAGGCAAAAAGATAGCCATAGATGCCGATGCAATCGCTCTAGCTGCCGCCGTTGTTCCCTCCGCCGGCAGTCAGGAAATAGCCCGGTTATTCAAGGTAACTTTAAGCCCGGACGGTTTCTTACAGGAAGCCCATGTCAAGCTAAGGCCGGTTGATTTTGCCGCGGAAGGTGTTTACCTGTGTGGCATAGCCCACTATCCCAAGCTTATTTCGGAAACAATCAGCCAGGCTTACGGGGCTGCCGGCCGCGCCTTAACCCTCCTGGCAAATGATACGGTCACCGCCTCCGGCTCTATTTGCACGGTGGATGAGGAAAAGTGTATTGGGTGCGGGGCATGTGTCTCAGCCTGCACCTATGGCGCCATAGAGTTTGAGGAGACGAAACAGGGCAAAAAAGCCACGGTTATTCCCGTCCTCTGCAAGGGAGACGGTCTATGTAACTCCAAGTGTCCGACAGGGGCTATCTCACTTAAGCACTATACCGATGAAGAGATACTAAGCCAGGTCGATGCCGCGGCTCCAGCCCCGGTAGAAATCCGAAAAGAAAAAGCCGGGGTTGCCGACTAAAAAGGTTAGAGAATAATGAGCGCAGGAACTGAGTTTAAGCCAAATATCGTAGGTTTCTTATGTAACTGGTGCTGCTACGGAGGGGCGGACCTTGCCGGAGTTTCTCGTTTTCAGTTCCCCCCTTATATAAGGGTAATAAGGGTGATGTGCTCCGGCAGAGTTGACCTGTCGTTTGTGCTCCGGGCTTTCTCAAACGGAACCGACGGGGTATTTATCGGTGGTTGTCATCTTAACGACTGCCACTATAACACTCAAGGGAACTTTGATGCCTTGAGCATGACCCGGCTGGCTAAAAAACTACTGGAGCACATAGGGATAAACCCCAATAGATTAAGGCTTGAATGGGTATCCGCCGGGGAAGGAATCCGCTACGCCGATATTATGACTGACTTTGCCAAGCAAATTAAGGAGTTGGGACCTCTTGGCAGCAGCGAAGGAACCGACCGGAGCGAATTGAAGTCCAGACTTAAAGAGGTTCAGAAACTGGTCCCCTACATTAAGCTGGTGAAAAAGGAGAAGCTGGCCTCACATCTGCCTAATGAAGAGGAATATCTGGAACTTTTCACCAGTGACGAGGTAGCCACATTATTGAGTGAAGCCCCCTCGTACTATATTGACCCGGATAAGTGCCAGGCCTGCGGGATTTGTGCCCGGAAATGCCCGGTAGAGGCGATTACAGGCGGCAAGAACCAGATACATGTCATCGACCAGGAAAAATGCATAAAATGCGGAACCTGCTCTGAAGCCTGTCCTCCCCGCTTTGGCGCGGTAAAGAAGCTTACCGCTGAGGAGCCGGTGCCTCCTCCTATCCCCGAGGAGGCAAGAACGATAGTCAGAGAGAGTAAAGAAAAATAGAGAAATCTGTGCTTCCCTGACCGTGTTTCTGCCTCCCCCCTAATTTAAACGGTAACCGATTACCCCAATTCTTAACCAGATTTTAGCATTTGGCTGCTACAATTCTAACTAGAAATATACATTGGGAAGGAGGTGAAACCGATATGTGGTCAACCAAGAAGTTTATTATTGCCATGGCGATAGCCGCTGTATTAGCGATTGTGAGCGTGGGCGGGGTAGTCCTTGCCCAGGACAACGGGGAAGAGAATGGAAACCAGCCTGAGGCTCAACATGCGGCTCTGCTGGAAAGAGTCTGTGAAATCTACGAAAGCAACACAGGTGACAATATTGACCCAGAAGCGTTAAAAGAAGCTATTGCCCAGGCTCAGAGCGACAGGCAAGCCGCCGCTATGGAAGCCCGCCTCGCCAAGATGGTAGAGAACGGCGTACTGGATGAGACACAGGCTCAGGAGCTTCAAGATTGGTGGGAGTCCAAGCCTGAAGGTCTACCGTTTGGGCCCGGCTTGGGCGGTCGTGGCATGCTCCGCGGCTTCGGCGGACCCGGTGGATTTGGCCCGCCCCATCTCCCGGAGGGGTTTGAACCGCCAGAATAGCCAGAAGGATTTTATACTGCCTAGTCCGGCAAGCATAAAGGAGAGGGTAAAAGTACCCTCTCCTTTTATTATCAATAATTAATAATTAACAATCTCTTAATATTTGTGTTATAACATAGGTATCTGGGACAAATTACTTAAGGAAACAAGTAATGGCAGGTAAAAGGGTTCTGGTGGTTGACGATGATACCAAGACGGTGGAACTGGTCAAGCTCTACCTGAAACGGGACGGCTACCGCGTTCTCACCGCTTATGAGGGTATCGAAGCCCTGCGCCTGGCGAGAGAGGGGCACCCCGACCTTATTGTCCTTGACCTGATGTTGCCCGGCATCGATGGGCTTGAGATATGCCGCACCCTCCGAGATGAATCCGACGTGCCGGTTATCATGCTTACCGCCAAAACCACCGACCAGGACAAGCTGGTGGGCCTGGATTTGGGAGCGGATGACTATGTAACCAAACCCTTCAGCCCCAGGGAGCTGGCGGCCAGGGTGCGAGCCGTGCTCAGGCGCCTGCCCGGAGAGCGCGGCCCCACCGAGATTAAGCACGGCGAACTTACCGTGAACTTCCTCAAACACGAGGCATTTCTGGCTGGAAAGCCCCTCAATCTCACCACCGTTGAGTTCAAGCTGCTGGCGGCTTTAATTAAAGAACCGGGCCGGGTCTTCAGCCGGGCACAGCTTATCGAAAACGCCCTCGGCCACGATTTTGAGGGCTTCGACCGCACCATTGACGTTCATATCCTCAACCTGCGCCGAAAGCTCGAGCCGGACTCCGGCCACCCCAGATATATCAAGACAGTCTACGGCGCCGGCTACAAGCTGACGGAGGCGGCAAGTGATACATAGTCTGCAGTTTCGCCTCCTGCTGGCTTTCACCCTGGTGGTAGTGGTCACCATCGGCGCCACTTTCTTCTTTATCTACCGGACCACCCGCAGTGAAATCGGCCAGTTTGAACAAAGAGTTGAGGACGTAAGAGCTGACAGGATGGAAGCCTTGCTAGCCCAGTACTACCACCAGCAGGACAGCTGGGAGGGCATTCAACCCTTTATCGAGCAATGGGGCAACCTCCACGGGTGGCGGATTATACTGACCGATAACCAGGGCACGGTGATTGCCGATTCTCAGGGTAACCTTACGGGAGAGCCGTACCAGGCTGATGCGCCGGGCAGGGCTGTACTAACCCCGTGGGGAGGAGACGCCATCGGCACCCTTTACACCAGCCCGGAACTATTTCCCAGAGCCGGCTTTAGTCAACCACCCCCTCCTTCAACACCGGTACTTTACCTAGCAATAGGCCGCTTCTTCATCTGGGGGGGACTGGTGGCGGTGGCTATTGCCGTGGCACTGGCTTTCTTCCTGTCACGGCGGACTCTAGCCCCGATAAAAGCCCTTACCCTGGCATCGGAACGGCTGGGGCGGGGAGACTTTTCCCAGAGAGTGCAGATTAAGGACAAAGGTGAACTGGGAGAACTGGCACAGACCTTTAACTCCATGGCCGGTGA
>Ga0315551_10000524_pt1 | contig 30594 bp, 24 predicted proteins | sample SalMarSW160290MG_FD_203678 | JGI IMG/M metagenome (GOLD analysis project Ga0315551, IMG submission 203678) | Salt marsh sediment microbial communities from the Plum Island Ecosystem LTER, Massachusetts, United States - Salt Marsh Sediment SW1602-90 ...
GCTATTTGCCTCAAAGCAAACGACAACAGCATGAGACGCAAATCGCTTAATAATAGTATCTATGTGACCGTATCCCCCTGTGCCGCCGACATGGAACAAAACGATATCGAGCGGATTTAGTTCTTTTAATGCGATCTTTTGTTTCATACAACTAACCTCCCCTTCACTGATATTTTTCATTTTAACTGTTCGGTTTTCCAAGCCAGTATTGGTCGAACGGCGCCGATCCACGCACCTGAATATTCTTTTCGCAGTTCTAGATCCTCTTGAACATCAAATGAAAGAACGTTTCTCTGAATGATAATATTATCTGAAACCATTTCACCGTTAATAAACAATGAGATGTGATGTATACCGACATTCAGAAGATACTTCGGTATTATACAAGTTGACCTGAAAAGGCCAACAGGATATGGTTTATTGACCCAGGGGTCATAAGCGATGGATCTTACTTTTAAATTGCTTGTGGTTAGTATTATGGAATTCATCGAATTGTCTATTTGAACGGCGACGAACCGCCTGACGTTTTCTTCGAAGTTCCAGTAATCAAACTGAATTTCAATATCTTCATTCACAGAGGGATAACCTGTTACTTTTCCACCCGAAATGACTCTGGCAGCCTTGAGGCGGACTAGATGATTTCCCGAAGCTTTTGATGGCTCGTTCCACACTATTTCACCGGGGATATCGACCTTATTAGATAGATATGTATCGACTGCGGAAGAGACATCGCCCATGAATATAGCTTTACCCTTGTCAAGGACTATGCAGCGGGTACAAAGAGTCTTAATGGCAAGCATATTATGGCTGACAAACAAAACTGTGCGTCCGCCTTTACTGACATCTTCCATTTTATTCAAGCATTTTTTTTGAAATTCTTCATCACCCACCGCCAAGACTTCATCTACAAGAAGGATCTCTGGTTCAAGATGTGCGGAAACAGCAAAAGCTAACCTTACGTACATACCGGAAGAATAGCGCTTGACCGGCGTGTGCAAATACTGTTCCACTTCGGCGAATGCAACAATCTCGTCGAATTTTCGCCTGATCTCAGCGCGGGTCATCCCGAGTATGGCCCCTTTAAGGTAAATGTTCTCTCGCCCCGTCAGCTCCGGATGGAAACCTGTACCCACTTCCAGCAGGCTGGCCACCCGCCCTTTTATGGTCGCCCGGCCAGCCGAAGGTTCCGTGATCCGAGAAAGGATTTTCAGCAAAGTACTCTTTCCTGCCCCATTACGGCCAATAATTCCGACTATATCTCCTTGATGAATTTCAAAGCTCGCGTCCTTTAGCGCCCAGACCTCTTCCAACGTGTCACCCTGAATGATGGGCTTGCCCTTTGCCAGGTCTTTAGTCTTGTTCCAGAGGGTTCGTGCGTTCTGCATCAGCACGTCACGCAGAGCCACATAGCGGACGTTTTCGGCTCGGTGGCCGATGATATATTTTTTACCGAGGTTTTCAGCTTTGATGACGGTGTCAGACAATTTATTAAATCAGATCCGCAAAGGACTTCTCCATCTTGCGAAAGCTGGAGATACCCAACCAGAGGAAGAAGGTGACGATGACGATGCTTAGAGCAAAACCTGGCCAATAGATCGGGCTCTCGCCGCCCAAGATGCACCACCGAAAACCATCTATGACACCTACCATAGGATTGAGGCTATAGAGAAGCCGCCATTTTTCTGGAATCACATTGCTGCTGAATCCGACAGGTGAGACATAGAGGCCAAACTGTACAACAAAGGGTATCACATAGCGAAAATCCCTATATTTCACATTGAGTGCCGTGATCCAAAGTCCAGGCCCCAAGCTGGCAAGTAAGGCCAAGATTATAAATAATGGTAGTAACAGTAAATTCCAGCCTGGTAGAAATCGATAGTAGGCCATCATCCCCAAAAGAATAATAAAGCTTATGAAAAAATCGACAAAGGCTGTCATTACCGTGGCGGTGGGAATAATGAGTCGAGGGAAATAAACTTTACTAATTAGATTGGAGTTGCCGATTAGGCTATTTGATGCTTCCCCTAAAGATGTGGAAAAGAGGGACCACGGGAGCATAGCAGCAAAAACCATGAGGGCATAGGGTGCATTCCCGTCACTGGGCAACTTTGCCACTCGTCCAAAGATTACCGTGAACACCAGCATGGTCAGAAGTGGTCTAAGAATCGCCCAGAGAACCCCAATGATAGTCTGCTTGTAGCGTACAGAAATATCCCGCCAGGCCAAAATTATGAAGAGTTCCCGGTAGCGCCACAGGTCGTTCCAGTAGTTCTTTTCGGCACGGCCAGGCTCAAGAATTAGAATTTCATTACAAATGCACAATTTTGAACTGAGTTAATTTAGAACTCCCAACCATTCATATTTCTTCTAATACCTGCATTTATTGCATGGCTCCCATTGACTTTATATCCCGAATAATTGTATTTCGATGCAATGTCAGGTGGTACCGTGATAAATCTTGTAGCATCACGAGCATTATCCGTCAGATTAAGTACGCTGTGCAGTGGAATATCACTATTTTTCAGTCAACAACCAACACCTCTGTCTTATTTAACTGCCCATTTTCATTAAGGCTTCTACAGAGATAATTGGCTGTTGTTGCGAGCCTATATTTGAAATCGCCCAAATAGTCATCATTTCTGCCAGGAAAAATAACTGATAAGACTCAACTGTTTTGATTGGCTATAGCTCACTTTTCCCTATTATTGGAGAAATGCTTGGGCAGCATAATACCGTTCCGGCGTACCAATATCAGTTAGTTGCATTTCCGTGACGAAGCCATAGCAACGGTTGCCAGCAATGTCAGGAAACATGTCATATTCCAATGAAAACCGCTTTTTCCGGGGCATATATGAAAAAATATCTTTATTCATGAGGTATATGCCAGCATTTACGCTAGATTTTCCTGCACAAGGAACTTTTTCAGAAAAACTGGTTATCCTACCCGAAGAATTAAATGTCACACTTCCATAGTCTTCAGTCGTATCTGAATAGGTCAAAACTATTGATAATAGGGCGTTCATTTTTTTATGAAAGTCAACTAAACTACCTAAATCGGCCGCGCAAAACGAATCTCCATTCATAACGAGAAATGGATTACTTCGAATAAGGGCTTTCGCATTCTTGATAGCTCCTCCTGTTCCAAGTGGTTCTTTCTCCTCAGAGAAAAGAATCTCGATGCCATCTGTCACTTTTCGATAATGTTCCCTGACAAGAGAAGCCATATGCCCGGTGCATAAAATAATACGTCTGAAACCGTAACCCGAGACATAATTTATTAGAATATCTAAGAATGGACGTCCTTTGATGTCAGCCATAGGTTTGGGTTTATCGCCGACGACCTGTCGCAGGCGCTTTCCCTGGCCGCCAACTAAAATCAAGACATCGGCATCTCCCAGCGACAGGTCTTGCATATAAATTGGTGTGTCAAAAATTATTTTTTGGCTTGTGTTGTAATGAACGTTCATCCACGTCTGCTGTCAGTTTCAGATGATCGCCCACTATGCTCCAAAACTGTGTCCCTTTCCCCCACATGAGAATAACCATGTTGATACTCTTGAATTGACAGTGAGGGCAAATCCTGTACCGTATACAGTATAATTTGGCTTCCCAGCGTTTCAAATCGGAACGGTACATACACGAGACCTTCCAGCATCTTCCTTACTCTCCATCTGTTCTCAGGAGGCACATAGAAGATGATAAAACCACCACTACCGGCACCGAGCAGCTTCCCACCTAAAGCCCCGGCACGGATAGCGGTGTTGTAGATTTCGTCAATCGTGCTATTGGTTATTACTCTTGATAGCTCCCTTTTGATTTTCCATGCCTCGTCAAGAAGTCTCCCAAAACTATCAAAAGAATCTATCCTGCCGTTTAGAATGCTAATACCCTCGTCTACCATCCCTCTCATTGTCCTTAACTCATCTTTTCTTGAGGACATATTCTCTATCTGGTCTTTCGCAACATCCGAGGCATTGCGCGAAAGCCCGGTGAAGAACAACATTAGGTGGTCCTGGAGCAAGTCCAACTTCTCCTGGCTGACAGTAACGGGTTGAACAACTATCCTCTCTTCTTCCCCAAACATGATCTTATTGAATCCGCCAAAAGCCGCAGCAACCTGATCCTGCGAACCAACGTTCTCTTTAATAAGGTTGTGCTCCACATGGATGCTGTCCAGTGCCAGCTTCCTCTTAGACACCATCTGCCCTGTCAAGGCATAAAGGGAATTAAGGAATCCAACCGTGAAGGATGAACTGGAACCAATACCTGATCGGGCAGGTAGGTCACTTGTATGAACCATTTCAATGCCTCGATCAATTTTCGAGTACTTGAGGCATTCCCTGACAGAAGCGTGCTTAATCTCAGAAATACTCTTTGTCTCTTCACGATACGAATACCTTATCCTGTATTTGTAGTCGAAAAACGGCGGCAAGTAACGGCAACTGATGTAGCAGTACTTGTTGATCGTGGTGCTCAGTACTGCACCTCCACCGTTTTGCTCATACCAAACAGGGTAGTCAGTTCCACCACCAAAAAAGGAAACCCGAAATGGTGTTCGTGTTAGTATCATTAGTTTGCTACTTTAGTCAATCGCGCTGACACAGATTCTTTCTCTATACCAATTGACGGTTTTCATAATTGCTTCTTTTAGAGACGTCTTTGATTCAAATCCTAAAAGCTCCCTGGCCTTTGATATATCAATAAGTCTTTTGGGAATCATTGATGGTTTTGAAGTATTAAAGGAGATTTCAGCATCTCGATAATTGTCGACATCCAAGATAACGTCCAGCGCTTGCTTTATGTTACATGGACGGCCTGTGGCAATATTGATTGGATCATACGTATCGATATTCTCCATTGCGAGCAACATGCCCTCTATGAAATCATCAATAAAAATTATATCTTTTACGTCATTGCCATCTCCCCATACCTCAATTGGTTGATGTCTCTCGACAACTTTACGTATTAAGGCAGGAATAACATGAGAGGTTTCCCAGTCAAAGTCATCGTAAGGCCCATATATATTCGCGGGCCTGACAACAATTGTCTTCATGGGATTTTTGATTTTAGTTGCATACATTTGGCAAAGGATTTCAGTAAAGCGCTTCATCCAACCAACGCAGAAATACTTCTCAAATAAATCCCCCTTAAACATCTCATCTTCTTTTACCGGATAATCGGTTGGGGGATAAACAGTGTTGCTGCTGATAAATAAAAATTTCTTTACCCCGGCCTTATACGCCGCATCGAGCATCAGTGTATTCATGATAACATTAGGTGTTACATGAACAAGAGGTCTTGTCTCCATAACTGCGGCACCTGAAGTATTTGCCGCACACATAAAGACATACTCAACCCCTTCAACAACTCCTTCGCAGTCTTCCGCAATCGTCAAATCACAATTGAGATATTTGATTCTGTCATCTTCAATTACAGCAGGCTTTTTATGCAAGGTCGCACTTATTTCTGCTCCCAGTTCGAGGAGCTTGTTGATCAGGTTGACCCCAACAAAACCTGCACCGCCAACGACTAGCACTTTACTATTTTTAAACACAGTAACTATCTCCTTATAAGAGACGCATTAAAATGATACATAAATAAGAATTTAATTCGAATACTCAGGATCATCACGTTGAGAGAGTATAGGATTTCTTATTGGCCACCAGATGGCAAATCGTGGATCATTCCATTTTATAGTGAATTGCCTTGAAGGATCGTAGTAGGCAGACTGTTTATAATGAAAAATAGTTTTTTCACTCAAGCAAAGATGCCCATTGCCGTGTTTTGGTGGGACCAATACCTGGTATTTGTTTACATCTGACAAAACAAATGACTGCCATTTTCCAAAATCAGGAGATTGCTTATCGTTGTTTACTACGACAAGATAAAACTTGCCATGTAGACAAGATATCAATTTCCACGTTTCAGAGTCGCCGTGTATGCCCTTGAGCACACCTCTTGTACCTATAGAGATATCATCTTCAACGAAATCCACATCTATACCTTTGGACTCGTACAGTTTCTCATTATATAACTCCAAGTACTCTCCTCTGTGATCTTCAAAAAACACAGGTTTGATCAACAAAACACTTTCTAAATTCGTTTTGCATATTTCCATGAGTCAATTCACCTACGATAATTTAAATATTCTATTCGATATAACTCGGTTCCTTTCATAGGGGTGGTTATTGAATAGCTTGGATACAACAAATAGAATCTTCATTAGTCTTGTTCTCTGAAATAATTTTTCCTACTTTGATACTCATTCTGGTGATCAACATACCAGTTCCAGGTTTCTTTCAAGCCCTCCAATAACGACGTTGTGGGATTATAGTCAATGAGTTCTCTTGCCAAGGAAATGTCCATAACACGTCTTGGGAAACCAGAGGGCATAGTAGTATCAAAAACATAGTTGAAATCAAGGAAGCTATTGAGTGTTTCAACTAGTTCTTTGATTGAATAACCTATACCACTGCCGAGGTTGACGAAGCTCGATTTCGTTCCGTGATACAGCGCCAGGATTACACCTTCGGCAACGTCTCTGCTGTATGCAAAATCGCGGATTGCAGAACCATCGCCCCATACCATGACCGGGTTTTCCTTCTGATATATCCTGTATATCAACGTGGGTATGACCATTGCATTATCAGGATCAAAGTTATCGCCCGGACCATACACATTGCACGGCCTGACAATTGAATAATTATCAAGCCCATACTGTATTTTATAGGCCTGAATCTGCAATTCAGCCATTCTTTTGGCCCAGCCAGGAAACATATCCATAGGAGGCCCATCTATGTTTTCATCTTCCTTAAAAATCTCGGCACTTCCATAAGCCCCAATTGAACTTGTGTAGACTACTTTCTCGACCTTGTTGTTTCGACAAGCTTCAAGCATATTGGTATTAAACATCAGTAAAGGCACAAAGAAACTTGCTGGTTTCTTTTTGGTGACTTCGGTCGAACCTTTAATTCCTGCAATGTGAAATACGAAGTCCATATCACGACTAATTTCTTTGCAAAGCTCGAAGTTTGTAAGGTCCCCACAGATATGCTCCGCTCTGTAATCCACTTTGATATTATCCAGCGAAACCACCTTTACACATGCCTTCGAACCACAGAGAAGGCTTACCATTTGCCTACCAATCAAGCCGGTTCCCCCGGTCACCAATACATTCTTTCCGGTGAAACTTTGTAAAACTTCGTCTTTTATCATAAGGTCGCTCCAAATCACTCCATGATATTATAAAAACAAGCCGTAAAAAGTGCTCGCACCCACTCAAATCAATGACTACCCGACTCCCCTCGCAAATGACACACTCTCAATTAAAGGCTCGTTAAGATGTTATCTCCATACTTCCATGCAGCAAGAACTATGGGTGCAAAAGCAGGAAACTGCTCAAACTCTCCGGATAAGACAAACTTTTTAAACTCCGCTGGAGAAGCCAAAACAACTTCAACGTTATCGCAAGCTTGATACCCCGGTTTCTGCACCGCACCCCTGCCATAAAAAGCAAAATTCGTTGAATTTTGACGGTTCATCAAAACTCTGCCGCTGCCAAGAGAATGCAACTCTTTACACACAAAAACTGTTTCTTCATAGAGTTCACGGGCGGCAGCTTCATGCAAAGACTCAGACTTGGCAATAGCGCCGCTGGGAAATTCCAACGTATACTGGTTCTGTGAAGGCCTGAACTGCTTGACCAGGACAATCTCAGTCTTTTCCGTCACAGCCAGGATCATTACGCCATCAGGAGAGTTAATTCTATAGTAAGGTTTTCCTTTCAAAAACTCTATGTTATCAAAGGATTCTTGCTCAATGCTGAACCATTCAGTTTGAAAAACAATTCGGGATTGTTTCATTGCTGCCACGATAAATAAATGTGTCTCTTCCTAATTCCATTTAAATAATTTCCTTCAAATCTCATCTTTTTAGAAGCACCTACTTTCCCCCCCATCCACAAGAATCGATGCACCATTAAGCAGGCTTGCCTGTTCCGAACAAACAAAAGCCACCACACTAGCCACCTCTTCAGGTGTCCCGAGCCTTCCCAGGGGAAACTTTTCATCAACCATTTTTTCAAAGGCTTGAGGGTCATTTTTCTTCTCTTGCTCCCAGCCGGTATCAGGAATCATTATGCTGCCTGGAGCAATACTATTGAAGGTTATGCCGCTTCTAACCAAATCGCCATTCATAGCAAGATTTTTCATGAGAGCGGTCTGGGCTGTCTTAGCAACATTGAACCAAGGACGTCCACCACCTTCTCTGCCGAGCGTGGAGGTGATCGTAACCACACGTCCCCATTTCTGTTTTCGCATGTAAGGAAGAAACCTAACAGTCAGTCGAATTGCAGCTAATGCGTTCTTGTTATAAACATCAACCCACACATCTTCCGGCGTTTTCTCAACATCTTCTTTGCCCCATCGGCCTCCGCCACCCACATTGTTTACGAGGATATGAATCGTTCCCCAGGAATCTATAACTGTCTTCTTTACTCGTTCAATATCTGCTAAGCTCGTTACGTCAGCGGATACACCTATGGCTGCAACGGATTTGGCCTCTATCTCACGAATAGTCTTTTCTATTCTTTCTCTGTTGCGTGCACAGATTGCAACATTACAGCCTTCATCAGCTAGCGCAAGGGCTATGGCACGTCCGATTCCGTGGCTGCCACCTGTTACAATTGCGTATTTATTTCTAATACATAACTCCATTAGTTCGACTCAAAACAGGCTGCTTTTTTAACTGCTCCCCCACGGCCTCCAGATAAGTAAATGGTACCCTTCCATCATCAGATTGCCAAAAAACAGCCTTTTGACTTTAAGTATCTGGATTTTGTTCTCATTTTGTAATTGCTGTAAACGAGGCAGGAAGCCCTGAGTATATCCTCTTTTTCGGTGAAATCTTGCTGAAAGGTAGTCAACAAGGTTATCTTCATTGTATAATTCGATTGTCGGCTCAACATGGATGCATATGGCAGGAGAATGTTTTAATAGAAATTGCAGAAAAGCCTCGAAGTCGCTGGCTAATTGCTCTATTGTCCCAATTGTGACAACGGCGCTGTTGTCTGCTATTTCGAGTTTCTCATCGGGCGACTTCATATCAAAAATATGTCCGGTCATATTCCAACCATATACCTGGGCGATTTTATTAACAAGTTCCCGCGAAGGAGATACAAAATCCAGCCCGTGAAAAATCTTATCAGGATACAACTGCGCAAGGGCTACAAGATTAAAGCCCGTTCCACAGCCAAACTCATAAATTGTTTGTACATCTGAAAGGTATTTTCTAAATAGCCAGAGCCGAAAGACTGAATAATAATCGAGTTCAAAATTCGCGTTGATTGGCTCGATATAATTTCCGTTAAATCTCATGATACTATCGGGCCGGATGAATCTCGGGACCAGCTTGCCTAAATCAAAATCGCTTTTTATAAAATCCTGTAGATTCTCATCCCAGCCTTTTTCCCATACATCCTGTCTGCCATCACCGCCTACGATCTGTGTGTCGGATTCTGTCTTCCTTAAAACATCCAATACCGCACGGTCCCGCTCTTCCCCTTCAAGGACACGGTATCTAAAATCCCTTTCGGCGATTAACTGTTTGCAATCTGGTGGAATGTCTTCCACGGTCGTACCAAAGGAAAACGCGAAATCTTCCACTGTTACCTGTCGCATCGGTTCCATCATCAATTCTCCGTAAGTCCACTTGGGAACGCCTTACGGCGAAGCCCATAGGGCTGCTCCATCGGTCAGAACGGGCCCTTAAACCTGTTGGTATGGCTATAAAAACTTTCCGTACTTAAGTCCGTTTCAGAAAGTCCAAGCTTTTTCTCAATCGCCCTTACAATATTCTTCGCATTTGGGTAGAACTCATCTTCTAAATGCCTCGCTGTCGGGCAGGGCGTTGGAGCAAATCCTATCCTACAGACAGGAGATTTCAATCTATCGAAACACTTTTCTGACACTACAGCAGCCACTTCAGCGCTAAAACCACAATGAAGCCAATCGTTATCAGCTACAATGCAATGGCCGGTCTTGTTTACGGATTCTGCTATGAGTTCATCGTCAAGGGGACTTATTGTTCTCGGGTCGACTATTTCGATTTCGACCCCTTCTCTGCTCAAAATCTCGGCGGCTTTCATTGCCTCCACGTTCATCCAGGAAGTAGCCACTATCGTTAAATCTCTGCCTCTGCGTACGATATTCGCCTGACCTATAGGCACGGTGAAGGGCTCTTGTGGAACTTCTTGCTCCTGCCAGTATAGCCATCTATGCTCTATGAATATGACCGGCCCGTCATCCCTTATAGCTGAGATAAGCAGACCCTTGGCATCTGTTGGTGTAGTCGGCAGAACAACTTTCAAGCCGGGGATATGAGCAAAAGTAGAAAGCATACTTTTGCTGTGCTGAGAGCCCTGTCCCCATCCTCTGCCGATGACGGCTCTTATAACCAGAGGAGCCTTGAGCTTTTCGCCCGACATATATCTACAGGAAGAAATCATATTTGCCAACTGATTCATAGCCAACAGCAGGAAATCCACGCGAATATGTATGTGAATCGGTCTCATCCCGTTTATCGCTGCGCCCAGCCCAAAGCCAGCCATAGTATCTTCTGAAAGAGGCGTGTCAAAACACCTTTCCTCTCCAAATCTCTCCAATAGACCGTCGGTTGTGCCGAATACTTTTTTATGGTCCGACACTCCTATCCCATACACAAACACCGAGAGGTCACGTTCCATTTCCTGGGTCATCGCTTCATTCAGAGCCTGACAATACGTGATTTGCCTCATACTAACACTCCTTTGTATAATTCGCTACTTTCAACAAAGGGGGCATTTTGGGCCATGGTGAGACTATTGTTTATCTGTTCTTCGATGCCTTTCTCAAGCCGCCTGATATCCTGCTCACTATATCCAAGACCTTTAAGTTTCGTTCGCTGTAGCCTTATTGGGTCAACCTTATACCATTCCTCAAATTCATCTCTGGAACGATAACCGGCGTCAAAATCTTGATTTATTCCCACATGTTCCAAATATCTGTAATAGTGCAAGTGAAGAAAACACGGCATCTGCTCAGCCTGTATCTGTTCAATCAATTGATGCGTCTCGATATAAATAACTTCCACATCTGTGGTTTTTTTCTGCCAGACAAGGCAGTCAAAGTTTGAAAGGACATCCGTGATGGAATCATAACCGTGTCGCATTGATTTCGGGGTATGCACCGCTAGGCTATTATCTTCACAAACAAACAGAATCGGCAGTCTCATCAAACAGGCAAGATTAAAACTCTCCCAGAAGACCCCTTCGTCGACAGCACCGTCACCAAAGAATACCGCCACAATTTTGTCATTGTCAGCCTGCTTATTCGCGAATGCACAACCAACCGCTACCGGAATAGCACTTGCAACAATCGCTGAGGTGATCATAAAACCGTAATCAGGTGAACACAAATGCATCGAGCCACCTTTGCCCTTGAGGGATGCTGTTTTTTTGCCGTACATCTCCGCGAAGAAATCATCCGTATCCCCGGTCTTGGCTAAGAACAAGGCATGGGACCGATAGGTCCCCAGTACCTGGCTTTCCGGCCCCAAGGCGTGGCATACACCTGCTGATATAGCTTCGGCTCCCATCGACATATGCATTGGAGTCTTCATCTCGTCCTCAGAATAGTGCTCTTGAATCTTTTCCTCTGCCCGCCTGATCAAATAAAGTTTCCTATAGAGCTCCAAATTCAACTCAAACACAGCATTACTTTTCACTGAAACTTGTCCTGTTGTCATTTTCAAGCACCTATCCAAGCCTTGCGGCCTCTATCTTGTAATATTCGCGCCAATAATCCAATGTATCCTTCAAAGTCTGACCAAATTTTATCTGTGGATTCCAGCCGGTCGCCTCGAAAAACTTTCTGGTACAGGGAATCTGTAACGTCACATCCGAAGGCCTAAGACGTGACTCGTCAACTTCCACCTTAATGTTCTTCTTAGAAGAAAATTTGATGAGCTTCTCCAGCATCCGTCCCACTGTCATTGTCTCTGTGCCACCGATGTTGTAGACCTCACCAGGGAGACATTTGTTTACGAGCAACCAATATGCTTTTACGGCATCTTTCACATCCAAAAATGTCCTGACGCTATCGAGATTACCCACTTTAACCAACGGTGGCAGTAACCCTGCTTCAATCGCCGCTACCTGCTTCGCAAAATTAGAGACTACAAACACTTCACCTCGTCTCGGGCCTGTGTGAGTGAACATTCTCGTTCTAATGGTTCTAATCTTCCATGACAGCCAATACTGTAAAGCAAGCATATCTTCTCCGACCTTGCTCACCGCATAAGGCGACGCCGGCCGGAAAGGATTATCTTCTGTTATTGGGACTTCGTCCTCCCTAACCTGTCCATAAACTTCAGAAGAACTACATACATGAATGATTGGATCATAACCGGCGCTGAACTTGAACTCCTTTATTGCCCCCAGCAAGTTGCATGTCCCGATGACGTTTGCCTCAAGGGTGGCCATGGGCGAATTGAAGCTGAAGTCCACGTAGGATTGCGCAGCCAGATGGAAAATGACATCAGGTCTGTAGTCGTTGAGAATAGCTTTCAGCGAATGGATGTCCACCAGATCGCCATAACACAGTTTGACTTTGCCGAGTATGCCTCTTATGTTGTCCTTGGGGGACCGCCATCGTACAAGTCCCATGATTTGAACGCCAGGATGTTCCGCGAGGATGTAGTCGGCCAGATGGCTCCCGACAAAGCCCGTTATTCCGGTTATGAGGACTTTCTCAACTCTCATTTCGTCTGCCACTGGCCGATTAGTCACCTACTGACCGCCAGTCTTTGGCTGTCGCCGTTAGATGCCTGATTGGCCGTGCCTTTTTCCCATACTAACATTCGCTTCGTTCCATCGCGATTCGTCAACGGTAACAAACTCTTCACAAAGTCCATCATATCCGCAGCAAAACAGACTGCTTGCCACCATTGGTCGAAGATTTTAGCTTGTCGAAAGTGCAGTTTGATGTTCTCGAAACTTTCTGTCTCCTGCTTCTTCTGGTTAGAGATGGTGTATTTTCGCCTCAAGCCGGTTATTGTTTCCCGCAGCTGGACCGAGCCTACGACAACGACCTGCGCTCGAGAAAGCGTCGCAGCATAGAAAACAGAGTATCAAGAATAGGTAGGTGTAGGTTTTAGTGGATGGGCTCCAGGAGATCGGCGTCTATTTCCATAACAGCGCCCTGGCCAAGAGTAGTAACCTCCAAGACCATCCGGGCCTTTTCATTTTTTCTTTCAATAACCACACCTTCGGTGCCCATCATAGGGCCTGAGATAATCCTGGTGCGAGTACCGACGGGACGATACGGGTAAGGTTCGAAACCGGCTTTGCACGAAAGCCCTTTTTCAATTGTCATGAGTTGCGATATTAAGCCTAACTGGTCTGCCACGTCAATGACCTGTAACAATCGATTGGTCGTCAAAGCAGTATAACGATCCTCATTGCTGCCACAAAAAAATACATAAGACGGAAACAGCAGCTTCATGCCGCGTCGATTACGGCCGCTGGAAAAAATAACGTACTCACGCATCGGAAGGAAGTACCCAATGCCGTGGCTGTATAGGTCCCAGGCAAAAGACTTCTCGAAATGGATTTTTGTATATGCCACCCACCAAGTGCCATCAAGATCGGTTAGCGATTCGACATCAGGAGTCAAAATCGGAGGATTGTCAGCAAGTTTAAGCATTTCTTATAATCCTCAGCAATTAGCTATCAGCATTAAGTTATTAATTCTGCGCGCACTGCGTACACATCGGTGTTTAAAAAATATCAGAAACTTATGCCAATCATCTTAGAATGGATCTGGGCGGATTCTCAAGTCATGGATGGTCTTGCACCAGTTGGGTAATTTGCCCAATCCGTGGTACTCACGGGCCATCTTTTCGCTCACGACAGCCTTGTTGGCTTTTCGGTGATTCTGGAAGCAAGATTTGTAAAAAGAGACTTCAAATGGTTGCAATTCTAAGGAGATTTTGACATTATCGTGGAATTGGAAGGCTTGGTTGAGTAACCAAGCGTTTAATATGCCAAATATCGGATAAGGAAGCCGCTTGTAGCTTGCAATTGCCAAATCGGTCAACAAGCCAACAATAAATGCCCCATATTTCCTTGCCTCACGTATAATATTCAAGTGGCCGGGATGAATCAAATCCGCACTCGTAGCCACGTAAACCTTTTTTATTTTCGAGGTTCTGCACAATCAGACTTTTTTATTAACCATTTAACCTTAACTTTTGCGAATAAGCTATTTATTGTGAACAAACTCCGTCCCCGTCAGGTGCAACAAAACCCGATAAAATTGCGTCCTGTTATCAACGTTACAACTCTTGGGACACGCATAACTGTCCTAATTGGATTATCGGACAGATATTAGGTGCATCTCGCCTATGAAATTCCTTGTTATGTCCCTATGTAATTCTTTGTCGCGGGCCAGGCAATTCCTGGTTGTAAGATCCAAAAAAACCTGATGTAAAGGGGCGGTTTATAAGATTGGGTTTATGGATTTGATAATTCGAGATACACTTTGGTTACGACCAACGATATATTCATAATCTCTCTGGGCAGGTCTGTGCATCCTTCTCCGGGGCTGAAGAAAGACTCTGGGTTCGCCGGAAATTCAATTCAGAGCCAGGCGATGTTTGCGAAGGCTGCAAAGAGTATCGTGACGGGCAAACACGGTACTTATAGTATAGAATATGATCCTTCAGCGTGGGTGTTACAAAGAGAAGTAAGCAACACAGACGCAGAGTACGAGTTTCAAGATGATAACGGTGACGCGTATGCAATCATCCCCAAATGGCCTACGACCCCATAGGCTACATATTGTATGAAAGATTTTATCACAACTGTCGGAAATATCTATGCTGATAAGGACAGGCCCGGCTGGGTCTTTGATTCCACGCTAAAGCAGCAGGAACTAATCAAGTACAAGGTATGGCTAGTAATGGAAATGGTCAAAGGCATTGTATTTGCCAGGCAAATTTGGTATTTCATTGAACGAAAAGTTTAGCATCACAGTTAAATTAACATTGAAAATGGAAGTTTAAGAGGAAGCTTAACAGCAACTGAATACCTACGGGCAAGCCTTATGACGCAATTTTAGTTCCAGGTAGAGGCCTCACAAAAGAGGGCCAACTTCCAGAGCGGACCAAGAGGTGGCTTGATAAGGCCATTGAGATGCAAACCACCGAACACATAATTGCTTTAAGCGCTAATCTCTGTAACGATCTGTGTTTCCTGCTCTGACATGCCCCAATCCTTCGAAAGAACCTGCTTGATTCTTTGTGTTTCTTCGTTTGAGATTTCCGAATCTACTGCTGAAATCCTCGCCAGCAGTCCCCCTGCAAGGCATAGCTTCCTTATCTTCTGCTCCGGCAGCTCAATCGTGATCCCCTTCTTTTCGATCTCTGATTTAAGTTGGTAATAAACGGTATTCTTAATGTAATCATCAATGTTACTGTCTCTTTGAGTAGCGGCATTGTACGTCAGGATGCGCTTAACGCCACAAATGAAAGCGCATACGGCCCTACTTCGTAAGCTCGAAAGGATATTCCGACAATACCAGTGGCAAAAGTCCCAAGAGGGCGATGTTCGTGCGCGCGACCTGGTTCTCTTGTACCGGCAGAACCAGTCCAAGAGCTTCTGAAAAATCTATGGTCTTCATAATCAATAGGGCAAATAGTTGATGTGAAACCGCGGTCCAGGACGCCCGGCCGAATGCAATACTAATCTGATGTGGACTACAACGGATGTGAACTATTCGGGTTTAAGTGGAGAAGTGTTTATTCATTAGCGGCTTCTTTCGAGTTGGATATGCTCTTGGTTCTACTTTAGCAGGAGCCTGTTCAAGTGTAAATCTTCAAGTTATGAGAGCCAATCTTTATCAGTAAGCCTCCCAGGTGAAACACGTGCCAGACGAAAATATTCAATGAAACCAAGTCTAAAAAAGTACATTGTTGGCCCCTCAGCATGGATGGTCAGAATTCTGTTGAGGTTAATCCTTTCCTGATGGCATATTTTGTGAGCTCTGCAATACTGGAAATGCCAAGTTTGTTCATAATCTGGCGGCGATTTGCATCGGCAGTCTTTGGGCTTATGTGTAAATTTGAAGCGATCTGTTTAGTTGATTTGCCTTCCGCCAACATTTGGACCATTTGGCGTTCCCGCGCTGTGAGGTGATCTTCAGCCGTTTTATTGTAAGTTGCCATGTAGTATATGTAGTCATCCAGCACGACGTCGGTTATCTTAGGACTCAAGTAATGCTCATTGCGACCGACCGTACGCAGAGCCCTGAGCACCTCATCAAAAAGACAGTATTTGAGCACATAGCCTGAAGCACCTGCTTTAAGCATTTGCGTTACAAAATGCTTGTCGAGATGTACCGATAAAGCTATGACCCGGGTTTCCAGATTTTCCGCAAGTATAAGGCGGGTGGCCTCAACTCCGTTCAAATTGGGCATAGAGATATCCATGAGTATAATGTCCGGCGAAAGCTCCTTTGCAAGCTGCGTTACCATCAGCCCATCTTCAGCTTCACCGACCACTTCCATATCGGCCTCGTTGTCAATTAGGATTTTCAATCCTTGCCTCACGATACCATGGTCATCCGCAATTAGTATCCTCATTTATATCTGCCTCGCATTTAGACAATAGCTTTCTTTGTTAGAGGTACCACTACCTTAGCCGTAGTGCCCTGCCCGGGTTCAGATTCAATCTCAAGGTGCCCTCCTAAGTATTCCAATTGTTCCCTAACACTAAAGAGGCCAAACCGAGTTGTCTTGGAGACTGTTGAACTGGCTTGGCTTTCTTTAAATCCCGTTCCATCATCTTGAACACCGACATATATCTGACCACAATCTTTGCGGACAGACACTTTTATTTTATGCGAGTGCGCATGCTTAACAACATTCGTGAGCAGCTCCCGTGTAACACGGTATAAACAATTCTTAATCTCCTCGGGAAGCTTGCTTAAATGCTCATCGCTCTGGAGTTCATACGCAATTCCATACTTTTTCTGGATTTCGTCAGTAAGGTATTTCTCCAGCGCCACGACCAAACCCAACTGACGCAGTACCGGATTACTGAGCTCAAATGTCAACGAATCAGCTTTTTCAATCGTCTCACCAATACCCGCACACACGATTCTCAGTGATGCTGATACATTGGGGTTTGATATCAAATTCAGCGACGATTCGAGGGCAAGCTTAGTCAAGACCAGTTTTTGGCACACTTCATCATGTAATCCCATTGCAAGGCTCTGCCTTTCACGTTCTTGGGTCAGTAGCATTTGAGAGGACATAGCCTTAAGCTTCACCTGGTACTCAATTAACTTTTCTTCTGTCTTCTTGCGCTCGGTGATATCAGTAACAATTAATGTCACAGAAACAACCTGACCATTGTACTTGATAGCTCCTACTTGAGTATCATACCGAGAGGTTTTGCTTTTTGGACCAGCCCCTTTAATCTCACATCTATCATGCTCACCGGTCTGAAAAACAGATTCAATGACTTTCCTTAACGTATCTCGATACTCAGGATCTACATAATTGTAAACCTTCGTTCCGATTGTCTCTTCTATTTTAAAGCCTGATACAGTATAATTAATAAACAGAATTGTTCCGTCACGTTCTGTGATTATGATGAGATTAGGGGCATTTTCCACTAGGGAACGCCACTTTTCTTCGGATTTCCGTAGCGCCTCCTCCCCCTTCTTGCGCTCCGTGATGTCCTGACCCTGGGCAATAGTGGCTAAAAGAGTCGTGCCGTCCTCAGCATAGATGTTCGCCGAGTTCCAGAGTGCTAACCGTGTCTGACCGTTTTTGCAAAGAATCGGTATCTCCATCGACTCCCAGTACTCACTGCTTAAGGCGTGTGCTACTTTGCTCCTGGATTCCTGCCGGTTTACTTGAAGAAAGAGCATGTCCAGGTCCTGGCCAATAACCTCGTCGGCTGTATGCCCCGTCAGACGCTCAAAAGCACGGTTGAACCTGGTGACCTTAAGCTTCGTATCCCAAACGATGATAGGAGCGTTCGCATAGTCAATTAGATTCTTCAGGTAGTCCCTTGTCTCACGCAGCGCCTCCTCGGCCTTCTTGAGCTCCGTAATGTCGTGGCCGTAAATGTTGACGTAGTTGGCGTCCACGACAGGGGCAAATGTGAGAGCGAATATTCGGCCATCACATTGGACTTCGGTCTGCTGGCTCTGGCCGGAACTAAGGGCATCCAGTACAAATCCTTGCCAGCGGTCGGGCAGAGATTCGCCTACCCGGCACCCCCAGGATTTCAATAAAGGCGAACCAGCCTTGTTACCGTAAATGACTGTGCCGTAGCCGGAAATGCGAAGAACCGGGTAGGGGTCCTCGGCTGGGAATTTAGCCAACTTCTCAATCTGCTCTCTGGCCTTTTCACGTTCGGTTATATCCCTGGCTATAACCATTATTCTGTCGGCTCCATCATCAGTTTTTGCAACAGAAGCGGAACATTCCAAGATTATCTCCTGGCCTTTTTTGTTCTTAATGGGTACGGTTAGAACAACCTCTTCGCCGGCAAAAATCTTCTCAAAATTACTCATAAGCGTAGGTATTTCGTCGGCAGAGAAAACGCCTACCTCAGTGAAATGCCTATTTAATGCCTCCTGTTTTGGACCACCAAACATTAGGGCAGCTCTCTCATTGATATCGAGAATGTTTCCAGAACTATCCAGATATATTACGCCGTCATTGGCGTGCTCAAAGATGCTCTTGAATTTTTCCTCAGATTCCCGCAGCGCCTCCTCCGCCCGCTTGCGCTCTGTGATATCGCGGACGACACTCAGATAACCTACTAATTTCCCGTCCTCTTTGATTGTTGTAGTATTTGCCTCTAATAAGACAGTATGTCCGTCCTTATGATTGAGCCACACTTCAGTTACATTACGACCATCCCGGCTGACTAAAAAACCTCCTATTTTGACCGACTCTTTGAAAATATGAAACATCCTTGCTGCATTTTTGGCCGCCAAGATGCCTAATGTCATGAAATTCTTGCCAATCAGTTCATCAGGCTTGTATCCCAGTATGTCCTCAATCTTCCTGTTTACTTCGAGTATCTTTCCAGTTTTGGTCAATGACGCGATTATATCGTTGGCATTGTCAAAGATTGATTTGAACTTTTCTTCACTCTCTCTCAGCGCCTCCTCGGCCTTTTTGCGCTCGGTGATGTCTGTCAAGATTATCTGTACACCTATAACTTCCCCTGCCCGCACTATTGGGGTATCTCTGTACTCTACTGTCCTGATTCCTTTGGGAGTGATTACGTCCATCTGGCCCTGGACCCGGCCGCCTGTAATCAAGGCCTGAAAATCACTAACCGACCTGGCTTTGTCATATTCCGGAACAAAGTCAAAGAGTTTTCTGCCGAGCAATTCGGCTCTGTCAAATCCGTATTCTTCAACCAGCTTATTTGCCCCCGTTATCCTTCCGTCCAGGTCTAAAGTTATTATCCCCTCTCCAGCGTTCTCAAAAAGGTCTCTATATCTCTCCTCACTCGCCTGCAGTTCCTCCTCTGCTTTCCTTCGTTCGGTTATGTCTTCTCCGGAACTTAGAGTAGCGATAACGCTGCCTTTTTCATCCCTCAGGACAGTATTGTACCAGGCAATCAGCCGTTCATCACCGCTTTTAGTCAAAACAGGGTTCTCATAGTATTCAGGTGCATCAGCCTCTGACTGTATGACCTTTTTAAAAACTTCTCTTACTTCCTCCCTAATCCTTTCCGGGATAAAATTGTCAAACCAGTTTCGGGCAACAATCTCTTCTTCCTTGTACCCTAATATATCGCAGCCCTTTTTGTTTATCAGCCCTACTCTCTGCTCAGCGTCGATAGCCACTAACATAACTCCTGCTACATCAAGATATCTTTGAGCCTTGTCTCTTTCTTGTCGCAGCGCCTTCTCTGCTTTCTTGCGCTCAGTGATGTCGCGGAAAACGCCCATCCTTCCTATCGGTTTTCCTTTTTCATTTTTAACGACAGAAACAAATAGTACAGCAGGAAATTTTTCTTTGTTCTTTCTTATACCTGTTATTTCACCTCTCCATTTTCCTTGTTTGGCTACATCTTCCTCAAGATTCTTAGCGTCCTCTGAGTATGCACTGAAAACGGCTATATTTAGCTTCATCATCTCAGCAAGAGAGTAACCAAAAATATTCGCAGCAGATTCATTAGCGTAGATAACATCTCCATTCATCTCCGTAAAGGCAACTCCATCGTAAGCATTTTCGATGCCGGATAAGAATATCTTTATTTCATCCTCAGCCTTTTTGCGCTCGGTAATGTTACTAACAACGCGCTCCAACTTCGGCTTTCGTGCGAGCAGCTTCTCTGCTTCTTTGATAGGTCTTTTTCCGCCTGCCCCCGAACCCGACATCGCTTTGCCTCCTGCAAATTAACTAATCACTCCGAATAAACTTACAACTACCCCACCCAGATTTTGCAATCTTTCCTTAACGATAGTGGATATTGTATGTTGTCTTTAAGGAGTTCTACTTGAAAAGTCAAGCCAATTTTCTAAAAAAACTGGGATGTCCTCCCAGTACAATAAGTGCTGATTTGAATTCTCTCTTTATTAATTTGCATAATCGTGCGATTTCTTCTAATTCTTGAATGCTTGCCCCTTCACTTTCAGATAGGCCGATAAATACATAAGTGATAACGGCGGCGAAATACCAATCGTTGAATCAACAAACGGACGAACCAGCAACGTTTTCATTATTGATATCCTTTAATTTGATGGTACCTGAGAATGATAGTTTTTTTCGTTTGAGCCGAAAATATAGAAAACTGCCATCAATTTCGTCATTTCTGTGATCGAGCGAGTTGAACTCGACACCTGTGGTAATGCTAAGCTGGCGAAAGTTGTATTGAACTTCAGAGTTAATGCGAACCTCCGGGTCGAGATTCAGGTGACCATGTCGTTCCATTGCTTCAACAAAGTCAGGCAATACCGCTTTTAACCGCTTACCACAGATTCGATCCGCTGCCTCCCACATTACAATGAGAGCTTCCTTTACGGCTTCATTATAGATTCGTCGACTGTGGCGAACTTCAAATGAATTGCTCCGATTGCCGCTATTGTCAGTTTTACCAAGAAGAAGGCGGATTGCATGTTTGCGGTGATATCCACTTACAGCAATGAACTCATCGAGAATCTGTGTCTTTGCCATTTTAGATGATTCACGATATCGCTGCCCCAGTACTCTAACTAATTCTGCTTTTGCCTGTGTGCTGATTTTGTTGTCCATCGTATACCTCCAGTTTTTGGTAACATTCTAATGAGGCAACGACGGAACTTCGGTAACAAAAATTATGAGTCAATGCGTATCTCCTTGAACCAGAACCATGTCCTGCTTATGTTCCGCCAGATAGCCACCGACCGCGCCAATGGCCCGCGAAGTCAAAGCCGCCAAGGCCTGGTTGGCTTGCATAAGTGCTAAGTCAACATCCGGTACGAAGCCAAATACCGAAAGCACCTGATCGAGCATTTCACGATGCTGAGCGGTTACACACACATCAGGCTCAAAATCCGGATGCTCTTTCATGGCTAATATCAACGGACAAAGCTTAATTGCTTCCGGGCGAGTCCCAACAATAAAAGAGACCTTTTTCAACTTCACAAAAGCACAAACCGCAGACTGTGAATGACTGTCTTCACCTGGCCAGATTCGCAATGCTGTGCTCGTAAATCAGACGGGTAAAGAGTGCTACCCTTCTGCCGGCGGATTCGAGCGAGCCGTTGGCGCGAACTTGGACCTCTATGTTCAGCGATGAATCGGCGCGTCGATCATGGACCGGCACAATCATCCTGACAATCTCGTTTGCCGGGATGTTCCCGTCACTTTTCTCCCAAACCAGCGTTCGCTTTGTTCCATCTCGTTTCGTTAGTGGGAGAAAACCACTAACGAAGTCCATCTCATCTGCAGCAAAGCAGACTGCCTGCCACCACTCGTCGAACTTCTCGGCTTGGCGGAAGTGCAACTCGATGTTCTCGAAAGTCTTTAATTCTTGCTTTTTCTGGCTGGAGATGGAGTAATTTCGCTTCAAACCGGTGATCGTCTCCCGCAGCCGGACGGAGCCTACAACTCGGAACACCAGCACGAGCAGAAGCATAGTACAGATAAAGACGATTATAGTCTGACCGTTGCGTGTGACCAGCATGAACATTCCAAGTCCGGCAGCCAGCAAGGTCACTACATAAGCCGTTATGACCACGTGACGCTGATGGAGGCCGAGGGCCAAGAGCCGGTGATGGAAATGGCTGCGGTCGGGAGCGAATAAAGACCTGCGCTCAAGAAACCGTCGCAACATGGAAAACAAAGTATCGAGAATGGGTAATCCCAGAGCCAAAATGGGCAAAGCCAATCCTGTAATAGTCTCGATCTTGGTAGCACATAGCACACTGGAAGAAGCAATCGTGAAGCCCAAAAACAAGCTTCCTGAGTCCCCCATAAATATTTTTGCCGGGTCAAAGTTAAAGAGCAAGAAGCCTGTCAAGCTGCCTAAAAGGGCGAGCATTAGCACCGCCATGACAACGTCATTGTTGCAGATGGCAAGTATGGCAATTACTCCACAGGCCCCTGCCGATATCCCTGCTGCAAGGCCATCAAGACCGTCGCTCAGGTTAACAGCATTGGTAATGCCAACAATCCAGAAAAGGGTAAAAGGCCAAGAGAACCAGCCAAAGTCTAACATCAGCCAATCGGTAAAAGTTATTGATTCGATGCGGATACCGGCAGAACATACGATAATTGCGGCAGCGAGCTGGGCCCAGAGTTTTGTGCGTACGCGAAGGTCTCTTACATCGTCCACAAGTCCGACAAAGAATATAAATCCAGCAGCACAGAGCACCACAACAATTTTAGAATGAATGAGCCGAAAACTGTCGCCAACAACATTTGGCAAAAACAACACCGGTATGACAAGCCCCATCATAGACACAAAAATCGCCACACCGCCTATACGAGGAATAGGTTTGGAATGGACTTTGCGTATGTCGGGAGTATCGACGATATTAAGCTGCCTGGCAACACGAATAACGATCGGGGTTATTATGATCGCCAGTACGGCAGAACCGAGATATACAGATAAGTAAGTCTTCATTGTCCAGCTATAGGTGTTAGTTTTAGATTGTCGATCTTTCTCAGACTCCGTCTCCGTCGGTGTACCAACCGGGCATATTGCACAACGTGCATTCAATACTCAGCCTTCTTTTGAAGGCTTCATCAGTTTCCAGAAAGCATCAGGGCGATGTAATTTCTTCGGTTAAGACAGCAGGGTGGACGGAAAGGTCCGCGACAAACGTTTCAGCGGCTTTGAACTGAGGACGCAGACGCAGGCATATCTTTGCCTCGCACAGTGCTTCTGGTATTTCTTCTATTTTGACGAGGAGCTTTGCCAGCTCTAATCTCCAGTAAACCTGGTTATATTCCCGCGCCAAGGCCTGACGATAACATTCCACTGCTGCTTTGTTGTTATCCTGTTTGCTGTAGATATTGCCCAAGCGTGCAAACACCGAACCCGGAGTGCCGGGCTCGGAGCATTTTGCTTCAAGCAAACCCCTTATTTTCTCTCGGATTTCTGCTGCAAGGTCGTTATATTGCATATCCTCAAGAACATTGGCCATATATGTTAGCCGGCCAATGTCATCTCCGGCTGCCGAAATAGCCACATGAGGCCGGCTAAGCTGATTGACATATATATCCACTACATCCTTAAACAGGTTGCTGTCAAGAAGCACCGCCTTTTTGAATTTTGCTATACAGTCTTGTGTCTTTCCTTCCATAACATCGAGCCAGCCAGCAACAAAACAGGCTACCGGGTCACACGGTGCCAGACGAAAACCTTTTCTTATCCTCTCTGCGCCGGAGTCGTCGTTGAGAATTAACTTTTCGATTTGGCCAACTATGCTGTAGGTCGGGCCGTGTGTCGGGCACACTATGAGGGCCTTGTGAAACTCGGCAACTATATCGTGAATGGTCGGCATTGAATCATCAGTGATGATGATTTCACCGGTATCAGGGTTTGTTACTTGACAGATTGAACGCCAGCGATACACGTTCAGCCAGTGTCGGTATCTAATATTGTCCGGCTGATAGTCTACTGCTGCTGCTGCGCGAGAAATCAAATCCGCATACTCGGCGTCTGTCCCCCGCCAGCGTTTGCCTATAAGACCTTCTTCTATATCAATGACCTTTCCCCAATGGGTCTCAGCAATACGGAAGTTATTAGCACCAATAAGGGCCCATACCCAAATTCCAGATACGCCAAGAAGTGCAACCATACGTAAGGTTCCCGCCGGGCGGGGTCCTAAACATTTGATTTTTCCAAAGGGCGTGACTATTTGCGCTGTGTTCCCGCAAGGCGGGATCCCGGCAAGGTTCCGGTTTTCTGCCTGCCGAGCCAAAGCCAAGACGAGGGCACAGAATATGGCGGATAGAATGGCATTTGCTGGAAGGTGCTGACCGAAATCGCTTAAGCTGTGGATAAGCATTGCCAAAATGCCAAAGCCGAGTCCGTATACTGCCGAACAAATCGGCAAATTAATGTTAGGACCCCGCAAGGCGGGAACCTTACGAATAGTGCTCACATAGTTTGACCAGATGATTATTCCAAAGATTACCAACAAGCCCAAACCGACCAAGCCGGTTTCCTCCGCCGCCTGGGCGTACTCATTTTCTGCGTGTGCAGCTAATGCAGTTATCGTTGAGCGATCGAACATCGGATAAACCACCAAATGCGTTCCAAGTCCGGTTCCGAATATTGGGAATTTAGTCCACGCAACCCAAATGTCTTTGAGTATTTGCAGCCGGCCGGATTCGGCCTTATCTAAATCTCTGAGAGTCGACAGCCGATCATAGACGGCATCGAAACCTATGTACAAAACGCAGGTAAATGCGATAAGTGCTATAACAACCATTATCCAGCCATGACTCCTGAAAGACCGTCGTGAGACAAAAAGTAGTGTGGTAAAGGTCATGGCGATAAGCATGCTGACCATACCGCCTCGGGTCAGAGAGATAAAAACCGATGTCGTACAAAGACCTATCACTGCTATGAGCAACCACAATGACTTTGCAGAACCAGAACTCAAGTACTCGACGATACCTGCTGGTGTTACTTTTTTGCCGGCAAAGCTTTCATGTAGTTTCACGCAAAGCCAGCCGAGTGCTGCCCCGATTGACAAGTTCATAAATTGCCCGTAGTTGCTGTGGTTGACAAATGAACCTGAATGGGCCCCACCATAGCGGGTGGGCACAAACCAGTAGATTTTGCCGTTTCCGAAAATGTTCTGTGCCAGGGTAATAGCAGCAATGACACCACCGATTACTGTTATAGCCATTAGAAGGCGCTTTATCTGGGCCGGTCGGCGGAAGACATTAAGGACGACTACGAAGACGGCTGCGACCGCCAGTACGAGCCGCAGGTCATGCTTTGTGGCATTCGGATAGAAGCTAAGCGACATTGATTTGAGCAGTGTGTCAGCGTCAGGCAGATCGCCTAAGAGTTCCGTTTTTAAAGCCACAGTATTTGGCGAGATGATGTTCACTAGCTGCGCAGGTAATGGAACGAGCTGGAGTACCGCGACAAACAGAAATAATCCTATGGGCACGTAGGCCCAGTTCCAAATCAGCATCTGACCGCGATGGACCAGGAATTTGAGCAGGAAACAGACGACAACCGCGCCTGATAGAGCAATAACGACCTCTTCGCTCCATGCGTGCACCACTCCAAAGGCAAGGGGCATAAACGCCAGAAGCGCTACCAGCAGCCATTCGATCGCTGTGTCAAAGCTGCTCAAGTGAACCCCCGTTTTGTCAAGAGTTGCTCGGTACTCTTTCATAAATCCACTTCCTTATGCTTATAGAACGAGCAGACAGTACATCCTTACCTTCTAATACTCTTAACGGATTTTCGATACAAACCAAGCGCGCCATTGCTTCTCCAAGTCTGGCATAAATATGCCCAAAAGCAGCTTTCATCCGAGGTTTGCGAGCATCCAAGTCATGGGAATCCGTTGCCACAAACGAAACCCAGCCCAGGTTTAGAAAGTGCCATGCAGCCTTTTGGGCCATGGTGCCGAAATCGCCAAGCAGGCTGCCAGATGTCACCTGAAGATGAGCCGATTGCTCAAACCATTTCAGTAAAACTTGCGGTCGTCTTGCAATAACAGGGTGTCGTTCAGGATGGGATATAATAGCCTGGATGCCTAAAGAGGAAAGTCCGACAAGCAGCGGCTCGATATCTACGAAGACCTCATGCGGAAGCTCTAAGAGAACATACTTGCCCCCATCTGCGAGCGTTAGCACTTTATCAGCCTCGATAAGCTGGCATATCCTTTCGTCCACCCGAACATCTCCACCGGGTACTACGTTAAGGCTAATGCCATTACTTTCCAATTCTTCATTGAGGGCAGCAACTTGGTCTCTGATCAGCGCCGCTTCATTGCAATCGCTGAATCGTCCCAGTTGATGGGGTGTCGCTATGACGTCGGTTATACAATCGTCAGCAAGGGCCCTGCACAGAGAAAGCGACTCTGGCATTGTGATGGGACCGTCATCAATAGCAGGCAGGCAGTGACAATGAATATCGACATAATACTCTTGTTCAGACTTCATGTGCTTAGTCTTCATAACTTGTCTGATGGGAAACTTCATTATCCTACCAACACTTTTTTCTTTTCTCTGTTACCGTAGTAGCCATAGTGACCGTAGTATCCGTAACCACCATAGCGACCAGCGTAGTAATAACCATAACGGCCATGCTTTCGTGGAACACCATTCACTATCGCACCGAGTATGTGACCACCAACGCTTAGCAGGCTGTCCCGGGCTTGCTGGCTGTGCCTGCGAGTTGATTTTTCTGCTCTTAGAATCAAGAGAGTTATGTCACAGAGAGCCGCTAATATTTGGCTATCGGCAACCGGACCAACCGGTGGAGAATCTACGATTACACGATCATATCGTTCAGAAAAGACCTTTAACACTTTGGCAAACGAATTACTGTTTAATACCTCCGAAGGGTTAGGAACTTCAATACCACAGTTGAGGATATCGAGGTTCTTGACCGGCCCAGGTTGTATCGCTTCCTCTATGTTTATGGCTCCCGCAATTAAATTAGATAGCCCCATTTCTCTGCTGTCGATTTGGAAAATATTATGTTGTATTGGTTTTCGGAAGTCAGCATCAAGCACAAGTGTTTTTTGTCCGGCCTGCGCCATTGTAATAGCCAGGTTACTCACAACTGTACTCTTGCCGTCGCCAGGATCTGGAGAGGTAATAAGAACAGTCTTTGCTTCTTCCTGGGATATGCCGAAAAACACAGCGGTACGTATCGTTCGGTAGGCTTCAGCAACGATAGACTTGGGTTTGAGATACGCCTTTTGTCCACGTTTTACAACGTCCGACTTCTCTAATTTAATCTTGCCTTTTTCCGCAATTGGTGAACCGATGGCAGTAGTCTTTGTCTTTCTACCGGCCTTTTTGGGAAATGCGGTTGTACATACGGACCCGTGGGTTTTCTTATTCGTATTGTGAATACACCTTATATACTCCAATTCGGAGCGCACCTTTTGGGCACGTTCCATAAAGCTCATATTCTCTGTTACGGCCTCGCCATCATCTTGGGCAGGTACAGACTCGTTTTTGACTATTACTGATGAAGTGGTTGCTCCTGTTCTTTTATGAACTCCGGCAACGATGAGTTTTAGTAAGGACCGTATCTTATGGCCAGGCAATGCAATGGTTTTCTCGTCTAACATTGTTGGTATGACCCCAAGAATAGGAACGCCGAGGACGATTGATATCTCGTCGGCGGACCGGAGCCGATAGTCCAGCATGTCACGAAGTATAGCAAGACCACCACCAAGCGTGAGCCCTAAAGCCAGGGCCATTGCCATATACTTTTTCTTTTCAGGCTTTGAGGGACTGTCTGCAGGGCGCGCTACCTCCAATATGCTGATATTAAGTACACCAACATCTTCTGTAACATTAAGCTCCTTAATGCGGTCATCGAGAATCTCGCAGAGTCTTTCAGTTCGGTTCAATTCTGACTTTAGCACCGAATACTCGGCTGCCTTGATACCCAAGGCACAGGATGCTTGGAACTGGGCATCAAAAGACGCCTGTAACTCATTTTCCCTTTCCATTGCCGTTGTCCATCTCAGTCGCATCACTTCGGCATAGGAGTCAGCAAATTCCCTCGCTTGGCTCTCAAGCTCTTGCTTGATACGGTCAATCTTGGCTTGGATCGCCTGGACGGCCGGATGATCTTCACTGCAAAGGTATCTCGCATTTTGTAGCTCAGTTTCCATAACTCTCAGCTCGGCCTTCAATTGAGTTTCTGTGTCATTGACAAATACTCGCACTCCTGCCGTGGACGAAGCCGAAGCGAATTGCTTGACCTTGGCCGGTTCGTCCTTCATGCTCTTGATTGCTTCGTAATCAGCTTTTGCATTCAGTGTGTTCAGTTGCGCGTCTGTCACCGCAGTGGACAGCTTCGTCAGTCTTGTAAGAAAAATATTCCCACCTTGATTATCAAGAGAAACCTCGCTGTTTTCACGGGCAAATTCCAAAAGCTCCGTAAATTTGTCTGACAGTTCCTTATCGCGTTTAACCTTTTCTTTCTGAAGGATTCTCAGTACTTCGAAAACAGTACTGCGTTTATGGGAAGAGTGATAGTTAATGTAGGACTGTACCACAGCATTGACTATCTCAGCAGCTTCCACAGGGTATGGCGAATCGAACGATATTGCAATGATATCATCCTTATGACCGATACGAACATTCAAATTATTTTTGATGTAAGCAACCAGGTTGTCCACCTCAGCGAATGTTCTGAAGTGTTCTATTTTTGAATCTTTAACCACATCAGCAACGATAGGAGTAGATTTTATCAATTCGCCTTGGGTGTAAAGATAATTACTGGACCGGGTCATGACTCCTTCGTACTCGCTTATAATCTTAGGGCCGCTTTGTTCAACGTAAACTCTTGATGAACTTTTGTAAATTGGGGTAGCCTTCAAAAGATAAAGAAATGTAACAACTAATGACAATATGGTGGCTACCAGAATGGTCCATCTGTGATGCAGAAATATCTGCAAAAAACCTTCTTGTGGCAGCGCATCACCTTGTGGGAACGCCAGGTTTGAAACTCCGTTTTCTAATTTGCTGTTATCCATATGCTCTCAAATAGAGTATTCAAGGACTTCCTCTAATCGAACACATTTCTACTAACGTCTACTCCGACTCTGATCTGGAGCACCTCAGACAAGAACTGGTTCATACGTGTACGCAGTGTATGGTCCACGTATATCACGTCCCCAGGTTTTATCATGACCCCATACGCCTCAATCAAAGATTTGCTATCGACACTAAACGTGGCTGACATAATCTTACCATCGGTATCATGTCGGAAAACTTTAACATAACGAGGATCTGCTGTCATGTTGAGCCCTCCGGCGAATGCCAAAGCCTCCATCAAGTTATATTGAACATCCGGCGGGTAAGGAAAGGCATTGGCCCTGTTAACAAGGCCAATAACAGTGAAAACTCTTTCGTTTTCTCTGCGATACTTCACTACCTCACAAACTACCATTGGGAGATTTACAACATACTTTGGATAGTAGGCGTCTATAACCAATGCTTCTATCTCAGAAAGTGTTTTGCCGGCAGCAGGTAACTTGCCCACAATCGGCAGGGTAATAGTCCCAGCATCGCTTACCCGAACCAAGTATGGCTCGTAATCCTTATGACCGTATGCCGGCTTGAGCCAGGCAGAGAATTCAGAAGAGACAACCCGTAAGACAACGGGCATCTGCAGCTCCAATACGTCACCGGGTACTACCCGGTACGGGCCAATATAAGATTGTACCTTGACCGAGCTATCTACTTCTCCTTCTGACGTGAGTGGACCGGCCTTATTAAATTCTTCCACCTGCTCGATAGATGATATGACCGGACCATTGCATCCTGTCATGCAAGGCAAATAGAACGCTAAAGTACATAGAAAAACATTTCTACAAGATCGGAAACTGCTGGAGACCTTTTTCACTTGATATCTCCGATTTAACTTTTTCAATAGCTGCACGCCAAATGCTCTATCTGGGCTTAGTATATTTATCGTTATTATCGGGTTTGTAACTGGCCATACAATTCCTGGTTCTGACACTCCAAAAACCCTGTTTTGCGATATAAAGAACCACAAGACGCACTCCAAGTTTGTATTAGGATTGACTCATTACCTGTTTTATATCTAATACGCGACAATAGTTGACGACAAAGGCGGGGGATCCGTGCTCTGGATTCGACATTGGAAAAACCTGGCACTATGATTGAATCAAGCGCAAAGTAACCTCCAGGTGGTTTAGCGCCTAACTCGTACTCACTTCAGGGTGTGACAAATTTTTCTGGCGCTCAAAATAGGTAATCTGTAGAATGTAGGCAATATAGTTTTTGTTTCATTAACCACATTCTAAAGGAGATAGTTATGGACAAGATAAATTTGCCGGTAATTGA
>Ga0315551_10000530_pt1 | contig 30412 bp, 31 predicted proteins | sample SalMarSW160290MG_FD_203678 | JGI IMG/M metagenome (GOLD analysis project Ga0315551, IMG submission 203678) | Salt marsh sediment microbial communities from the Plum Island Ecosystem LTER, Massachusetts, United States - Salt Marsh Sediment SW1602-90 ...
TAAGTTGTTCCCAGTTCTCATCGTTAAGGCTAAAATTCGGCTCATTTGACATTCCACTCCCTCCAAACAGCCTAACGCTTAAATCATGGTATAAAATTAGTTTCAGTTGTTCTCCTACATAGTCCTCAAAACTGCGGCTGCTTCTATCATAACTGTCCCATTCTAACTCAAGTTCAACTGATGGTTTGGTCTTTCTCATATCCCATCCTATTTCTTGAGCAACTGAAGGGTTCAACGTACCTATTTCTCCTTCTTTTAAAGAAATTGACCCTCTTCCGTCAAGATAAACCTCATTAACCAATTCAAATTTTGGAGAAACTTTTTCTCTAGCAATTTCTAATAGTCTCTCAAACTCTGCTTTTCTCGCTTTTTCTCCCTCTTCCTCAGTATGCCTCACCCCTTCTGCATGAGATTGCCTTCTCAATGCATTTTGCACTGCTTCGGCTTTCAATAATTCTAATTTTTCTTTAAATCCCATTTTTCACCCTTCAAAAATTGCCCTCTTCGGGCATTGAGGTTATTATAGCATGCTGGGTCTAATTTGATAATAATGACTAACTGTTCTCCAGCAGTCGGTCTTTGTTCATGGATGTTTGGAAAGGTTCAAGTTGGTTTTGGCGAGGCTCAAGGAATGAGGAACTGCATAGGCATAATTCTTTGTGCTATAATCAAAAAAGGCGTCTTGTAATTCTTGAAATGGTCTTAATAATGGTTCGAACTGACTACTTTTAAGCTTATGCTCATCTTTCAATCAAGCCAACCATCTCAAAGTTTTTGAGAAATATTTTCTGCCCAAGAAGAGCATGCCAATCACAATAGCTGGAATAGAGATAATCAGTGATTCAAAGCGAGAAGAAACTAGCATAAAAACTCCACCAACAATAAACAGCAAACCGCCAAGCTGTTCATGTTTCCAGGCAATTATGGTCAAGATAATGAGAATGAAGCTAGGGATTAAGTGTATCAGCAAAGCCAAAAACCACTGCGGTTCTCCAAAAACATCCAGAGTAAAGATGCTGATAAAGGCAATAAATAAGATAGCTAATACACGAGGTAGCCAATAAAAGATTTTTTTCATATTAATTATCTTATCATAGATGGGGATTAAGAAGATAAGGAAGGAAGATTAAAACTCCAATTGCCATCGAGGCGATAGCCAAAAGCCAAACCGCGCCAGCGGCCATATCTCGGGCTAGTTTTGTTTCTCCGAATTTTAAATTGTGCTGTTCATCAATATAGTTACAGGTTTGTTCTATGGCAGCGTTGAAAATCTCGGCCGCCAAAACAGCTGAGCTGATTAAAATAATCACCAACCAATCAACTCTGCTGATCTTAAGAATGATTCCGATAACGATCACCGCGGCTAAAATAGCGAGGTGAATCTTCATGTGTTTTTCCTTCTTAATAACCCTGAAGATTCCTGAAGTGGCAAGCTGGAACGGCTTGGGAAAAGAATTATCTTTATTGATCACCATTTAAGGACTAGAAAGCTCCGAGTCGATATCTTCTAATTCTTGGTCAAGGTCTGAGAGGTTAGTCGCTTCTAAGTCGTCTTCAATGTCTGTAATTTCGTCTGAAGTACCCTGATTTTCTAAAGCTGAAGTTTGTTCATCAGTTTCTTCAATCGGAGTGGGAGTAGGCATAGGGGTTGGGATAGAAGCTGGTTTTTCTTGACTTAACTTTTGATAGCCATAGACAAGAATTCCTAAAGAAAGGATAATTAGGACTCCGAAGATGAGAAAAAGATACCAAAATCTTTTAAGAAGATTAGGTTTGCCTTCCTCGAGCATTTCTTCAGCTTGGGTCACTGCCTGTTCTTGTGTCTGGGGCACAACCGGTGGTTGGGCTGGTGAGACTGTTGGTTCTGACTGATTAGGTTTTTCCTCTACCATTTTATTCTTCTCCTGCCTGGCTAACTCTTAAGCCTTTAATTTCGCTGATAACTTGGACTAAGGTCTGGTGGACGGCTTTTAATTCCTCTTTAATGGCTTCGACTAAATCCCGGACGTCTTCAAAGGCAGTTTTGGGATCTTCGGCATTGAAGATCTCTTCGAGAGCCGTTTCTGCTTCCTCAAGGGCCGTTTCTGCTTCGGCTAGTTTCTCTTTCGCCTCTGCTAATTCCTCTTCTATCGCCTCTGTCTCAACTTCCTCATCAGCAACCTTAATGATTTCTAATCTCGATTCAATCCGGCTGATTAATCTTTCCAGTCTGGTAATGGCGGCTTCAAACCTGGTGGTCAAACGGCCGAAATAGGTCCGGACTCTAGTTTGTCTCATTTCGCTTAACCTAGCTCTGACCGTCACCCGATTCTCTTCACGAATCTTTTGTTGCTCTTCAATCTTCTCCTGGAGTCTAGTTCTTAATTCTTCAAGCTTTTGCTCACGGACTTGGACTGGCGTGATAGCTGAAGAAACAGTCTGGTTATCTTGAGCCAAGACAGGACTGATAACAAGGAGGAAGAAAGGAAGGATAATGAAAAGCTTTTTCATTGCTTTTTTAACTATATTGACTAGTAGAGATTTTGTCAAGACAGAATCAAAGACTTAAATGCTTTCTCAAGAATTCTAAATCTCTTTCTCTGGCTAAAGGCGCACCGCCAAAATGAAAGTTGTGATTCTCGCCTGGGTATTGGTAGTAGGAAACGTCTTTGTCTAAAGCCTGAAGTTGGCTGACTAAAGTCTCTGTCCAATCTAAGGGAATGGCTTCGTCAGCCGTGCCTTGATGGATGAGTAAAGGAGCTTTGATCAATTCTAAAAAAGTGTCGGTTGAATAATCTGAGGCGTCGTATTTTTCTTCAAATTCAGCGATTTCTTTTTTCACCAGAGCTCCCCCATCTTCTAATTCATCCGTATAATGAAGGATTGATTCTGGAAAAGGAGCGGAAACCGGGGCCCAAAGGCTGGTCGGAATGGCTCTTCCTGTAATTTCCAAGACCGAAAGAGCAATCTGACCGCCGTTGCTATGAGCCCAGATAGCCACCTTCTCCTGATCCGCCTTTTCTAGGCTGTCTAAGGAGCTCAAAAGACTAATGACAGTAATCGGTCGGAAAAAACGAGTTTGGAGCATATCGGGAAAGGCTGGAGCTGAACCTGCATAACCAAGAAAATCTGGGGCGAGAGTGATAAAACCACTTTCCGCTAAGAAAGAGGCCATTTTGTCACTGCCTTTACCAGGATAATATTCCTCTTCATCCACCCAGCCTCTGAGGAGAATAGCGACTGGCAACTGGCCTTCTTTTCTAGGAATATTCGCCATGCCGGTAATCCGTTTGCCTTCGGCTGAGTAGGAAAATAAATAGGAAGTGTAAGTCTCTTCTTCTTTAAGGACCTCTTCCATTTTGATTTCACTAGAGTAATACTGCCTTTTTTTCAAACTTTCGAAGGAATAGGGAGCAAAATCTGTTTTCCGAGAAAAAATATCGGGCAAAGGAGAAATCAGTTCAGGCTTCTTGAAAACAATGAAAACAAGACTGCCGAGGATGATGAGGAGAATAATTACACAAACTATAAGAAGTGCCTTCTTCACATTCAAATTTTAACACACTCTTTTAATTGAAAATTTCTTCAATTTAAGTTAAAATATCTCTATAATTTTGCATTTTAAATTTTGAATTTTTAATTTTCTAGGCCCCGTCGTCTAGTGGTTAGGACTTCAGGCTTTCATCCTGAGAACGGGAGTTCGATCCTCCCCGGGGTCACACTTAACCTTCAAGAAGTCACATTCTTTATCAATCTCACTTCGCCTTTGCTTTTGACAAAGTCAGCAGTGACCACATCAATTCTTAATGCTTCTGGAAGTTCCGGATGAAAAAGTTTGTAATGTTGGCCAGTTTTAATAATGGAGCGAATTTTTCTGGGAGTGACTGCCTCTTCAGGCGGACCATACTCCCTTGTCCATCGGGTTTTAACTTCAATAAAGACTAAAGTATCCTTATCCAGGGCAACAATGTCAATCTCTCCAGATTTACTCCGAAAATTCTTTTCGAGAATTTTATAGCCCTTTTTCTGAAGAAATTTGGTGGCCATTTTTTCACCAAAGGAGCCTAAATTTCGAGTCGAGGAAGCAGTCATTAATTAAGTCTAAGTTTTCTTTTAATTTCTTTAGGAGATTTCTCTCGAAGATAATAAAGCTTGGCCCTTCTCGCCCGGCCTTTTTTCTCAACCTCAATCTTTTTTATCCAAGGTGAATTTAAAGGAAAAATTCTTTCAATGCCGATTTGAGCGGCGCCAATTTTCCTAACGGTAAAAGTTTTCTCATCGCCTCTGCCCTTAATTTTAATCACCAAGCCACTAAAAACAGTTTCTCTTTCTTTACCTTCTTCTAAAATTTTAAGAAAAACCTTTATCTGGTCACCAACATTAAAGGTGGTTTCGCCATGTTTTGTTTGCTTGGCCATAGGAAGGATTCTATACCATTTGAGCGTTTCTTTCAAGAAGAAGTGAGATAGGCGGGGTTACCCGGAGTGGGAAATAAGGCACCCCGCCCTATTGATACTACTCGCAGCCACTACTACTGGCAACCAACGCCCTCAGGCACTTCAGAGTTGACGCCCTCCACGTACCAGTCAAAGCAAATAAGCTCCATGTCGCTCATGCACTGACCTTCAGGGACCCGAAGCTCACCGTGGTTGTCGTAGATAGGACCACAGAACACGTCCTGGTGGCCACCTTCAATCTTGGCCCTTGCAGCAGCGACTGCCTCCTTGGCGCCCGCTGGTGCAGCAGGACCTAGGTCGGTCAGAATGACCGTGCCTTCGTTCATGTTGCGGTAAATCGTTTCTGGCACCCAGGTACTGTCGCGGACTGACTCGACGATGTCCACAAAAATGGGACCCCAATTCCAGCAGGGTGTAGTCAGGCACAGATCAGGGGCCGTGTTACAGCTTTCACAACTGTCGTAACCCACTGACCAAACGCCTCCCTCATCAGCAGTGCTCACCGGCACGGTTGTGTCGGTCCCCGTGAAGATTACGTCCACACCTTTGTCGATCATCGCCTGGACGGCCGCTGTCTCCGCGGGTGGGTCGAACCAGTTGCCGATCCACACGACTTCCATCGTCACCTTAGGATTAACTGAACGCGCCCCGTCAGTGACTGAGTTTATGAGCCGTATGACTTCAGGAATCTGGATGGGGGCGACGTAACCGATCTTATTGGTCTTCGTGGTCAACCCTGCCACCACTCCCGCGAGATACTTGGCCTGATACATGCGCCCGAAATAGGACCCCATGTTTTCCGAAGTCAGAAATCCCGAGCAGTTCTCGAAAATGACATCAGGATACTCTGGGGCCACCGCCGCGGTCGCGTCGCGGAAGCTGGCACTAGTGGTAAAGATGATGTCGTACCCTTGCTCCGCCAAATCGCGAATCCGGGCCTCGGCATCCACGTCACTGACGCTCTCCAGGTACGTCGTCTCCACGTTCTCAACGTTTGCTTCCAGCCACTGACGGCCTTGATCTTGGGCATAAGTCCATCCGTGGTCACCTACGGGACCTACGTAGACAAAGGCCACCTTGACAGGCTGTTCTGGCTCTGGCGTCACGGTTGGCGCTATCGTTGGAGTCTCGACGGTCTGGGGTTGGGCGGTTGCCTCAACCGCGATTGTTACCGGCTCGACTACTGGAGTCGTGTTCGCACAGGCAGTCAAAAGTGCCATCACGACTACCAAGAAAATCGAGAACTTCCACGTCTTATTCATCTTCCCTTTTCTCTCCTTTTTCCTTCAGTTTTTTCCCACTCCTTCTGCACACCGCAGCCAGCTGAAACCCGCTCTGAACGAGATCCAATTCGCTGCGGTGTCCTTGGCTGCAAATTGTAAAAGTGCTAAAATACACTTACAGGGGTGTAAGACAAAAATAGGTTTTTCTACCGCCCTAGGTATAAAAACTATCGAGTCTGAAACTCCTGTTTTTCTGAACTAAAAAAGCGCCGCTAATTTGGCGCTTCTTAGAATTAATTTCTAATAATTACTTTTCCTAAAATAAAAAAATTCTTTGCCATTTTATTTGAGTTGTTCACCTCGGCTAGGTGATATTATTCTGTTAATTTCAAGATAACATCTTGTGAAAAATTTTGTCAAGCCCCAATTTCGGAAAAATTGGGGCGCACCCGCCTAAGACCACTCTGTGAGCCGTGTATGAATAATACCTGAAGGCGAACAGTAAGGTCAGGAGGGAACCCCCAATTTAGCCTCTAAAAAGAGGTAAAACTCCTAAGAAGAAAAAGGGTACCTCTATCTCTTCTTCTTTTTCACCCTGTTTAATCACCGCCACCGCGCTGACCACTTCAGCCCCAATAATTTTCATCATCTCCTGGACGACTCTAATTGTTCTGCCGGTCGAAACAACATCATCAATAATTACCACCTTTTTTCCTCTCAAAATTTCGGCATCCGGGCCATTAAGAACCAGGGTTGGTTTTGACTTATTGGTCACTGGCCGAGTCATATAACCCATGATGTTCTTCCTGAGGATGACATAGCGTGGCTTATTTAATTTCTTGGCTAAGACCTGAACTAAAGGCACAACTTTCACTTCTGGACCAACCAAATAATCAAATTTCTCTTTTTTTAATTTCTTCTCCAGCTCTTCGGCGACTTTTTCCACTAATTCGCCATCACCAAGAAGATTAAAAGAAGCAATCTTCAGTTTCGGCCCTAAAGGCACAATCGGTAACTGCCGAGTTAAACCGCAAATTTTAAGGTCATAGTATTCCATTAATTTTTCTTTCCAATCCCTTAGTATAGTTAACACCAAAAGTTAAAACCAATCTTTTTCTCCCACCTTCGCCTTCGAAAAAGAGGACTCCTTTCATTTTCCCTGGTGAACTCTTCAAGAGTTTATTAATCGCCACCAATTTTTTGGAGTTGATGCCCCTCGGCACCTCAATGCTAAAATCATAGTTGTCCTTAGACTTAGTTTTGTCAGATAGTCCTACCGCATTTTCTACCAACAGATTTAATCTTTCATCTCTTTTGTCTAATCGCCCCTCAACAAGAACTAGCTGGTCTTTTATCCATAAATCACGAGTCATTTTATAAGTCCGGGGGAAAACTACGGTTTCTATCTTTCCCGTACCATCTTCAATCGTCGCAAAAGCCATCTCGGCCCCACTGTTTTTAGTAAGAACAATTCTGATTGAAGAAACTATACCCCCAATTTTGACTTTCTCATTAATCACCAGTTCAGGAGAAAGCTCATAAATTTTATGGCTAACCTCACTGGCTAACAAGGAAAGAACAGGCGTTAGGGGATGCTCACTTAAATAAAAACCGAGGAGGCTTTTCTCCAAATTGAGGCGTTCGCTCCGGGAGAAATCTTCTATTTCCGGCAAATCATCTTTTAAATTAACCTTCATTTTTTTCTTTCCTTGATCAAAGATACCTATTTGTCCATTGGCACGACGTCGTTGATCAACTTCGCTTTTTAATCTTATTCGGTCAAAACCGGCAAGCATTGACGCTCTGGAACCAAACCTATCCATCGCTCCCACTTTAATTAGCGACTCAACCACTTTTTTATTAACCTTTTGAGAATCAACCCGCTGACAAAATTCTGAGAGAGAGGAAAAATCACCTCCCAACTCTCTCGCCTTCAAAATCGCTTCGATGGCCGCTTTCCCCACATTTTTAATCGCCGAAAGACCAAAGCGAATGCCTTTGCCATTAAGGGATTCTCTATCCGCTTCGATACTAAAACCGACTTGAGAAGTATCGATATCTGGTGAATAAACCTTAATCCCCATGCGGCGGCATTCTTCGACGCCAAGAGAAATTTTTTCGGCATTACTAGATTCTGCCGTCAGGAAAGCGGCCATAAACTCAACCGGATAGTTAGCTTTAACCCAAGCTGTTTGGTAAGCAATCATGGCGTAAGAAGTAGAATGAGCTTTGTTAAAACCATAACCGACAAAGCGTTCAATTAAGGCAAAAATCTTCTCGGCAATTTCTTTTTTATAACCCTTTTCTTGGGCTTTTTTGAGAAACTTAACTTTTTCTTTCTCCATAATCTTCTTCTTCTTTTTCCCAATCGCTCTCCTTAGAGAATCAGCTTCACCCCAGTCAAAACCAGCAAAATCAACTGCTATTTGGAGACATTGCTCTTGATAAACAGCTACTCCGTAAGTCTCAGCCAAAATATCTTTAAGATCTGGGTGGGGATATTGAACCCTACGGGGATTATTCTTTCCGGCAATAAATTCATTAATCCACTCCATCGGTCCTGGTCGGTAAAGGGCGACCATCGCCGAAATATCAGAAAATTTATTAGGCTTTAATTGACGGGCTACTCTTCTCATTCCAGCTGATTCAAGTTGAAAAACGCCTGTCGTTTCTCCAGCAGAAATCATCTGATAGACCTTTTTGTCATCAAGGGGAATCTCGGAGAGATCAATTATCTTTCCATCAGTCGCTTTGATAAACTCAACCGCCTTGGAGAGGATAGTCAAATTTCTTAAACCCAAAAAGTCCATTTTTAAGAGGCCAAGGGCTTTTTCGTTTTCGGCTGCATTCAGGTCTAAAGCTCTCATATCATACTGAGTGATAATTTTCTCCTTTTTGCTATCAAATTGAAGTGGTGTATAATTAGTCAATTCTTTGTCACCAATAACCACACCCGCGGCGTGAGTAGAAGCTTGACGAGAAACCCCTTCTAATTTTTCTGCGAGATCAAGTATCTTCTTAGTATCTTCTTCATTATCATAAGCCACTTTAAACTCAGGATTGGCTTTCTTAGCTCGTTCAATCGTCATCCTGAATCCTTGTGGTCCAATGGGAATCATTTTCGCTATCCGGTCGCCAACCGAATAGGAAAATCCTAAAACCCGAGCCACATCCCGCACCGCCATTCTCGCCTCCATCGTGCCAAAAGTAATAATTTGAGCCACTTTATCCTTGCCATATTTCTTGGTGACATATTCAATGACTTCATCCCTCCGGTCATCAGCAAAATCTAAGTCAATGTCTGGTGGTGATGGTCGATGGGGGTTCAAAAATCTTTCAAACGGAATATTATGTTCTAGGGGATTAATTGAAGTTATTCGCAAGACATAAGAGACCAAAGATCCAGCCACAGAGCCTCTGCCTGGACCAACTCGAATTTTTTGCTTTTTCGCCCAATTAACAAAGTCAGCAAAAATTAGAAAGTAAGTAGCAAAACCTTTTTTGTTGATAATGTCGATTTCATAATCAAGTCTCTCTGTAATTTCTTTTGTTGGTTTTGAAAATCTCTTAGGAAGCTCTTGGTAAACTATTTTCCTGAAATAATCCTCAACTTTTTCGTCTTCAGGAATGGGAAAATAAGGCAGAATCCATTTACCAATCTGAATTTCAACTTGACATTTTTTGGCAATTTCTATTGTATTTTCAACCGCGTCGGGATAATCTTTAAAAAGGGCTGCCATTTCCTCAGGGCTGCGAAGATAAAAGTCGGGGGAATCAAGCATGGTCAAACGGTCTTCATCAGCAATTTTCTTCTGGGTTTGAATGGCTAAAAGAGCATCTTGAGCAACCGCATCTTCAGGATTAATATAATGAACATCATTGGTAGCGACCAAAGGGATTCCCAACTTCCGAGAAATTTTAACCATTTCCTTATTAACCTTCTTTTGCTCAGAAATTTTGGGATGGGCCTGAATTTCTAAGTAAAAATCGTCGCCAAAGATTTCTAGAAACTCTTTGACTCTTTTCTCAGCTTCTTTTTTTCTACCTTCAAGAAGGAGAGAAGGGATTTCTCCGGCTAAACAGGCTGTCGTTACGATTAGGCCTTCGGCATGTTCTTTTAGGGCTTCCATGTCCAAGCGGGGTTTGTAATAGAAGCCCTCCAAATGAGCGATGGTTGTCAATTTCATCAGATTGTGATAACCAGTGTTGTTTTTGGCAAGAAGAATGAGATGATATTGATCAGCATCAATCTTGGGTTGTTTGTCCAAGCGGGAGCGGTGAGCCATGTAAGCTTCGACGCCAATAATTGGTTTGATATCGTTATCCAAGCAAGTTAAATAGAAGGGGATGACTCCATACATTACCCCATGGTCAGTGATGGCTAGAGAATCCATCTTTAGTTCTTTAGCTTTTTTCACCAACTCATCGATTTTAGAAAGACCATCAAGTAGGGAAAACTCGGTGTGGACATGAAGATGAGTAAATTTAGCCATTTTAAGACTGCTTTTCTGTCCTCTCTAATTCCCTATTCAGAACTTCCATAAAACCTTCTTCATCTAGTCCAAATTCTTTTAAGGTCGCCCTAACCGCCCTTACCACCCTTTGACCTTCTTCTTTTCTAGCCCTCCTCACCACTTCCGTCAGAATTTCTGATCCGGCCTCTCTCCCTAATCTAAGACTCGAAAATCTATCTAAGGCTTTCTCTATAACTTCCACGACCGGGATTTGTTCATCTTCTTTTTTAAGTCTCTCGACCTCTCTCAACATTTTCCCTTTTTTAACCTGGTCTGCCTCTTTTTCAGCTTCTCCTCTTAATATATTCAACAAATCATAGGGTCTCTCAATTTTGCCTTGCTCTAAAAGAACTAAAGTCTCTTGGACTAGGAAAGTGTGTTTAGGCTCTCCCGTGCTCGCTGTCCCTGCAGAAAAACTCAACTTAGCCATCTCTTTTACTTCTTTTCCCTCTCTGTCAATTAAAACTTCCTTTCTGGCTGCAGGGTAATTTCTTAACTTTTCCCCTAGTTCTTGAAGCCTCTCTTGTATTGGAAGGTCTTTGGCAGTGTGGATAATGAAGCAAACCTCATCTGCTTGACTACTCACTCTAAAGAATCTAATTAATGGCTTCTCAGAGAGAGGGAAAATTTTATCAATTTCTTGGGCAACGATACACCCCATATATTGAATCCCCAGATCTCCTGTGCCCCTTGAAAAACCATCGTTTAACCTTTTAAGACCATCAACATCGGCAATAACGACACTTATCTGACCTCCTCTCATAATAGTTTCCTTAATTTCGTCTACCCAAAAATTCCTATTGGCATCTGTTTCTTGGGCAACACCGAAAATATTATCCGGCTGTCTGTCAGGAAACTCCGGGGGAACATGCCAAAATCTTGGTGGCAAATCTGACCTAAGTTTAGAAAATGGTTCTTCGCCTATTTCTTCTTCAGTCATAAAACTAAATATATCTGACCTATCTTAACTTTTCAAGAAGGAGTTTTCGGGTTTGGTTGGGGTCTGCCTGCCCCTTTGAATTTCTAGCTACTTGACCAATCAGGAATTCAACCACCGTTGTTTTTCCTTTTTTGAAATCAGTAACGGCCTGAGAGTTTTCCTTAATTACTTCATTAATAATTTTTGCCAGTTTTTGGTCGGAAATTTTTGTTCTTTTCTTTTGCATTACCAAGCGGTCCACAAATTCCTTAGGTGGGTATTTTTTGATATCTACTTTTTTATTGATGATAACATTGGCTATTTCCTTGAACGGTACGACTCCGGCTATTTCACAAGCTGTTTCAAAATAATCGGCACCCCCTATTGTTGCTGATAAAATACTTGCGTAGTCTTTTGATAAACCATAGTCCTTAATTAATCTTTCCCTCTTTTCTTCAGGTAGTTCGGGTAAAGAATCTCTTAATTTTTTGATTTCTTCCTCTCTCCACCTAATCGGTGGAATGTCTGGTTCGGGAAAATAGCGATAATCATCAGCCTCTTCTTTTCTTCTTTGCAAGACGGTCATCTTTTTCGTTTCATCCCATCCCCGAGTGGTTTTATTACCAAGCTGTTTTTCCACCCCCGTCCTTTCAAATTCGTCCAGCTGACGTTGAATTTCATAATCAATCGCTTTTTGAACAAAACGGAAAGAGTTAATGTTTTTCAGTTCCACTAGCGGGGTAAAATATTCTCGGCCGTCTTTGGTAATTTTTAGATTGATGGTTGGTTCGCACCTCATCTGTCCCTTTTCCATATCCGCATCAGAAATACCGAGATAGCGGACTAGCTGTTGAAGTTTTTGAAGAAAACTTTTCACCTCTTCTACTGAACTCAAATCAGGTTCAGTCACAATCTCCATCAAGGGCACGCCAGAGCGGTTAAAATCAATTAGGGTCACTTCTTGACCCTCAACTTTCTTATGGATTAACTTGCCTGTGTCTTCTTCGAGATGAACCCGGGTGATTCTGATTATTTTTTTATCTTCTAAATGAAACTTTCCTCCCTGCGCCAACGGCAAATCATACTGGCTTATCTGATAGCCCTTAGGCAGGTCTGGATAAAAGTAATTCTTCCGGTCAAACTTGGAAAACAAAGGAATTTGGCAGCCTAAGGCTAAACCAGTGAGAACCGTTCCCTCGATCGCTTGTTTATTAGGCACGGGCAGGGCTCCCGGCAGTCCAAGGCAAACTGGACAAACAAGGACATTCGGTTCTTTAGCAAAATGACCCGCCGAACAAGAGCAAAACATTTTGCTTTTTGTTCCCAGCTCAATGTGTATTTCCAGGCCGATGATAGACTCGTAAGACATAATCTTTTTTGAGGCTGATTAAACCACCAGCCAATAAAATCAAGGCAATCAAAGTTAAAATAGCGACCGGACCAAAGAGGTCAGCTAAACCAGCCACTATAAACAGGGGTAAAGCGGCAGAAATGGCGACAAAAGCCCCTAGAGCACCAAAAACCCGGCCGCGAACATCAAAAGGCGTGTTCTCCTGAAGTAAAGTTTGCGCCGGCACTGAAACCAAGACCATACTGCTACCTAAAATCGCCATTAGAAAAGAGGCAAAAAGAATCATTCCCGTTCTTGGAGCGATTAAAGCCAAACTGATGATCCCGAGAAAAGCAATAAAAATACCACTGGTGATAATTAGCCTTTTGCCCAACCGTTTGATCGTTCTTTCGACGATGAAGGCCCCGAGTAAAGCACCAACACCAGCGGGCAAAACAAGAAGCAGACCGGCGTCTTTAATATCCATCAAAAGAACATCACTCGCAAATGAGGGCAAGAGGACAACCGCTGAAGCGATAATCACTTGTGAGGTTACATAAAGAATGATCGGAATGAGTACCTTTGGTTCGTTCTTGATGAAGATATAGCCCTCCTTTATATCGGCAACAAAATCCTCAAAACTGGTTTCAATTGTCAATCCCTTCTTAGGCTTATCCTTAGGGAGAAAGAAAACAGCGGTGGCGGCAATTAAATTAAATAAAGAGGCGAGAAGAAAGGGAAAAGTGGCACCGAAGAATTTAATCACCGGTCCGGCAATAGAATAGCCAGCCAAGAAGGCTCCGTGGAGGGTAAAGAGGAAAAGGCTGTTAGCCGCAGGCAGATTTTCTCTTTTGACGATTGCCGGAATAGTTGAAGCTTCTGCCGGCGCAAAGAATTCATCGCAGATTGAATAGAGAAGAACAATGGTGTAAATTGGCCAAATCTTATCACCAATGCCTAAATATAATAAGACAATCAGAGCTTGGGAAATATTCGTCAGCAACAATACTTTTCTCTTGCTCGTCAAATCGATAAAGGCGCCGCTGAAAAGGCCCAGGAAAACAGAGGGGGCAGCGTAAATCGCCAGGAAAAGGCCAATGGCTACGGTTGACTGAGTGGCTTCATAAATCTTGACAATTAAGACAAAGTTGAGCATGTTGGCCGTCAATTGAGAGAAAAACTGTGACGTCCAGACTTTGAGAAAATGTCTGTTTTTCAAAACCTCAACGAAAGAAGTCTTCATAACTTAGGCCTCCTTTGCTGCCAATCAGTCGCTTGCTCATAAGCACCACCGACTTGGAAGAGTAATTCTTCGCTAAACTGAGGTCCTAGGAACTGAATGCCTATGGGCAAACCGTTAATAAAACCTGCAGGCATGGTTAAACCAGGAATGCCCGCCAGATTAGCAGGGACCGCTAAGACATCGGAAAGGTACATTTTAAGAGGATCTTCAACTTTTTCTCCGAGCTTAAAGGGAGGGGTTGGAGAAACAGGGGCAAGGATGACACCCACTTTCGAAAAAGCCTTGTCAAAATCTTTCTTAATCAAGGTCCTCACTTTCATTGCTTTCAGATAATACGCTTCATAATAGCCGGTTGAGAGAGCAAAAGTACCCAACATGATTCTTCTTTTTGCCTCATCAGCAAATTTCTCTCTCGGAAATCCGTACCTTATCCCATCATATCGAGCCAGATTGGAAGAAACCTCTGACGGTTGAATTATATAGTAGGCCGCTAAAGCATACTGGGTATGAGGTAGGGAAATTTTAATGATTCTTGCCCCCAATTCTTCCATTTTCTTTATCGCTCCTTCAACAATTTCCTTTACCTTGTCATCTAAACCCTCCCCAAAAAATTCTGAAGGAATACCAATTTTTAAACCTTTAACGCCTTCTCCAATTTCTTTTGTATAATCAGGGACTTCTTTCTTAGGAGTAGTCGCGTCATGAGGGTCATACCCGGCGGTAAGATTAAGGATTAAGGCGGCGTCAAAGACAGAGCGGCTGAAATGACCAATCGAGTCTATGGAGGAAGCCATGGCGACCACTCCATACCGGGAAACTCGGCCGTAGGTCGGTTTCAGTCCGACTAGATTACAAAAGGAAGCCGGAAGCCGGATTGAGCCGCCGGTGTCTGTCCCGGTCGCCGCCAAACACATGCTCGCGGCCAGAGCCGCGGCCGAACCACTACTAGAACCACCAGGAACATAATCTAAATTCCATGGATTCCTTGTGGCTCCGTAATCAGAGTTTTCGCCTGATGAACCATGAGCCCAGGCGTCAAGATTGGTTTTGCCGATGATAATCGCCCCCGCTCTTTCAAGCCGCTCGACAACCGTAGCGCTGTATTGAGGAAGATAATCATCTAAAACCTTAGAACCGGCCGTGGTCTTAATCCCCTTAGTCAGATAAAGGTCTTTAACGCCAATCGGAATTCCCAAAAGCGGCTGATGACTGAGAGCTGATGACTGAGAGCTGATAGTTTTATCGGCTGCCTTGGCCTCTTCAAGCGCTTCCTTTTCACAGACGGTAATAAAGGCATTGATCTTTTTATTATGCTTCTTTATCTGAGCCAGACAATCCTTGGTTAACTCAAGGGAAGAAAACTTTTTTCTAGCTAATCCTTCCCGAGTTTCCTTAATGGTTAATTGATTAAGCTCTATCATTCAAAAATGGCTTTAATTTTAAATCGGCCCTGATGTTTCTCTTTTGTTCCAGACAAAGCCTCATCTTGAATCAAGCCCTTCTCAACCAAATCTTTTCGAAAAACATTCTCTTGACCAGTCACCTGACTGGTGGACTCAACCTTGTCAGTCTTAACTTCATTAAGGAGGGCAATATATTCGAGAATGGCCGAGAGTTGCTTTTGAAATTTAGCTTTTTCTTGAGAGGTTAATTTTAAATTCGCTAAGCTTGCCACATGAGCCACGGTTGCTTTTGTCAGTTTGGGATTTCGTCTTTCGGTTTTCGTTTTTTTTCTCATCTCATTGCCTTTAATAACTTAATCCTCTCCTCCACCGGGGGATGGGTATTAAAAAGATTAGCAAATTTTGCCGTCAATTTCTGGCCTTTGAAGGGGTTAACTATGTAAAGATGGGCGGTGGCCTTATTGGCTGCCTCTAAAACCTCCTTATCCTGACTGATTTTCTCGAGCGCCCTAGTCAATCCATCAGGGAAACGGGTAATCATCACCGCTGAAGCGTCAGCGAGGAACTCTCTTCTTCTTGATAGAGCTAATTTCATCATCTGGGAGATCAGTGGTGAAAGGATAGCTAAAATTAAACCAACAATCAAGAAGAGACCACTTATTTGACTGCTTTTGCCTCTTTCGCTCCGACCGAATCTTGCCCCTCTTAAAAGCCAATCAGCGATCAGAGTGACCATACCCACTAGGATGGTAACAATGCTCATTAGCCTGATATCATAATTCCTGACGTGAGAGAGTTCGTGGGCAATCACTCCTTCTAATTCGGTTCTGTCTAGTTTTTGCAAAAGGCCGGTGGTCACACAGATAACGGCGTGTTGCGGGTCTCGGCCGGTGGCAAAAGCATTAGGGGCACTGTCTTCAATCACGAACAATTTTGGTTTGGGGATTTGGGCGGCTAAAGCTAAGTTCTCAGCCACCGTGTAAAAAAGGAAATCTTTTTCTCGATCTGCGGGTCGGGCTCCAGAAAGAGTAAGGATGATTTTATCCCCCCACCAATAACTGCTAAAGCTCATTAGGCCGGCCAAGATTAAGCCCACACCGACCATGCCTGGGCCATAGCCTAGCAGCTCTGAAAGAACCCAGACAAAAAAGCCAATAAAGACCACAAACGAAACCATGATGATCAGGCTTCGTCGCTTATTCTGATCAACTCCTTCGTAAACGTTAATCATTAAAGTTCAACTTTAGGCGTTTTTGTTTCCTTCTCCGTTACTCCCAGGTGTTCTCCTACCTCAGCGACTTTCAAACCTACCTCCTGTTTGAATTTAAAAATCTTGGCGATTAAATTTGAAGGAAAACTGATGACCTTAACGTTAAAATCGGCCGTCAAATCAATCAGGGTCCTTCGAGAATACATCACTTTATCAGCCGTATCTCTTAACTCGTCCATCAGTTTTACCACTGGCTTAGAGGCTTGAAGCTCCGGGGTTGATTCAAACACCGCTCGGATTGGCGCTAAGGCTGTCTGTAATTTTTCACTGGCCTCAACCATTTTTTGGGTACTGCCCGATTTCACGGCACCAGCAACAGTCCTCCGCGCTTCGGTAAGCTTATCAAAAATCGCCTTCTCGTGCTTCATATAACCCTTAACTGAAGAGGTCAAGTTAGGAATCAGGTCTGATTGTCTCTTTAATTGATTGCCAATCTCCTGAATCGAAGCTTTGATTCGAGTCTTAATGGTCACAAATTGGTTATATTGAAACCAAACAAAAACAATAAGACCCACAATCGCCAGAACTAATAGTCCAATTAATGGCAAAATTATTCACCCCCTTTCTTTTAAAAGCTTGTCGAATTGATTATAACCCAAACAATTAACAATGTTTTTCTTTTCGGCCCATCCTCTCCTGGCAACCGAAACCCCAAAAGACATCAATTCCATTTGCTCAGACGAGTGAGAATCAGTGTTGATGATAATTTTCACGCCTTTTTTGATCGCTTCACGGACAAGGGTATCTGGCAAATCAAGCCGGGTCGGGTGGGCATTAATTTCCAGCCAGATTTTCTTTTTTAGACAAAAACTGAAAATCTTTTCCCAGTTCAACTCATAGCCTTCTCTCTTGCCTAACAATCTGCCCGTAGGATGGGCGAGAATCTTAACTTTTTCAACCGCTAAGGCTTCTAAAACCCTTTTAGTCATCTCTTCTTTATTCATGCGGAAGCTGCTGTGAATCGCGGCAATGAGGTAATCAAAAAGACTTAAGGCTTCTTTGGGAAGAGCCAGTTTGCCGTTTGGTCTGATATCAACCTCCAAACTATTGTAGACTCTTTTGAGTAATTTCTTTGTTCTAGAGGAATTTATTTGTTCTATTTTCTCTTTTTTAGCCTTTAATAAGTTAATAATTTGTTTCTCGCTGTGCTGGCTTAAACTGGGATTATGCTCGCTGAAGCCCAGGTACTCATAGCCTAATCTTTCGGCCTCCTTAATCATTTCTTCGATTGAATCCATTCCTGGGTCATGACTTTCTTCGACAGGGAAATTGGAGTGGATATGAAGGTCCCCTTTGATATCCTTAAGCTCAATCAGCTTCGGCAATCCATTTGGTTTACCCTGAGCGGAGCGAAGGGCGGCTTCAATCTCGCCAGTGTTCTCTCTTAACTCGGGAGGAATATAATTAAGACCTAAAGCGCGATAAAATTCTTCCTCTGTTTTAAACTTCATCAGCTTTTTCCCTTTTTTGATACCGTGCTCTGAAAGAGATAATTTCTTCTTTAGAGCCAATTCTCTTAAGGCAATATTATGGTGTTTTGAGCCGGTGAAATGCTGGAGAAGGGCACCGTAGGCTTCAATGGACTCAACCATCAGGTCTACCTGCTGACCCGCTTTAAGGAGAATTGAGGCTTTAGCCTCACCTGATTCCAAAACCCTTTTCTTCTTCGGGTAGGCCAGAAAGTGTTGAATCACCTCTTGAGGCTGATTTGAAGCGACGGCAATGTCAATATCGCCGACCGTGGCCACCTGGCGCCTTAAAGAACCTAGAGGGTCAACTCTCGTAACGGCCTTCGATTTTTTCAGCCAGGCAAGAATTTCCTCAGCGATCAGGCTGGCGTGAGGCAGAAGAAGCCTCTGGGATCTACCTTTTAATTCTTTAATCGCCCTGAGGATAGTTTTTTCTGTCTCTTCGCCAAAACCTTCGATGGTCCTGATTTTACCTTCCCTCGCTGCCTTGCCTAACTGAGAAAGGGCTTTTTTAGGGTCTTTAATCTTTAAACTAAGGCAAAGTTTATAGGCCGTCTTGGCGCCAACACCGGGCAGGTCTAAGAGAGTAAACATTGCGGCTGGTAAATCCTTGAAAACCTGATTGAAGTGTTTAACTTGACCGGTTTTAAATAATTCATCTAAGTGGGAGGCAATCGCCGCGCCTATGCCGGCCAAATCATCTAATTTCTTATCGTCCCATAAGTCCTTAACTTCACTGGTGGCGTGTTCGACTGAATCAGCGGCTCTCTCATAGGCAGAGATTCTGAAGCGGTCCTCGTCTTTTATCTCGTAAGCAGCCGCCACCGAGCGAAGAAGCTGGCTGATTTCCTGATTGGAAAAATAATAAACTTTTTTCACCTGACTTGATGATATCAAATCGTTGACGACCTCTCAAGAGTGTGATATTATCGGACAACTAAGGGGTTGTAGCTCAGTTGGTTAGAGCATCCGCCTGTCGAGCGGAAGGTCGCGAGTTCGAGCCTCGTCAACCCCGCTTACCTGCCCACCGAAATCTCCTGCCTAAAAGGGGGTGAAGAAAAGAAAAAGTGGACCTCAAAGAATTACTGAAAAAACTTAAACTTTCAGAACAGAACATCAGTATGGTTTTGGGCGCTTTGGTGGTGATTGTCATCGGCGTCCTGATTTTTAACTACTTTCGAGGGGTTGGCACGGAAGTCACCCCTGAAGAAACACCCGTTCCGGGCGAAATTCAGTTAATCGAGGAAGAAGGGAAACTGGTGCCAGAAGGACTGCCTAAGACCCATACCGTTCAAGCCGGTGAACACCTTTGGATGATTGCCGAAACCTACTACGGTTCGGGCTACAATTGGGTGGATATTGCCCGAGAAAATAATCTCACCAACCCTAACCGGCTATTAGTGGGCCAGGAATTAAGCATTCCCAAATCAGAAGTGATCGAGCCAGTCGAATTGCCTCTCGCTGGCATGGGAGAAGCGATTGCTGAAGACCAATACACGGTGGAAGAGTCTGACAATTTATGGGAAATTGCCGTCAGGGCTTATGGTGATGGTTATCAATGGACGCAAATTTGGCAGGCCAATGAAAATCTTGTGAAAAATCCGGATATCATTCATCCCGGTGAAGTTCTGTCCATTCCTCGATAGCAATTTTTCAGAAAAACAGTATAATTAGGTTAAATCCTGAAGGATTTTTAGTGGTTTAATTCAAAGGCGGGATTAGTACAATGGTAGTACGCCACCTTCCTCCGCCCAAAGCCCATAAAGGGCATTGAGGCGGATCCGCTTAAATACGATTTGCCCAAGCAAATCTTTTTAGCGGGCAAGGAGAAGATGTTCTACACATACATTTTAAGATGTATTGATACAAAAAGAAAACGTCGAAAGTTCTATGTAGGCACTACTGAAAATCTGGAAAAGAGGACTAAACAGCATAAAAGCAAATCTATCAAGACAACTAAAAGCTTTGACAAAATAGAACTGGTATATTATGAAGTTTGCCTTAATAAAACCGACGCCTTAAGAAGAGAGCTCAAATTAAAAACTGGTTTCGGCAGAGGATATATAAAAAGGAGATTAGCAAATTATCTAAAATCATTGCGGGATTAGTTGAGTGGCTCAACATCACCTTCCCAAGGTGAAGACAGGGGTTCGACTCCCCTATCCCGCTCATAAAGCAAGTTTTTCGGGACAAGGTGGATATACGAGAGGGGAAGTTTACCCTGAGTGAAATCGAAGGGATTCCCGTATCCCGCTCTACGAAGTAGTAAGGGACAAGCTCCGCTTATCCCGCTCATAAGCAATCTTTGTCTCTTAATTACTCTCTTCTTCCAGACTTCTTAGAAAATTAAAGACAATTTTACTCCAATTATCCATAAAATTATAATGGCCAACAGCCTCTGATAAAGTCACCAGTTTTCCTGTCCTTAACTCCTCTCTCATTTTTAATTGGGGCGAGTCTCCTCTCGCCATAATCACCACGCCTAATGACTCGTTCTCGCCATTCAAAACTCCAATTGCCTCAAAACTTAGGTTTCCCTGGTGGTCAACTTCTTTTTCAAATTCTCTTTCTGCCTAACTTGATAGATCTTCATCTAAATTTTCCTCCTGAAGATGCCCCTTAACACCCAGAGAATAGAGCCTTCCTTGACGTTTTCCTTCACCGCTTATGGGATTCGTGATTAGAAGGGATCTATCCTGGTAATTGAAGACAAAGAGGGGAATAACCTTCTCTAGAGAAGGTTCTCTTTCAACCTCGTCTCTTCTTCGCGATTCATCCTCCATCGAAGCTAAAGAAAGGATTTGCCTGACTAAAACTCGCTCATTGTTCATTGGAGAACTTTATAGGCCATACAATATAATAAAAGACAAGGTGAAGTCAACTGGCTAGAAATTTGCGAAAATTCTCTTATTCTGTGTATCGATACGAACCTTTGATCCGTACGGCATAGGAATTTGGGGGTCAGAGTGCCCAAAGTCTAGATTTTGCACAATTGGTATAGAAGAGTTATATTTTCTTACAATCTCCGAAATGGCTTCTCGCTGCTGTTTGCGATATTCTTCTTTTTGTTCTGTCCTATTTTGTTTATCAGATTCCCAAGCTTTTGGCCTACCAACTAACAGCCCCTTTATTCTTTCTAAGACTCCTCTTTCTCCTAGCGCTCTAAAAACCCTGCGAACATAATTAGAGGCTGGAATTTCTTCTGAGGTTTCTGATAATAAGATAATATCTTCGAAACCATTAAGTGTGGGAATATCAACACCATGCCTTAACAGTTCGTCTATTGATTCAACACATCCACCCCAGGTAACACCTTCGGCATTTTCATTACCATCCCAAATCCATCCTTTGTTCGGCTCATAGAGTCTACTTTTATTTAAGTTTTTTGGGTTCGCCCAATCCAAATCAACATCGTTATACTCTTTACTCGCCTCAAGTTCAATTTCTCCCTCATCAAACAAAGCGTGTTTTAAATATTTAATAGTATATTCATTCATTTTTCCCTGTTCTGCAAACTGAACGAATAGCGAACCACCGTAAAAAGAGGGAATCCCGTTTAGCCAGAGAAAGTTCTCAAAGTGTGTGTTATCGCTATATCCGAAAAAAGGCTTTGGATTATTTACAAATGGCTCTTTGGGAAGATTTTTAATATAAGTTACCTGATCGTCTCCTCCAAATGAAGAAATAACCGCCTTAATTTCTTCATTTTCGAAGGCAGAAATCAAATCTTTAGTTCTCTCTTCCGCTGTGGCTCCTACTTTTGCAGTAGCTGGAAACTCAACTGGTTCCAACTCAAATACTTCTTTTACTCTTTTTAAACCGAGCTCATAGACATGGGGCCATCTCCCTGGAGCAGCAAAAGAGAGTGATAAAATAGCCGCTTTGTCGCCTTTTCGTAGTTTTTTAAGTTTAATCATACTTAATACAGTTTAACATAAGTTAAGCTTCTGGTAATATCATAATTAATGGCTTTGAAAAACTAATAATACCCGTGTGGCTTTTAAATTCGTTAAGTTATAAAATTAATGCGCGGGTTAAGAGTGATTGAAGAATAATTTTTATCTGAGTACCAATACCAGCTCCCAATTGGGACGCGTCGGACGCTCCGCCAGAAGCGCCCAGGGTTTTGGGCATCTCTAGTTAAATAGATATTCATAATCTAATTAGAGCTCTTACTTCATTAATCAACTTTTGAAGAACAGGTTGAAAATCAGGAAGATTTGTAAAAAAAGAAGATAGTCTTTCAAGATCGACCCATTTAATTCCATCCAATTCAGTCTTGTTCGGGATCAGCGACTCCTCATCTTTACACCTCAATATAAAAAACGTTAACTGGGGGCCTTTGTATCCCTTTTTTTCTTGGATTTCTTTAGGCCATTCATATTGAAACCTTATACTACTCTTTTTTAGGACATCTAACTCTTCCGTTCCAAGCTCTTCCTCCATTTCTCTCATAATAGCTTCATGCTTTGATTCTTTTGGCTCTAGTCCTCCTTGAGGAAGCTTCCAGAAATCTGAGCCGTGATTTTTATTATGAGTCAGCAAAGCCTGGTTTTTAGTATTTAGTATTAATGCCGAAACCGTTGGTTTATAAGAATTTAATATTTTCATGACTCCTCTTTTTATTTGTAATTTTAGGTTCGAGCAAGGGAGTACATACTCTCAAATCCTAACCAGCCCTGATCTCTTACCTAAGTTCCTTCTCCACAATATTAACACTAATTGATGGAGAGAAAAGGGTAACTTCTTTTCCACCGCTAGCTTTACCCGTTTATCTGAAGAAAGAGCGGTTTGGTATTTTTGATAATGTCTCTTGGAAACCAAACGTTTAAGTTCCCCTGAATTAACCCAGCGGATTTCTAAAACTTCACCCTTTTGTCTTTTTTCTTTTCCTCTAATTTTCTCTGCCAGAAAGAAAAAACTAATTCTTTTCAACAAAAAATGGTCTAAGATATAAATCCCCACTAATCTTATTACTTTGATTTTTACTCCTGTTTCCTCCTCAATCTCTCTTTTAACTGCTTCTTCAGGAATTTCTTGATCACTTATCCCTCCGCCGGGAAAGACCCAAGCGAAATTATCCTGTCTCTTAGTGACCAAAGCTTCACCTTTCTTATTCAGAACTAAGGCTGAAGTTCCTTTTTGAATTGACATCTTATAGAAACCAACTCTTAATTTTATCTTTTCTTTGCATCCATTCCTTCGCTGGAATTTTTTCCTTCAACTTAGGATTGCCCAAAATTTCATAGGGTGAAATTGATTCTTTGTCGAACCTAAAGAAAAGGTGCCAGTGGGCATGAGGAATTTTTTGGCCGGCTTTGAGCCCATCATTGGTAAAAAGATTTAAGCCGCAGGCTTTCTGTTGACGCTTAAAAATTGAAAATACCTTTTTAACCAACTGGCTCATATTAATTATTTCTTCATTGGTTAAATCCCCAAATCTCTCAACATGTCGATTGGGAATAATCATTAAGTGGCTAAAAATGATTGGTCTTCGGGGATAGATTATTGAAGCCAGTTTATTCTTGTAAAGCAACTGTCTTTTTAAGGCGTCTCTGTCGCAAAATTCACACTGATGTTTACCAATCATACTCCGATTTTATCAAATTTTAGGGCATCTTCGGCTTGACTAATCTTAGAAAATCCTTAGGGTCCGTAATTCCTTTTTCAAGAACAGCCTTGTAGATATCGGGGCCAGAAATTTTAAGATTCTTTCTCTTGCGTATCTGCTTAAACTTCAAAATAGTTTGCTTTTTCTTACTATCCAAGTTCTTTTCTACAAAATCTATTAGTTTAGTCTCCTTTAGATCGTCTTTCTTTAGAAACCAAATATCAATTTTCCACTTTCTTTTATTAAATACTGTCTTTAAACCAATATAAAATCCCTTAGGAAATTTTGCCTTTCTAAACTGTACCCAATCTCCCAAAAGATATGCTCTGAAAAACCCCTGTTTAATTAATTGATTTAAAGCCTTAACAACAGATTTTTTGGTAATTCTGGGGTTAGTAACGTGGATATCAATATCACCATTAAACATTAAGTCTAATCGATATGCCCCGGTAAGCCTGACTTGGCCGTAAACTCCTAACAATTCAAGGAGGTTCGACTTTTGCAATAATAAATCCGCGTCTTTCTTGATAATCTCCGATTGTTTCACCAAATCTTTCATTAACCCAATTTTACCAAATTCAAGGAGAAATTTTCGCCACGTCAAACATGGCAGACAGGATAAGCTACGTACCCGAGGTTGCGTATGTAATTCAACCCCCGAGGTTGAACCCTACCTACACCTCGGGATTTTTAAAAAGGTCTAGTCTTAACTCCGTTTAATTAGCTTGCTTGTTGCTTCATCCCAACATTCCGGCACCATATCCACCGGGAAGTTATAAGGCTCGATGTCCGAGCAAAGAACCGTGCCATTGCCATCAGCAACAATAATCCAATCTTCTCCATCATTGTAAGCTAACCACCAGGCCCCAGCTATTTCTCCGGCAAATTTGACTCCACCGCTAGCATAAGTTCCTGTATTCCCGCTAATATTAACATCAACATCCCCAATGGGCTTATTGTATTTCTCCGCAAAAGCTTCTTTTATTAACTCGAGATCTGTCTTTGTTTCTTCAGGGGGAACTGTAACCTCAGCCGTTGGTGTCACTTCTGGAGCTAAGGTGGGTGTTGGCGTCGGCTCAGCTGAAGGAAGACCAGATTTCATCGACCAGAGTAAAATCCCTCCACCGGCTAAAATAGCAACAACCGCAAGAATAATAAGAGGCAAAAGTACTTTTTTATTCAATCTTGATCACCTCCTTTTCACAAACTGAACCAATTCTATCATAAAACTTTGGGAAGGACTATAGGAGTTGAAGAATGACAAGAATTTTTGAATTGAGTGGAAATCGAGAGAGGAACAAGGGTGGGGATAAAGGAATGGTGGGTGGAGGAAAGTTGATAAAAAGCTTGAGAGGGAGCGTTTGCCAAAGCAGACGCTCCCTCTGATGGATTCCTATCCTTTCTTTAGTGGTCGTTCACTCCTTCTTCTCGTTTTTTGGCCATTCGGCTTCTTCTTCTCTTTCTTCTTCCCCAAGTCTTCTCCTTTCTTGCTCCCAATCCGGCCGCGATTTCACAACGCTTTTCTTGGCTCTCACCTCCTTATCTTGTTCACTCTCTCGATTGTCAAAAGTGCTCTGTCTTTTTAGTCAATCCGGCTAGCTGGATCAGCCGGCCACTACAAAACAGAAAAAACACGGGTTGTGTTTTCTGAAGAAATTATACCATATTTGAAGAAATTTGATAAAATATAACCATTGCCGCCTTAGCTCAGTGGTAGAGCAATCGCTTCGTAAGCGATGGGTCCTCGGTTCAAATCCGAGAGGCGGCTCCATGGCCAAGCGCAGTTCTTACTCAAGATTATCTCGAAGGCAGGAAAAAGAGAATCTCAGGAAGGCTTTTATCTATTTTATTCTGGCAATTGTTCTGATGGGAGCGACCCTTTTCTTGGGCATTCCGGTCATTATCAGGGTGGCCATTTTCTTTACGGAAATCAGAGGCTCTTCCTTGCCAGTCGAACAGACTGACACCTTGGCGCCATCACCGCCAAGAATCAACACTCTTCCCGAAGCGACCAAGACCGCTTATATCAACCTCTCGGGGACCTCAGAAGCTGGTTCGACCGTCGAAATCTACATCAACGACCAAAAGGTTGACTCTATTGTTAGTGACAGCAATTCAAGCTTCTCGACCGGCAAGCTTCGGCTTGAGGAAGGAAGAAATTCAATTTATACCATTGCGGTTGATCACACCGGCAATCAAAGCTCAGCCTCTGAAAAACATTATGTTTGGTACGACGAAAAGCCGCCCGAATTAGAAATCACTTCTCCTCAAGACGGAGCCAACTTTTACGGCGAGCAAGAAAAATCGATCACTATCCAAGGAAAAACTGAACCAGAAGTCAGTATTGCTCTCAATGGTCGGATTATCATCGTCAATAGTGAGGGCGAATTTTCAACTTCCCTTTCTCTTAATGAGGGAGAAAATCAGATTCTTGTGGTCGCGCAAGATAGAGCCGGCAATGAAACCGAAAAGGAAATTAAAGTGATTTACTTTCCCTAATTCCTCCTAAAACCATCCACATCCAAGCCATAATCCAGGGATAAAAGAGGCTGTTAGCAAAGAGGGAGTGAACAAAGACCACAAAGATGCTCGCCAAGACTACCTGGTTTTGTGCCTTCTTGATGTTTTTAAAACTCAAGGATAAAGCCTTAATCCATATCCACAGATATGCACCCAGGCCGAAGATGCCGGTGGTTGCCAGAACAAAAAGGAGACTGGAGTCAGCTCCGGCGCCGGCATGAGAAACCTCTAATTCTCCCTCTGGCCAAGCAAGATATTTGTCTTGAACATAGCGATAGGCATTAAAGCCAACGCCAAAAAGCCAGTTTTCTTGGACAATTTCGATTGACTGTTGCCAGTTGAGAATTCTCGCTCTAATCGTACTTTCTCTTTCCAACCTCACTCCCTCTCCTCCTGGTCGAGGAAGAAGGAAAATGGTCATCAGACCAACAAAAAGAATCAAGAAAGCAAACTTAAGTGATTTTTTCCACCAGGCAATCGCTCCCATGGCTAAAAGATAGGCCAGATATGAAGCTCGAGAATAGGTTAAGGCAAGAGCGAGATAAATGACCAAGCCTATTCCAACTAATCTTTTCTTAGACTTTTTTTCCTGAAAGAGCTTAACAACAACAATGACCAAACTTAAAACGAAAATTAAGCCTAAAAAGCCTGGGTCAAGAAAAGTGCCAATCACCCGATAATAATGAGGGTCCCAGCCATAATTTTCCAGAAACCGGGTATCAGGGAGGAAAATGTATTGAAGTAAACCTAAAATCGCGGTGACCAAGCCAACAGGAATTAACAAGCTCAAAAGGTTTTCCGTTTTCAGTTTTGAGCTTTGAATCAAATCAAAAACAACAAAGTATATTCCCGCATAAACCAGCCAGCGGAGAAGATAGAGAAAGGCAACCATCACTTCCCCACCCGATAAAAGGGGAGAGTTAAATAAAAGGGAAAGAAAAGCGAGAAGGGAAAACAGAAAAATCGGTTTGCTTAAAGGAGGAAGAACAAACTTCTTTCCCTTGAACCACTTCTCTGCTAGCCAGGAAAAAACCAGTAAGAAGACAAGAAAATCAGTCAGATAAAGATGAATCTCTGGAAAACCTTTAATCGTCAGAGGTAATCTTGCCAGTTGTCCAAGAGGAAAAACAGCCAGATAGCAAAACAAGAAGATAATCATCAAACTTAATCTTCTCATTGATAATCATCGCCAAAAAGATAGAGCTTGACGCCTGTTTTCGGGTTCTGGTATTGGAGAATGAGTTCACCGAATTTCTCCGGCAAAGATTCCTCTCCAGCCACTAAAATATGGGTGAAATAGGTCCCTGGTTTTGCCCAAGATTCGTGAACATAGGGAAAATCAAGATAATAAAGATTATGAATTCCATAAATAAGAACTAAGTCTTCAGGTTGAATGTTTTCCTTAAAAAAGCCATCAACATCATAAAAATCACCAAAGGAAAAATTAAGATTTTTAGTTAAAAACTCGTTTTTTGTCTGTTGACCAAGCAGATAAGGGAGGAATTTTTTGGTCGCCAGTCCCCTACTGCCCAGATTGAGAAGGGCCGAGAAGATGATTATAATTGTGAAAACATTAAAAAGTAATTCTTTCTTCTTCCAGGGATAATTAAAAATAGCTAAAAGAGGCAAAGTCAGAGCGGCTAGATAAGGTAAAAAATAACGATTGCTTTGAGAAGGAACTAAAAATGAACCCAAAAGATAATATAGGCCAGCGATTTTAAAGCTTGGTTTTTGCTTCCAAATAATAAACAAAACAAGGGGCAGAAAAAGAAGATAAACCGGACTGATAATATCGTCAGGAGAAAATGTCGCCTGCCAAAGTAAGAACGGTAAATTTACCATCTTAGAAACAAACCAGTTAGCGCTGGGACTAACATTGATTGCTTGAACATCACTCGGGCTACCTAAAAACGGGAAAAGGGGATTGCCCACATTGACCCAGGAGAGAACCAGCCAAGGAGAAACCACCAACAGAGAAAGAAAACAAAACTTAACCGCGCTTTTAAACCAATTCCTTCTTCTTAAAATTAAAATCATCACCAGGTAAATGAATAAGGAAGCAAAAGTAAGGATTTTAGTGGCGATGGCCAAGCCAATCAGGATCGCTGATTGATTAAGAAAACTTTCTTTTCTTTCTTCATACCAACGCAAGAAAGAGTCTAAAGCCAAAATTTCGAAAAAGGTCCAAGCTAAATCAACATAGGCGGTGGTTGAAAGCCAACCAACCACAAGCATAGTGTAAAAAGTTAAAACTCCCAAGAGAGAAATTCGAATCGAAAAATAACGCTTTAAAAGATTAAACAGGGCGAAGAGACATCCGAGACCAAAAAGAAAATGAATCAGCTTCGCCCAAATTTCATCACCCAAGGTCAAGGCGGCGGTGTAAAGCATCTCAACCAATCTGGGTAAAGAGGAAACCGAAAGCAGCCAGCCCGGAAGATGGAAAATCTGCTGATATTGAACGTAGAGCTTAGCTGGGGTGAGGTGATACCAGAGAGCGTCAAAGGAAAGTTCGGGGGAAATGGCGCCAAGAAAATTGATTAGCACCTGTAAGCTTAAAAGGGAAAGAATAAAAACAGCCAATCGGTCCTGCTTAATTTGTGTCCATTGTTTTCGAAAAGAGGCGGTAAGGGGAAAAGGGCTTAATTCCTTCCAGAAGAAAAAACCAGCCATAATCGTCACCAGTAAAACCCAAAATTGATTAAGCCAGCCAAAAAGACCGAGAGCTAGAATCAAATAAGAATAAATCCCTAAGATAACGGCCAGATTGAACGTATTCTCCCCCTTTCAAGTAGGACAATAATGTATTTAACTAAAACAAATCCTGCCCAAAGAAAAAAAAGAAGGTATCCAGATTTTTGAATTATTGATACTTGATTCTTGACACTTGTTTTTTTCACCTCCATCCCCCTTCCTGCTTCCATAAAAGATATAGCTTAGCTCGGACGAGGAAAGAATGAAAAGACATCATTAAAGCCATAATCAATCCCTCCATGCCATCAAGAAAACCTAAGCGTAGAATCCAATTCTGAAAAAACTTAAGCGGAGGTTTAAACCAATCAATAAGCCTTGTTTTCTTGCCCTCCTCATAAAAAACACGGGCATTAAGAGTTGATTTAAAGTTAACACTCTTTAAAAATTGAGTCATTGAGGGGTGAGAATGATGGTCGAGGGGATTTTTGAGTTCTCCTGTTTTGCCGACAATTTCCCAAACTTCATCCACCCGCCTTTGCCATTGACCAGCATCTCTCTTGGCAAGCCGAAGCAGTTTGACCTTGGCTGTTTCTCCATGCCTAAGCTCTTTACCAAAAAGGAAATCTTTTCTCTTCAAATAATAGCCACTGACCACCGATCCCTGGTCACCGATCACCGATTTAATTTCCGCCCGAAGCTGAGGGGTAACTCTCTCATCCGCATCAACGAACAAAACCCAGTCGTTCTTTGCTTTTTCTAGGCCAAAATTTCTTTGACTGGCAAAATCACTATTCAAATCTCTTTCGAAGATTTTGGCACCATGCTTTCTTGCCAATTCTAGGGTCTTATCACTTGAATGGTCGTCAATAAGAATAATTTCATCAGCCCACTTGAGTGTTTTTAAACAGGCTTCGATATTTTTCTCTTCGTTTTTAGTTAAGATAATAACAGAAATCATCTTTGTTTAAGAGTGCCTACAGCAAAACCCATCATCACCGCTAAATCTGAAATCATCTGTATCCCTGGTAGAATAAATATTGCCTGCCTCGCCGAACCCGAGTCAAGGCGGGCCTGACAGCTCTTGAGATAATTATAGCTCTTCCCCACCGCCCAGGAAAGATACAAGAGAAAAAAGAAGGCTAAAGCAACCCAAAAAATCGGATTGAAAAATCCCAGTAAAAATAAAGCCAAGCCAAAAAGATAACGGACATAGATTATTAATAGTTTTATGTTATGAGTTTTAAGTTTTTTGTTTTTGTCCCACCAAATACCAATTTGCCCGTCGCCTTTGGCGTAAAAATAGAATTTCTTAATTCCTTCTTTCAAAGTTTTGGGCATTTCCCAGTCAACCAAGGCCTCTTTTACGGTCAAGAATTTAGCTCCTAATTGTTTGGTTTGATAATTGAAAAGGGTGTCTTCCCCGCAGCGCTCAAGCTTTTCATTAAAACCACCGACTTTTTCCCAAATCTCTTTTTTAAGAGCCACCGAACGGAAAGAAGGCATAAAATTTTCGGGGTCCAATCTTTCAGGCAGAACGCCTAAATAGCAAGCAAGGCATTTCTGAAAAATTGAATCGCCGGTCATTCGATAAAAACCAGCGATAATATCAACATCTTTTTTCTCAAAAGGCGCCGTTATTTTCTCGAACCAGTCTGGATGAATTTCACAACCGGCATCAGTCATGGCGATAATCTCTCCTTTCGCCTCCTTAATCCCCCTGTTTCTACCTTGAGCAATCGTCGCTCCATTCTTAATTAAAATTTTAATATTTAATTCTTCA
>Ga0315551_10000533_pt1 | contig 30320 bp, 27 predicted proteins | sample SalMarSW160290MG_FD_203678 | JGI IMG/M metagenome (GOLD analysis project Ga0315551, IMG submission 203678) | Salt marsh sediment microbial communities from the Plum Island Ecosystem LTER, Massachusetts, United States - Salt Marsh Sediment SW1602-90 ...
TGAGAATGCCCTTAAAGGTCAAGCTCGCTACGGCTCTTTTTGCAGACGACATCCACAGCATTTCCCGGCCTTTCACATACTCCTTGACAATAACTTTCTCCAACTCCACAAAAGTCGGATAGGTCTTGCTGCCTCTGTAGACCCCGTACTGCTCATACAGCTGGTCTATGGCTTTTCTTAGGAAATACTCAACGCCATGACCCACGAAAAAGGCATGCTTGATCACATCTATGAGCATGGCCATCCAGTGCCTTGGGTGAATGCCTGGAGGAGGTATGAGTGGGTTAAAGCGAAAACTGCAATCCGGGTCACCAAGGCGTAGAACCTGCAGGTTCTGCAGTTCCGGGAAGTGTTTCAGATGATGATAGTTTTGCTTCCAGTCAAACACCAAGAAAGACACTCTGTGTTTAGCAAGTTCGATCAAAAGCTGAAAGCTCAGGTTTGTTTTTCCGGTACCAGTCATGCCAACAATCAAGAGATGCCGAAGAAAATCTTGCTCTGTCAGGCCAAACTCTGAATATGGCTTGTCAGGATAAATCACAGTCCCGACATGAATAGACCCATTGGTTAGCTCCGGTAGCGGAGGAGGCAGCCTGATTTGTTCCTGGTAATTCACTTTTGCTTGTTTGTCAGCCAGGAGTTTTATCAGAGCTTTATTGTCACGCTCACTCTTGGGATCCTCGCTAAGTGTATAGAGGTACCAGTAGCTCTTTGCCTTGCTACCAAGAAGAGGTTTCAGTTTTTGAAGCAGTTCATCAGTGTCATCCATTTTATAGAGTAGTGGATAGTTTGAATAGGTCTGGTTTGAGGAATTTATGCAGCTTTTTTTGATGGAGTCTTTGATGAGGCTGAGGTGAAATAACTAAATGGCAGATACTTCAGCGTTCCATCAGCTGCTTCACGTACTCGCTGCTGCGCAATTTCAATGTACTCGGGTATTTTGTCAGAGCCAGCACAACGTCTGCCATGCAGAACCGCAGCAACTGCAGTTGTACCTGAGCCTATATAAGGATCAACAACAAGATCACCTGGGTTGGTCAGTGCCAGGATGAGCGGCTCTATCAGGGCAATAGGATACTGACACGGGTGTTTTGTTTTTTCAGGATGGCCATGTCCCACTTTGTGGATTATCCAGACATCTCCGGGATTCTTACCCAAGGGACTGCCATAGGGCTGGCCTTTCAAGGGTCCGGTTTTGCGGACGTTAGCACGCCATCGTCGGGGAACTCTTACCGGGTCAAGGTTAAAGGTGTAATCATTCCCTTTAGTAAACCACATCACAGTTTCATATCTGGGAGAGAATTTCTTAAAAGCCTGCTGGCCTCCTCTGAAGTGCCAGATGATTCGATTTTTCAGTCTCAAACCGTGTTTTTGAAAAAAGGGGTAAAGCACAATGTCCAGGGGAAATATCCCTCCCTTGTCACTATAATATCCTACCTGCCAGCACAGACTACCATTGGGATGGAGAATCCTGACACACTCAGTAATGACCTTTTCCTGCTGGTTCAGGTATTCCTGTAAAGGAAGTATTTTTTCATAGGGTTTGCCGATATTGTAGGGCGGCGAGGTCACTACAAGTTTCGCTGCACAATCTGGGACTTGTTTTAGCAAATCCATGCACTCGCCGCTATAGAGGACTATCTCTGCATTGTCCGAGTAACTATTGTGTATTTTAACCATTTTCTTTGATATGAAAAGTGAGATGTTGTTACGCTGCCAGCTTACAGCTACTCTCTGGACTCAATGAGCTTCAGCTTTTCCCGGGCTAATTCAAATGCTGCCTGCGCTTCCTGAAGCTTCTCTTGCAGCTGTGATACATCGTGAAAGCAGGCGATTGTTTCTCGTATGATGTTTCTCTGAATCTCGAGCAGTTCCGCCTGAAGCTCTTTGCTCTGCCGCCAGCCCTGGCTATTCTGAGTCAGGTATTTCAAGCGCTCAATCTCAGCTTCTAACTGCAGGCGATGAGTGCCGAGGGTGCCCAGGGCATGATTTCTTAGCTTTTGTCTTTCTGTGATTTCACTACCCAGCTGCTTGATCCGGCATTCCAGATTCTTGGCAGGCAGCCTTAAGAGAGCGTCAACTATCTCATCATCGTTTGTGGATTCACTGTCCTGCTTTTGTGAATAACGTGCCATTGACCTGCGAGATAGTTCAAATCACTCATTGTACATGGTTTTGTCCAGCTCCAGTTTGATTTCCTGCAGCAAGGCTGCAACACGCTTACCTCGCTCAGTGAGAGCAAGCCTCTTGATTTTGTGATTGGGCTTTATCTGAATCAGGCTGTGCTTGGCTAAAAGCCTTACAATTTCCCGAATGTGGGTGAGCGAAGCCTTGATGCGCCGATTGAGCTTCTCACAATATCTGTTTCTGTCTTCAGTTCTGTAAATCTCAAGCAAGACATCATTCCATCGTGGCAGACGGAGCAGAGATGTCATTTTTTAAGTTGTTGGGGTTGGCGGTAGGTGGTGGTTTAGTTGGAGGAACGCAAGGTATTAGTGGGTTAGCGAAGTAGGATGTTGTCGCGGTTTGAGCTTATCTTTGCAGCTGTACCACTGGTTGGCATATTGCCAGTTATGTTGGCCTTCAGGTGTATCCAGACTGATATCGTGGTAATCCTTGTCTGCGTGCAACAAGAAGCCTTGAATATTATGAACGGCAAAGTTGGTCATGGCAATGCGCAGGGCTCGCAAATCATTGTCAACACCAAACAAGACAGCTTCAGGAAGCTTCTTATGGACAATCATGAGCACCCTGCCAGTGCCTGCTTCAGGGTCAGCGATGGCTAACCGTTTGGTTTGTCGCGGCTGCTGTTTCCATCTGCTTAATACCAGATCAACCTGGCCCTCATCAAGGTCTGCTTCAAGAGACGTAGAAGCTAACTTTTCTCGGTAGAGATCTCCTAAATGATCGTGATAAGCTGACCTTAAGAGTTCTGCGTCATATAATTGAGAGAGCCTGTCTACCACGACTTGATCTGAAAGCAGCCAATGAAACTCGTGATTCAACTTCGTCAGCAAGCTGGCGTTATGATCCACTGCAACAAACTCAACGAGCCTGTCCCAGGACTCAACTGGGTCATTGAACTTCTCTCCCAAGACAGCATACATTCTCTCGAGCATAGCTTTGGCTGTTGATGACATTTTACCTTGAATTGAAAGGGGTATTGATGATGTGAGTATGGTTTTGATCAAATCAGCTTGACTGTATAGTCCTCTTTATTGTTGTGTTTCAGATAAAGGGTGGCGTCCATACGGCCAGCTTCACGCAAAGCAGCAGCAATGGCTTTCCAGAGTACCCAGGAGTTGACAGTGAGAATCTTATTATCTTTTGTTTCTATGATGTACTTATAGTCAACACCTGGCAGGTTGTCCGGTTTGGTCGTATTGGTGACCTTCCGGATCCGCCTGATTTGCAGTCTTGGAATCTCCTCTCCGATTCTCAGAGTCAGAAAATCTGAATTAAGATCTTCCAAGCCTATTGTTTCTGAGTGTGTCAATGTGGTTTTGTCTGTCATTTGTCAGGTTTTCGCATTTTAGATTTGCTGTATCGCGCGTCCAGTGTTTGGAAACGCTGAGTGGCCTTAGTCATAAATCTCCGTAGCCGGATCAACTCGGCCTCATGGTCTGCCAAGCTTTCCACGATTACACTGAGTTTATCCTCAATCTTCCAGAGCGACTCCTGCAGCAGCATAAGTGTGATTCTTTTCTTCTCGTTGTGCTCGTCAGACATGAAATGACAAGGGGCTTCCACAATATAAACTTTGCGTCATTTTTGGGGCGTAACAGGGTATAACTACCTTTCAGTACCTAAAAATAGGCACAAAGCATTTTAATACATCTGCTTTGGCTTCTGCATGCCACAGAATCTGTATGAAGCGCACAGACAATGGGCAACCAGGCCTGCTGACGAAAGATTCGCCAGCCTCGATGATCTCTTGACTTACACGCAAAGGCAGAAAACTATTTCCGCTCAAGAGGTTCGGGCCCTGAATGACATAACATTGGGCATTACCCGGGATGGCGGAATTACTATGAATGGCAGCTCTTCACTCGCATATTTCTCTAACTGGGCTTTTGGCCAGTTGTGCCGAGCCATTGGTGCTCCTGCTTCGTACTTGAGAACACTCCCAGTTGGTATGGCTCGAAACTGCCTTGATTATGGTCTGCAAAATTGTGGCCAGGAATGTCAGCTTTTGCTCAGAGATCTTTCACAGGACTATGGTCTTCTTCATGGAGAAAGATATGTGTCAGCATTCACCAGCCCTTCTTACGGCCGTATTTGGGATGCTGATGTTGTTGAAAGCATCATGCAAGCAATTGAAGGCAGTGCCTGGCATGTTCCCTCTGCTCGACCAAGCCAGAATGCTGAACACAGCGGCCTGTATGCCTCAGACCATGACATGTTTGTTTTTCTTGTCAGTAATGAGAACCCGGTTGAGGTGGGCAATGCCAAACTTGGCAGAGGCTTTTTCTGCTGGAACTCTGAGACCGGCGCTGCAGCCTTTGGCTTGTCAACTTTCCTCTACAATTATGTTTGCGCCAATCATATTGTTTGGGGAGCAGAGAATGTTCAAGGACTAAAGATTTATCATCGCAGTCAGGCACCGGATCGGTTTTACACGACAGCCATTCCACTCCTTAATGAATTTGTTGAGAGTCGCGCCTTGGATGAAAAAATTAAATTGACTGTTGAAAATGCCTCATCTACCTACATTGGCAATAGATTAGAAAAGGCTCTCTCCTGGTTCTCAAATAAACCCTTCACTAAGAAAGAAATTGAGAATGCCTGGGAAGCAGGAATTGCACAAGGTGAGGAGGTCTCCAACCTTTGGGGCATGGTGCAGGGACTAACTGCTTATGCGCGAGACATGGAGTTTATTGACAACCGTGTGAATCTGGAAAGAAGAGCTGGGGCGTTGCTAGTCAGTTCCTAAAGTTAACCAGTTTGTCCGCAAGTGTTAGGTTCTACTGTCACCTTTTACCTGTCCCTACTTCAATGTACTAAGCAAAATGAAAATCGGCAAAGCCTCTGAGTTTTTCAGGAACATTGATCAGAGTTTACTTGACGAGTTTATGAATTTGACCGGACGCATTGCACGACATCTTGATCCAGGTGATACCTTTGAAGCTTCTGACAATCCAGAAAGGCTTTGTTGTTTACACTTGAAAGGTCCTCCAGTTGTCATCTCACCATATGACGTTGCCCGTATGCGGATGGCAGCTTACCTTACGTCCAAGGAGTTTTTCACTCTGTATGCCCATCTAGCATTAGGTAAAAAGAGCCAATTGCCACTGGCTATTCTGAAATCAGGACTATCAGTTGATAGTAATAGGAGGCTGTGTCCGTTTCAATATGAACACGAAAATGAGACCATTGATAGTCGACCTTTACACTGCCGATTGCATCCGCTTGCCAGAGTGGTTGACCAGGCCGGGGTTTCTTACTTTGTGCTCCGCGACTTATCTAACTGTCAAGCCCATAGGTCACGTGCAAAAAGATTTACTCTTGAAACCTGGTTAGAGTTCATTGACGCTGAAGAGTACATTGATCGGGCTGATCGCTACCACCAGCTACTTGTGGCAATGGATTACGAAAAATATAAGGCTTTGAGGCGAGCTGAAAAACATGAGTTTGGTGAAATGCTCTATACACCAGATAGCCTCGTGCCCAATGACTTAATTGGCAACATCCTTAGATTACCAGAATGTGCTGAGGCAGCCCTTGAACTCGGCTACGCTATGGCAGAGGCGTTCATCGCTCTGCGGGTTGGGTATTGTCTAGAAACTTGAACTCAACATTTGGCTATGTTTTGCTTTTCATATTGCACGAGCTGCTCTTACTCTTTCAAGAACATTTCTGCAAACTGTCTTGCCAATTCGTAAATTACTTCAAGCCGCGCATCACCTCCCAATGTAGCCAGGACTTCGAGTCGCTCAGGAGGCAGCATTCTATCAATGGCATCAATATCATACAAGATGTTACCGAATGCGGCCTTATAGGCTTGATCCAGGGCTTTGTACTTTTCATGGTTGATCTGCATGTAAAGTTCGTTGAAGCGATCGTTCCACTCAGTGTAAGGCTCGACTTCTGTCGATTTGAGCCAGTTCTCAATAGTGTGTTCTCTGCCACAGCCTGCCTGACAACAATTGCTTGTTTTAGTCAGGAAAAAATATGAGTTTAAGTCAGGGTCAACTGCCCGGCCAACAGGGTAAAGCCTGCAGACCAGAGGCCTGTCTTTGTACACACTGCACAGGTTTTCCTTCAGAAAAATACACTGGCTATGCTTCTTACTTTTGTCAGTGCACTCATTTCTCAGAATCATCAGGGGCAACTGGCTTTCAGTGCCGAGAATAGTCTTGCCATATTTGTCTGCAAACTCCCTACCTGAGATGCCTAAGTGTTGGCGCAGTCGATGGGCATCATAAGCTGAGACCATGATCGGATTGTCTTCTCGGTCTCTGCAACAATCACCCAACTTGCCACACGAAATTCTGAACTTGTCTCCGGGTGCAAGAAACCGGTCTATCTTTCCAAATCTTGACTCAATGCTCTGATATGTTTCTTTGTCAAGCTTACTCAGGAATTGCTGCGGGTCTGAGATTTTCATTTTGAACTGGAAAAGAGGAATTGAGAGGAACGCGACCGTCGCATGATGTTGTCACACAATCTGCGTTTGCTTGAAGAAGGTCAAAACTCCCAGGCATTTAAGCTTTGTGCCAGTTTTGTGTTTGTAGATCTCTAAACAGTTGAATAGCAACATTGATGGAAAAGTTTATAAGCTTTTGGTTATCAATAGGTTATGTATAGCAAAAAATGCTTGCATAAAAATACTAGCTAACTTATGTTGGATAACATTAGACGAGAAACTAACAATGGGTAGATCAAGAAAGACAAATGGCGAATGATTTTACACGCGGCAGGTTCGGTTTAAGAGTATTGGCTAATCGTGATATCCTTGCTCGCCGCAAGACATTCGTGACAACGGGCTTGCTTACTCTCCCCTTGACAGCTGAGATGACAACCCCCCAACTTTGGTTGAAGCAACTTTGGGTAGGCTGGAGTCCGTGCCAGAACTGGAAAAATAGCTTGACTTCGACTCTAAAATTGTATAAATTAAAAGGAAGGAAGTGGTAAAGTGACACGAGAAACATACCGAAACCAGGACTACAGGCACCGAATCAGAGTGCAACAGATGCTGTGGCTTTCGGGCCCTGACTTGTTGGGGCATATTGTGCCCGAACAAATGGTTTGCGACTATCCTGATGAACCATAGTCTCAGGTTGCAAGGCTGATATTACTTTACCCAAGACGGACGATTTGCAAACTTAGGTGGTTTTCACAGAAGGAGTGATGATGGTTCAATGTTTTGATTACCCTGATGAGCCGTAACGTACTGTTTGTACTTTACATGGTAGGCTTTTTGCCCTTTTCTTCTATTAGCCGGGACACTCGTGCGTAATGACCTGCAGATAGCTGATGGGGTTTCGCTGCGAACGAACGCCCGAAAAGTTCAAGCGCTGATTCGTAATCACCGGTCCAGAGCTTGATACAGCCCATTGTATCGATGAAGCTTGGGTTCTCTGGCTCCAGTTTGCAGGCTATCTCAGCGTGTCTTGCTGCTGTTTGTAGTTGTGACTTATCGGATAGTTTCTTCGTTTCTGCAATCTCAAACAAAAAATAAGCGATATTGTTGTTTGCAAGTGCGATCCAATGAACATCGTCTGAATTCTCTACTTTCGCTTTATCTAAGATCGGCTTCGTGGTTTCGATGGCTTTCTCATACCTGCCTAGCTGCCATAATGCCAAGCCATGGTAAATGAATGTCTGATAGTTTTCAGAACCCTTTTCTTTCGCTTTCTCCAGCCACATCAAGGATTCCTTATACTCCTTTTTCTTGTAGTAAACGGATCCCAGATTGTGACATATCTTTGCATCGTCCGGTGATTGCTGATAAGCTTGCACAAGTATTTCAGTGGCCTTTGGCAAGTCTCCGGCCAGCGAATAACAAATTCCCAAATTATCCAAAAGCTCCCCGCTTTTATCCCCTTCAGCAACGAGGTTTTCATATATGTTGATAGCCTCAGCAAGACGCCCCTCTCCTCTATAAGTCTCGGCAAGCTTGAGAGAATCGATGTCCTCTCTGTCCTTGCCCAATTCTGAAGGCAAGAACTGCTTCACACGTATTTCAATACCGCCGGCCTGCCGAGCTCCTTTGAGAAACGTAGTGAATTCTTTCGATGACTCGATGATTACTTCTATCATACGTAAGAGTTTATCTTGGACATTATTTACAGGCTTGGTAAATATGGTGTTAATTGATCTTTCAATTGCTTGCCGGACGACTCCTCGAATGACATATGCTGTAAGAATTGCGAAAATTGTCACAGCAACGATCATTTCAAAAAGATGGGAGACAATACCACTTACTCTATTCCACACAGAATATGTTGAGCTAACTTCTCCAGATGAACCAGGTAGTTGTTGAGCAAGAGCACCAAAACACCACATTGACAGGATTACTAGCAATAGAAGTACGCGTAGCAGTTTCATTGACAATTCACAGCCTCCAACTAGAAGCCTTGTTCCGCGTACCGTAACCTACTGTCATATTCAATATTTTGTCAAGCGAAATTCCAGATTTTCAGAACTGTAGTAATGTCCAGAAAGGCGTTCGTTGCCGAAGGGTGTTTTTGGACCAGGGTTAGCAGGAAATGGCGGATCGTGCAATCCTACCATGGCTTTCTTGCACACACTGTATCACCAATCCTATTGGGGGGCTTCTTGCGTGGATGGTTTTCCACGCAAGCATTCCGAAATGTGCGGCAATATCCCCTCCAGAATTCAAAACACCTTCTGTTTTGCAGTGAGTCTATTTCATTGACATTTCGCCTCATCAGCTCTGCTTTCTCAGATTTTTCACTTCACGCTATTTTCCTTTCATTATAAGCTTTTCCCTGCACGCAGGTGAGATTGCCTCGAGGTTCCGCTCGACTCAATCAAAAGCATATAAAGCCAGCAAAATCAGAGCCGCTATGAAAAATCATCAAAAAGCTAAAAGGAGGTGTATGAAAATGCCAGAAACAGAATTCAAAGGAAGCAAGCCTGATTTCAAAGGTAGGCTCGAAGTCGCTGCTTGGGTCAACACTGACAGCGACGGTAAGCCTTATCTGTCAATAGTGCTTGGCAACCGAATCACTTTGTTCAAGAATGAACAGAAGCTTGATGATCAGTTCCAGTGATCTCGCTCGGTTTTCATTAACCTTTCTTTCTTTGTTTTTTTCTTTCTTTTTTTTATTTGAGACAGGACGGACCTGAGTCGGCACTTGCATAAGAGAACAGTGGTCATTTACCTTAGGCAAAGTCGGTATATGTGCAAAGCTAAAATCTGTTGGCGGTGTACTAACCGAAAAGCCTCACCGAAAAGCTTAAATACTTCAGCGTCTTCCCTCTTAAACGTAATGTAACAGCGACGGGAAATCGCTGGTGTGAAGCTCAGAATTGTAACAGATTCGTTCTGCGTCCGGCGTGGGCGTGAAATGTTTCTGTTACAAAATAGGGGCAATGCTTATTAGCAGGCAAGGCCTCTTTCAGTATAGGTCAAATGGAAAAACAAAAGCATGTTCTCATTCACGACGAGGGGAAGATTGATATTCATGACAGGAAGGCCAAGTTTCAACGAGCACTGACAAGTCTTGAATTGGATAACTGCATCAATCTGGACAATAAGAAGCTCACTCTCAACTTCCTTCGAGATTGTACCCTTGGAAAAACTGTTCTCGGTAAAGCCAAAAAAAAGATAGGTGCAGCCAGGTGCCTCAAGTATCTGGGAATCCTTCGAATGCTTTCCGTAGCTTTTGGCAAGTCATTCAGCGCCGTCACTCAAACTGATATGGAACACTTCATTGAGGGCCTTGAAACTGATAGAATCAAGAAAAGAAACGGCCTGCCATTTAGTGAAGCATCTAAGGCGGATATCAAGAAAACCATTAAGAAATTCTGGAAATGGAAAGATGGTAATAACAAGAGCTATCCTGAACTTGTGGAGTGGATTGACACATACGAACCAGTGAGGGACGTTCCTGCGCTGACTCGCGAGGAAGTGGAGAGGATGATTGAGCACACAGCCAGCCCCAGAGACAAAGCCCTGTTGATGGTGTTGTTTGATTCTGGAGCCAGAGTAGAGGAGCTGCTCAATGTGAGATTGAAGAAAGAACACGTACTCTGGAGAGACGATCTGAAGTGCTATATGATAAGACTGGAGTACAGCAAGACCAAACCACGAACGATTTCTCTTCCCTTGTGCACTGACCTGTTGAATGGCTGGCTTGAACAACATCCTGCAAAAGAGAATCCTCGTGCACAGTTATTTCCGATGAACTATCCTGCCTTAAAGATGGTTGTTCACCGTCTTGGAAAGAAAGCCCTCGGCAAGAGAGTCACTCCCCACGTGCTCAGACACAGTTCTGCCACCTACTATGCAAACAAACTGAAGAATCCTTACAAGCTTTGTTACCGCTACGGCTGGACAATGGCGAGTGACATGGTGAATAGGTATTTGGATCGAGAAGGGATTCTGGAGGAGGAGACTGCAGCTGTTGTTAAGAATGATGAGATCTCTGTTGCGAACAGACAAAGCCAAGTAGTCAAGGAAGAGCTCTCGCTCGTGAAGGAATCGTACTCGGAGCTGACGGAGCAGTTCGAGAAGCTGAAAGAAGAACTGGATGGTATCCGAAGCGGTAAGGGGTTCATGAGGCTGCTGCTGGGTGTGGTAAAGCAACAGCAAGAGATGTCAGAGGTCCTTCGACAAGTTTCAGGAAATAAGTTTGATGTTGTACTTCATAAACCAGAGGTTTGAAGTATGTGAAATGTAATTCACGTTTGATGATTCTATGATAGCGATAATTCGCTATGCCAAAGAAGGGGAGGACCGATAGTCCACGAGGGTGATTAGGATTTTGCTCAGAAGAAGCTGAACTGGAAATCAAGTATTCGACAAAGCTGCTATGTGTTTAGATTGACACAGTAGCTTAAGATCTAATTCATTATTGAAGAATGTTTGAATTAAAAAGATAGTCCAGCCTTCGGCTGGTTATGGATTACCCGGCGCTTCGCGCCGGGGTTGAGGGAAAGTTTGACGGTTTCCAGAGGAATCTGACGGTTTCTGGGGTTAAGTTGTTAGAAGTTAATAGGATATGTAAAAAAGGAGTAATAATAAGGCTGGGAAATGGAAACGGTTCAATACTTCCGGAAACTCCATGCACTGCACTTGAAGGATGGCGCTAAGCCTCCTATTCTGAAAAACGTATTTCATTCTCATTGAACATCCCGAGCACGGCTGATATGTTGCAGCACACTGGTACATGATTGTCTGGTAATAAAATCTCCAACTTTGTGGCATTAAAGATTACACTACTGTTGCTTTCCTTATTTTTGAAATTCGGATTGCCTCTTTGTTGTCAGATAATGAGTCTTTTAGGCGCCATTCTTGCTTGAATGTAAGAGAGGGATTAGCAATTTCTACTGCCCTGGTACACTGATTTGCATCCGCTAGTACTAATGCCAACTTTCTATTGTTGATTACTGACGTGTGGACCAAAAGGGACGTTACCAGATCAGAGATGTTTTCAAATTTTAAAGCCTCCTCACTGCGGATTCCAAAGGACTCCCACACTTCCTCGAGTGGGAAAGTCAGTCTGCTAAGAATTTTATTTTCTAGTTGCCTAACCTCTTCGACATATACATTGTCCAGTTTCTGTAACAGCACGTGCAAGGCCACCAACAACAATACTGCGTCACTCGCACTAAGGTCCTCAATACTAAAGCTGTCTCGAGGATCTACTCGGTATCCACGAAGAGCTTTGTCATAGTATACTGGGATATTCGCTCGTGATATTGAATTCAGGTAACGAAATGCAGTCCGTTGTGAGATCTTGCAAATCTCCTGTATTTTTTCTAAGGTAACACACCTGCGGCGATGGAGGATGTTTATCAGGTAGACTATCTTTTCAAGTTTACTCATATTAATATCTTTAGGGGGGCTCTTGGCCCCCCCTTTTTTTACAACAACGCTTGGAGCAAATTGACAAAGAGCTCTAGAACCGAGGGTTCGTCTGGATTCGTCTCATCATCTCCGCCATATCCATCGTTGTTTCCAGTAGTGTCTCTAGGCTGGAAGGGAATAGTATCACCTCCCGCTCCATCTGCAAATGCCAGTGATGGCACCGTGTTTGATCCGAGCAGGCCCATCAGCAAGATTGCTAACCAGACACCTACGACGAGCATCAGTGGTTGTTTTCTTACTGTCATAGTACCTCCTTCACGAGAGTTGATCTAGTTTCGCTTTGGTGAAGAAGTGTATGCAAGAGCGTTGCCCACTCATTCAACAGACGCGCTACGCCTCTATCTTATTGTCAGGCAGTAAGGTGGTGCTGTATTCGCAGGATGGAGAAGGGGTTAAGATTGCCGCTTTTCTTGCCGTATCTCACCGCATTGTCGTTAACCCGTTAGTATCAACCAGTTGAATGTCGCCGGAATGATGTGACTAGCGGTAACCTGGCAAGTCGGAAAAGGTTAGAATTCTTTTGTGATATGATATTTCTTGATTTTGCGGCGCAGCGTCGTTAGCGGAATATTCATAATTCGCGCTACCTTTGACTGATTCCACCCGTTGGAGACAAGCAACACCCTTATAGTGGTCTTCTCGACTGCTAAGCTCACTCGTCTGCTGCGATCATCTGAAGTCTGTTGTATCAGAAACTCTTTAGGGAGATCAGAGATCTGTACAAGTTTGCCAGGGCGGAGGATACAGAGCCTCTCCACGAGATTTCTTAACTCCCTCACATTGCCCGGCCAAGGGTAGGCCAAGAGGGTTTCAATAGCACCTGCAGACAAGCGAGGACACTTGGGCTCGTCCTGAGTATACAATCTGGCGAAGAGCTTGACTAAGAGCATAATGTCATCAGGTCGTTCTCTCAACGGTGGCACAGTGATAGTGATAGTGTTAATTCGGTAGTAGAGATCCTGCCTGAATTTTCCTTCACCAATCAGTTTAGTCAAATCCTTGTTGGTTGCGTAGATAAACCTGATATCTGTGGTAATTGTGCGATTGCTTCCTACTCGCTCAAACTGCTGGTACTCCAGAACCCTCAACACCTTAGCTTGTATCTCAAGTGGCATGTCACCAATTTCGTCGAGGAAAAGCGTCCCTCCGTCAGCAGCAGAAAATTTTCCTTCACGCTCCCCGACACCGGTAGCCACATTTTTGGCGACACCGAATAGTTCGCTTTCAATAAGGGTCCCTGGAATCGCCGCACAATTGAGTTTTACCAAGGGACCCTCAGAACGCAGACTCAAGTCGTATATCATTTCAGCCAGTATCTCCTTGCCAGTTCCGCTTTCACCCACGATGAGTATACTGGCATTCGTACGTGCAATCTCTGGAAGCTTCGACAGCAGGTCAAGCATCACTTGATTGTGGGTGACCAACTGCTTCTGAAAGCCTAGACGCGACAAGTTGCCTAATAACCTATCTCGATCGAGGTTAGTACTCCTGAATTCCCTGATCTTAGTGAGAATAATTGAAATGAAGTTGGCGATTGAGGAGACAAAGGTAATGTCCTCCGGCTCGAACAGGGCAGGAATGGTGTGGTGGTCAAGGTAAAGTACCCCCAGCGCCTTACCTCGAATTGTGATCGGTAGGCAGATGACCGAGAGAATATTGTGCGTGACAATACTCTTGTACTCTCTAGTACGCTTGTCAATCAATGCGTTCTCAATAACCAAAGGTCTGAGATCACTCGCCACATCCTTTGGGATTGTACTGCTGAAGTCGGTGATATCTGCCAAGCTCGGTTCGTCACAGCCAACAGAAGCCTTGATTTGTAGCCCCGATTTGTTATCGGCTTTGAGGAGTAGAACGCCTCGTTCGGCTCCAGTTTCATCGACAGCGTACTGAATGACCTTTTGGAGACTGCTCTCATAGTCAGTCATCGATTGAAAGATTTCCGAGATCCCATGGATCGACTGAACCAGCTGTTGATGTTCATAATCGCTTCGTGAAAGACTTTTTATTCGCTCTGAATACGATTTAATTAGCCTCTTATTGTGAAGCTGCTCCGACAGCTTGAGTGACTGAGTGTAGAATTTCTTTGACAGTTTGCTATTTGACTGATTCGTATACTCAGCAGCGATCTTTTCACAGACGAGTGAAGCTAAGAAGGTATGCCCGGCCTGTTGAAGACTTTTATAAGCGTTCTTAAGAGCTCCCAAACTCATTTGCTGCTCCGTCAATTGAGTACGGTGCCATGCTATTAAACCTCTTACTGCACTGTACAACGGAACCCCTGGTTTCTCTATTAAAGGTAGCAAACCACTGGCCTTTTCACATGCGATCTGCGCAAGGATGCTGTTTGAGTGAACGAGTATATAAAATAGGCACAGCACGGCATGATAGCGGCATTTGTGTGAAATCAACGATTCCAATAGTGGTAGTATTGACGATAACTGCTCATTGTCAGTGTGATAGTATTCGTTCATCTGAGCAAGAAGTTTCGTTTCAGCGCAGTCAGGTTCACTTCTAAGCTGCTGAAAGATGCCCCTTGCCTTTTCCACATAACAGATGCACGTTTCGTGGTCACCTTCGTAAAGTGCAATCTCTGCAAGAACTTGGTAAGTCTTACCTATTGTCTTGTTGGGAGTTGTGTTACAAAGTATCTCAAGAGTCTTGTGAAGGGATTCTTTCGCTGCTTCCAAGCGGCCAGCATTTGCTTGTAGCCAGCCAAAGAACTGATAGTATTCTCCAAACAGCATGCGATCTTGTACGAACAAGCTGTTAGCAATAGACTTACGGAGCCAATACTCGGCTTTGCGGTAGCTCCCGAATCTGGTATAAGCTAAGGCAATAGTTGAATAAATGAAGGGCAATTTGATCGCATCTGACGGTTTGACAAGTACCCTGAGGGCAAGTTTTCCATATTGTACTGTTTTTTTGTACTCAGATAACTCATAACATACTAGCGACAAATTCCTATACGGAGTCACAGCGATTGAGAGTAGATTGTTCTGCTTGGCCAGCTTGATGCTCTTCTTAAGGTACTCTTTGGCTCGAGACAAATTACCCCTTCTCCACATGAGAGTTCCCAACCCATTATAAAGCTCGACCATAAGGTTCACAAGATTCGATTCAGTTGCTCTAGTAACAAGTGTTTCATACATTTCTCCAGACTCTGCATACTCACCGCGGGCAGCGAGCACCCAAGCCTTACTCATCAGCAGGCGAAGTTGGTAACTTCGGTCGCTAAGGCAACTTGCCTTCGCCAGTGCCCCGTCAATCAACTCTTCAGCTTTCCGGAAACTCTTGCTCATGAGATGAAGGCGTATGAGGTTGAGTATGAGGTCGAAGTGCTCCTTGGACGAGTCTTTTATCATATCCAGAGCTAAACTGAAAAAGTGAATCCCCTCCTTGGGTCTGTTTAGTATTTCTGCTAAGTGTCCAAGTTCAAACAGGATTCTCTTTCGTTCCTTTTCGTTCCAAACATCAGCAGGGTCGATCTGACCTAGCGCATGTTTCAGGCAGAGAAAAGACTTAAGGAAACTTTCCGCTGTTTTAAGTTCGAGAGCTTTAGCTACCAACCCGTTGCGGTCCTCAGTTGTCCCAGTCTTTCTCGTGAACCGCGTTGCATCTTCACCGTGCAATATATTCTCGGCGCGTGCAAACAGCGCCACACACAACTCGTCCGGAAGAGTCAGCTGCCAGTAATCACCGATAAGTACCACTATTGCCTTCTGGATTAACATCTTGAAAAGGAGCAGAGTGGCTGCTTGGTTTTTTTTGAACGCCAGGTCCAAATCAGTAGCCAAATCTTCAGGCAGACCAAACACCCCGGTGTCCTTCACTAGGAATCCCCCAAGGCTGGTTTTTCTACCCGTTTGCCATACGCGGTGATTTCGCAGGCTCGTTGATAATCTCATAGCCAGGAGCCTTTTCAGTCCGGATTCGAATGCCTGACTGTCAATAAGTTCGTGACGGAAAAGAGCTTCGACCAGGACGCGAGGCCGGACTAACCTATCCGCTTTGGTGAGGCTGTCTGCAAGTGCTGCTAGATTGTCTGAGTAGGATCTCCCTTTGGGGCGGCGTAGGGAAGCTTCTTCCTCTAGGGCACGCACATACGCTTTCAACGAGACACCAATAGAATAGTTATCCGACTCGGTGGTAATCAAATCATTATCCAGGATTTCGGGAGCCACATGTCCCGGTGTCCCCAATATCTTAGCATCCGGAGAAGAATGAGAGAAGGTAAGGAGATCCAGATCAATGAGCTTGACCTGCTCCACCTGGTGACTGCAATTGACAAGGACGTTACCTAGTTTCAGGTCACCATGAACGAGTCCTGTTAAGTGGAGGTAATCAATGACTATGGCAGTTTCAAGCAATAAGTGCGGAAAGCGCTGCCAAAACAAAGTTGGAGTGAGTATCTTCCACCGGGACAATTCGAGGTATGGGTACACAATCAGCAATTTACCATCTTCAGAATGCTTGCTAACGGCGGTAAGGAGTTTCCTGCTCCACAGCCTCTTTTGGCAGTTAAAGGAACGCATCAAGATGGAATTGACCGAATCAGGATCGATATCGGGGTTCCGAGCAGGCAACTTAACAAAACATCTTCGGCCAGCTTTGAGATCTGTAGCATACCACGACTGAGTCAGGTTATTCTCCGATATGAGCTTCTCAAGCCTAAAGTGGGCTATCTTGTAACCTGATGGCATACTCTCTAAGCCCTGTCAATCCTGTTTTGCTAGTAGGCGGCGCTTGGTATCAAGCTTTGATGGATACCATAATATAAGATAACTCAAAGATGCTCTCTTGGCAACTCCAGTTGGCAACTTTTTTCAAGTCCCACTGCCAGAATCTGTCAGCGGCACGGCCTATAGTAATTGAGAATACCGTGGATGGCGGGAACTGCAGGAGGGGAACAGCTTCCGCTGATAAAAAGAGAGCGAGGCAGCTTTCCGGCAGAGGGGATAGGGAACTTCCAGGAAGTCAAATAACCTCGCCCTTTCTCGAATAATACTCGCAATTGGCAGAAAAGTCAAAGCACAAGGTGGTCTCTACCGGAGAATCTGGCAGCGCTAGTGGCGCGACTGTGGTACGCATCTCCATCGCAGCCTCTGGTATATGGGGGAACTATTTGTGTCTGGTGTGCTAGCTTTTACCAGTTCCACTGCCATGATTTGACAGTAGTAACGCCAATTATTATTCACAAAAGATAGTTAATCACGCCGGAGCCGAGGTAAGGAAAATAAGTGCTATGGACAATCTCGCCAACGATCACGATATAATAACGCTCTTGGTAAGAAACTTGGAGCACTCCAGCAGATTCTACAATGAATACCTTGGTCTTTTACTTGAACAGGAAGAACCGGGTCTTTACGTACAGTTTGATCTGGGCAAAAAGTCACTTCGCCTTCTGCGAGGTAGCGAACAAAATGAACCTCTACCCGGAAGCCACGTGTTGCGCATTAGAGTCAATGACATTGACAAGATGTCAAAGTTCTTTGGCAGTAGGTCGATCGCCTGTCTACGATTGAGGGATACTTCTGGGGCGGAATACCTAGAGGTGCAGGATCCAGATGGGCATAAGATTGTACTTAAGCAAGGACCCTAGATCGGGTTAAGCAGGTTATCCGCATGCTGTATCCACGAATGATTGCTAGCTCACCACTCCCCGACGCCTGAATGATTTCGGGTGGAATCTTCGACAAGTTCTCAATTCTCGTAATCCGCTCGCATCCAGCCACACGGTTGCAGAGTAGTCTTGCCGAGGTAGAGAATTTGGACTATGGCCTTTCATTGATCCTGATAATTGAGCCACTACAGATGTTGGCCAGTTGATTTCAGCTCGTTTTTGCCGAATAAACAGCTCCGGATTTTCTAACAATTTTCTAACAACGAACTTCACAGAACTTGATTGTACTTGAACTAACTTGAAGGAACTTAATGCAACTTAACGCATTGACTGTCAATAAAGTACGGGCAATTTGCGAACTATTAACAAGTTAGTTAAAATAGGTGACGGCGAATCCTACCTCCTCCGCAGTTGAGGACTTATGAGGAGTGCCATAACCCAGATCCGCAATCAGGTTCAACAAAACCTACGGCCTGGCAAAGGCGGGTTGGCCACCCGGGCACTGATAAACCATTTTGAGGGCAGGAGTCTCCAGAGGCTGTGACAGAAGGAGGAAAACCGGAACTCGCGTGGGGGGAGCTTGCCTCCCGCTAAAAGTCGGTGAGCGTAAAGTATTCGAGAAAGCCTTCGAGCGGCGGGCCCCTTACGAAACCACCTTCTTGATAGTCTCGATTACTTCTTCCTGCTCCTCTTCAGTCAGTTCGGGGTAGATCGGGAGTGAAAGCACCTGCGCACCGGTCTGGTTCGCAACTGGAAATTCCCTCGGCCGGTGGCCCAGGTGGGCAAAACACTCCTGTCTGTGGAACGGCACCGGATAATAGATCGCACAGCCGATCCCTGCTTCTTGCAGCTTGGCCTGGACCTCATCACGATTTGGAACGGAGATTGTATACTGGTTATAGATGTGGAAAGTTGTATAATCCTTGACAACCGGCCGCTTGAGAGTGGTCAAGTTTGTAAAAGCACTATTGTATTTTATTGCATGTTCTATCCGTTTCTCAGACCACTTCCGCAGATGCGGCAGTTTAACAAGTAGAATAGCGGCTTGCATTGTGGCCAGGCGGGAATTGTACCCGATGATCTCGTGTTGATACTTCGGCTTCGCGCCATGGACCCGGAGAATGCGAATCAGTTCATAGTTGTCAACATCATTAGTCACGACAATACCCCCATCGCCACCAGCGCCGAGGTTTTTGGATGGGAAAAACGAGAAGCATCCGAAATCTCCAATAGAACCGGCTGGACGGCCTTTGTACTCAGCCCCGATTGCCTGGGCCGCATCCTCGACTACCTTGAGGTCGTGCCTCTGGGCAGTTTTCATAATCGGGTCCATATCCGCCATCTGACCGAATAGATGAACCGGCATGACAGCTTTAGTTTTGGGTGTAACGGCTGCTTCAACAAGGTGGGGATTGATATTGTAGCTGTCAGCCTCGATATCCACAAAGACCGGCTTGGCGCCAAGGCGGTAAACGACGCCAGCCGTTGCAAAAAAGGAGAAATCTGTCGTGATGACCTCATCACCCGGCCCCACCCCGCAAGCGCGAAGCGCCAACAGTAGAGCATCAGTGCCCGACGCCACGCCCACGGCGTAATTTACACAACACAACGCCGCAATCTCTTCTTCCAGTCTCTCTACCTCCGGCCCAAGGATAAACTGGCCGTGGGTCAAAACATTAGTAACGGCAGCGTCGAGTTCCGGCTTCAATTGAACGTACTGACGCTTCAGATCCAGTAGAGGGACAGCCATTTACTTCTGCTCAATCGTCTTTCCAACCTTGATTTTCCAGCAGTTGCTCAGTAGGTACATCACGGAGAACCTTGGCTGGGGCACCCGACACAATTTTTCTCGGCGGGGTATCAGACGTTACCAGGGCCGCTGCGGCTACAAGAGTATCTTCGTTTATCACTTTGGCGGGTAATATCGTTGCGTGTACCCCGATCCGGGCACCCTTCTTAACCGTCACCCCTTTGAAGTGCTTGAAGCGCTCCTCCGTGCGGCCTACATAATTATCGTTTGCAGTCGCCACGCAAGGAGCAACAAAGGCCCGGTCTTCCAATTCTGAATAGGCAGTAATGTATACGTTCGTTTCCAGTTTTACATACCTGCCTATCTTGCAGTGGTTCTCAATAGCTACACCGCGCCCCACAATCGTACACTTACCGATAGATACATTTTCCCGCACTGTTGCCAGGTCGGCAATTAAAACCTTGGCGCTGATTTCGCAGCCGCGATAGATCACCGCGTTGGTTCCAATTATACAATGTGAATCGATGGTGCAGGGCGGGAGTTCCTGGTCAGATGTTGTGACCGAAATCGCCGCTTTCATAGGTCGTTTGCCAATCACGCTGCCGTCGTCGATACGGACATAGTTGCCAATACGGGTGTCGTCATGAATGATAACGTGGTGTCCGATGACACATCCTGTTCCAATCTTGACATTCTCACCGATGATACAGAACTCACCGTGTTGGGTCTTGGGCCCGATGAAAGCTGAGTCGGCTACTTTGGATGTTGACATAATCCACACCTTCACACACTGGGCAGGGCTTGCTTTAAGCAAGTGGTGCCATTGCTCTTACAGGTTAACGGGGGCTCCTCCGGCTTCCAATGACTTCTGTGCTGCCTCCAGGATTTTCAACACTCTCAGTCCTTCCCCGCCGTCAGAGCGAGGCCGCTCCCGTTTCTCAATACAGTGCAGGAAATGGCGGCATTCTTCGGTTAACGGCTCCGAGGACTTGACCTGGGGAATAACAATATCACCGGTGCGGACCGAAAGGTATTCGCCGTAAGTCTCATAATCTTGCTTGGTGTTAACTCCTTTGTCATACAGGCGTATTTTTTCGCTGGCCTGAGTATCGTCAAACACCGCCATCCTTTTTGAGCCTACCACGACCAGCTTGCGATCCTTGTGAGGGTCAAGCCAGCTAACGTGGATGTGAGCCATGGTACCGTCGCCAAAATGAAGAGTCATAAATGCTACGTCTTCTATGCCGGGCTGAAGGTAAGCCGAACCCGTGGCCGTGATCCGCACAGGGTTTTTTTCCAAGAGATACAGAATAAGAGAAATATCATGAGGCGCAAACGACCAGAGAGAATTTTCGACCTCACGCACCTTGCCGAGGTTAACGCGGCTGGCATACAGGTAGTAAACCTTTCCAAGCTTGCCGTCGTCGATCAAGGATTTCAAAAAGATACTTGCCGGATGGTAGATCATAATATATCCGACCATCAGAATGCGGTTGGCTTTTTCCGCTGCTTCTACCAGCTTTTCCCCCTCAGCCACCGACAACACTAAAGGCTTTTCCACAAAAACGTCCTTATTGGCTTCTATTGCTAAGCGCGCCATTTCAAAATGCTCGGCTGGAGGTGTGGCTAAAACCACCGCTTCTACATCATCTCGTTTCAGAATATCCTCGTATTTGACGGTTGTCTCAAGACCGACGTAGTTCGCTTTCGCGTAGGCTAGTTTATTTTCATCCCTGTCGCACACCAGGACAAGATGACCTTGAGCCAGGCTATAGAAAGAGCGCAATAGGTTTTTCCCCCAAGCCCCTATTCCAGCGATAGCTAAATTCTTCATACCTTATTTTCGTTCCTATGAGTTCATTTTCTTGGCGCCCTTTTTTACTCCGGGCAACCAACCGAAAAAGGCCTCGACGAACAGCCTGATTCGGGCATAATCATCAGGGTCGCTCTGTTTCAAGCGCCTTAAATAATCCAGGAGAGCTGCCAGCAGTATGGCAAATACCAAGGAGAATCCGAACGTAGTTCCCACAATCAGGAGCCGTTTAGGCCTGCTCTTGATTTCCGGCGGCTTGGCTCGGTCCAATACTGAAATGGTTGGCGTCGATTCCCTTTCCTGGATTTTTGCCTGCTCCAGTTGTTCCAGAAGAATCTTGTACAATGATTCTCCCACTCGTACCCGGCTGTAGAGAACTTCGTACTGCCCCCTGAGGGTAGGGATCGAAGAAACCGGCAGAGAGAAGAACGAACTGTCAGGGTTCCCCTTTTCCAGCACCTGTAGCTGGTCCTTGACGTATTGCCGGTGTCGCTTCAACTCAACCAATTCCGTATTGTCTGCGGCAAGCGTCTTCTCACGCATTTTGAGCTTTATATCCAGCTCAGACAGCATCACTTTCAGCTTAATCGCCTGTTCTATGGCGAGTCTGGTCTGCTCGTCAAAATCAACCGTTTTATTTTTCAATTGAAAGTTTTCGAATTCCTTTCGGGAGAATTCCGACTCCTGCTTCACTTGAGCAAGTCTGTCTTCAATAAAAGACCTGTTTTGACGGACGCGTTCTGAAGCAATCTCCCGATTAACCCGGTCTAATTCATCAACGAAAGTATTGGCTATCTCAGCAGCCATCTGAGGATCTTTGTCTTCGACGGCTATCGAAAGGAGCCCTTCATCAGTGACTTTGAATTCCGAGCGGTCCATCAATTCTTTGTAAGCCTCCTTATAATTATCAGCGTTAAACCTTGTTTTCAGGTTGAACTTCTCAATGATCCGCTCGGCAATTGTTCGACTTTTCAACATCCTCGCATACACATCAGAGGAAGTTACCATTTCGGGGAGGTCAAGTCCTTGGGTAACTGAAACCGCCTCTGACAGCCGCGACAGTCCAGGAACGGGCAGCGAGAAGTCCTTGGGCGGAAGCAGCAAAGCAGACGCGGTGTACCATTTGGGCAGCACCAGTGCAATAACGATAGATATAAATGTCACCAGCATCACGAAGACAATGATGAATGTTCGCCGTTTCGCCAGCAACTCAAGCAGCAGCCAGAAATTGTTTGCCTGGGAGCGGGTCATTTATACTCCTCACGGACGTTAACAATGACTTCGTCTCCGTCAAGTACCAGCACTTCAGGTGAAAGCAACGAAGTTATTCTGGAGACACGGTTGTAAATGTTGATCCGGTTTTTCTCGGCAGTCGGGAGAAAACCACCGGCAGCATTAACGTAACTCATGGCCGTCCCGCCTTCGTGAAAGGGGAACAACCCCGGATTACGAACTTCGCCGCTCACCTTCACATAACCGACTTTCACCGGAACAAAGATTGAATCGGCGGGTCGAAGAAGCATCGCTTCGAACATTCTATTGTCTTTAGCAACGCTGGATATTGGGTATCTGGTGTTTGATATTCGTCCCCACTCGTCAACCTCGGCTCTCCTGAAGACAGTGGTACGACTGCTGTTGGCATGGGGAGTAAATCCACCAGCCTGACGAATGAGCTGTTCCAGCGTCATTCCCTCCTGATAATCGTATTTCCCCGATTTATTAACGGCACCAAAAGCAGTCACGCGTCCAAGCGCATTTCCCCCGTTCTTGGCAGGTACGAGTACGATATCATCTGGTTCAATATTATTTTCCTGGGTTGGGCCTTGAGTGCTACTGCCGATAATCTGGACGCTGCCGATATCCGCATGGCTTCGCACGCCTCCGGCTAAAGCCAAAAGCAGCTTCAGATCATCGCCGGGGAGAAGTTCTATTTCTCGCGGGTTGTTGACCTCGCCCACCACCTGTACCAATTCGTCAGACTTACTGGGCACGTACACACTGTTGCCGGCATACAAACAGGGATTGGCGGTATTGTCCCCCAGGTAATCCGCTCTGTCCAGATCGACGATAATATCCTGGGGCCCGCCGGAGAAAACTATCCACCTTCGCGAGCCTGTGGCCAAAACCCCTCCGGCCGAATCGATTATCTCGGACACCCGTTGAGAAGTATAGCCGGTGTACAATCCGGGTGATTGGACCGCTCCACTAACAGCTATACTAACTTTCGAAGGTCCCGTCACCGAAATAACTATTTCGTCAACGTTATACAGCTCCCGGAGAGGTTTTCGAAGAATCCCTTTAGCTTCTGACAGCGTCTTGTGGGAAAAATCAAAGACACCTAATGTGGCGTCGACAACTTTGCCTTCCGGATCAACCACAAGAGTCAGTGGCACAAGCTTGGCTTTAATAAAAGCCACGACCAATTCTTCGCCGGGTCGCATCAGATAGATATCCGGGTTTATGGGTTGGTCAAAGTAGCGGTAGCTGTTAGTTAAACCAACCCCAAGGCTATCAGGCACAGGCGAGGCCTGCCCAGATGTAAATGAGACCACCATAAAGCAAAACACGCTCAGCGCTGCCGGAAAGAATCGCAATATCTCCTCCGCGAAAGGCCGATTAGACACGGTCACTACCAGTTCAACGGGCAAGAATACCCAAATGCATTTGGAAAGTCAACCATATCATGATTGGACTTATAACTAAGCAATCATGGATTGAATTATGAGAAAGGGAACTGGATTGTTTTGTTAGGCAATGACTGCAATAACACTGTGAAAAACCATTTTGGGTTAAGGCTTGACAAGCATGAATTGAGCAATATATTCCGATCTTAGTCCGCGGGGTGGAGCAGTCTGGTAGCTCGTCGGGCTCATAACCCGAAGGTCGGCGGTTCAAATCCGCCCCCCGCCACCAAATTTAAGATACAATCATATAATAGTAAGGAAAAGATACCCACCGCAAGCGGATGGGCCACCCTGCGTTCATCCGGCGGGAGCAAAGCCCACTGCCAGTGTGCATCATACAGATTTACAGACATGAAAACCTCCAATTTTGGTTTGTGATGGTGCGATTTTCAGGAACTTGTTGCACCAGACCGTCGCCCGATCGATATTCCCTATAGGTCTAAAATAAAGAGGAACCCTGATTTCCGTAGACTATTGTTTAGCATTTATTTTAAGAAGGAGGAAATCGCATGGTTGCAGCCAGATATCTTCGCCTAATGGTCTTAGTTCTTGTTCTCCTACCCCTGATGAGTAATGCCAAAGAAGTGATGTCATTGAATCCTTTATTCACTGAGAAGGATGCGGTGGTTGAGCCGATGATAGAAGGCACGTGGTATGATGAGTCAGGCAGCACCATCGTTCTCTCTCGTGCAGGAGACAATTTCTATCATCTAGTTTTTACCTTTGACGGAAATCCCATCGAATATGAGGCAGTTCTGATCAGGGTCGCCGGCCGGTTAATACTTGATATATTTCCCCAAATATCAGACGGGGAGACCGCTTTTTACTCTGGATCCCAAGTCTGGTCTCATACTTTCTATGATATTTCAGTTCGAGACGATACCTTGCAGGTCGCTCCGGTTAGCTACGAGTGGTTCCACGATATGGCGGTCAAGAATAATTCGGATTTTCAACATACATGGTCCCGAGAAGGGATTTTACTCACAGGCTCGACTGAAGACATAGGTGAATTGTTTCTTAACTATTGCAACGATGAAGTTTTTTGGGGAGATGAGGAGATTTTCAAACGGCGTGAGTCGGATGATAAAACGGTATTCTCAAATGAGGATGGGGATTTGACTGTACCTACCAATAATGTTGTAGAAGTTCTTGCGCATTACAATTTTGGCGCCTCCTATCCGGATTGTGAACCGGGCTTTCCCTATAACAATGGCTGGCTGGGTGGCGACGCGGCTCTTTCAATACCAATTTCACGTACACAAAACCTCTGGATATTCTCAGATACGTTCGTCGGCATGAAAGATCAGCGCATACGCAAGGGCTCTCATATGGTGGCGAACACGATAGCGATATCTACCTGTGATGAGGAACAGGGGTGGCAGATAGAGTATTTTTGGGGTGATATGTACACCCAGAACCCAAAACCTTTCTTTGAGTCATATACAGATCGATACAAATACTGGCCGCGCGAGGTTTTTGCCTATCAAGACGATCTTTATGTCGCCCTGAGTAAGGTAGGTCCGAAACTGGACGCTGCCCCAGACGACATATTTTCTTTCTCGCATATCGGCTCTTCCCTTGCGAAAATCTCGAATTTCAGGACAGCTTCCCCAGATGAATGGATAATTGAGCTAATACCATGGTCGTCAGTTATCGAGTCTGATAATTGGAGCTTCCTTGCCAAACATGAGGATCACCTCTATATATTCTACCGCTGCCCCGAAGGAGCTACTTTCCTCTTACGCGTACCTCTGGCAACGCTTGCCAAACCTGAGGAACAAATGGAATACCTGGCGACCGACATGTCCTGGCAGCACGGCTTTGACCCGGCGCGGGCACGGGGGGTAATGAAGGAAGGGAAATTCGGAAGCGGCAGTCTTCACTACCATGAGGACCTGCATCATTGGGTCGCGGTTTACGGCCCCCGATTCCTGGATGACAAAATCTTTATACTCACAGCCCCTGATATTATTGGTCCCTGGTCTGAGGAGATTGTAATTTACACACCTCCAGAACTGATACCTGATAATGCCAGGTTCGATGAGAGTTACTTCTGTTATGCGGCAAGAGAACACAATCAGTTCTATGACAAGAAGACTAAGAGACTTCTAATTACCTATGACTGTAATTCAAGTGAGCCAGGCATGGTACCTTCGAATATGGAGATTTACTATCCGCGGGTAATATCAATTCCTGTTCCAAAGTGATCTTATCGCGCCTAAATGCTGGTAACGTAGCGGTCATTGTTAAGTGCGTTGACGCTCCAACAGACGCAGTAAGCTCAGAACCAAATAGAGTCAGGACGGCTTTGTGGTGAAGGACTATTATTAACAACCATAGCAATTCTGGTGAGTGTTTAAATCGAATATAAATCCAGTATTCAGACCAATGTCCGCCTCGACATACACCTCTTTCTAACATTTTTCTAACAGAATTAGCCAAAACAGCAGGAAATAAGAAAAAGCACCAGACACTGGGTTTCCCGTAAGTCCTTGCTATTATAACAGGTTAGTGTCTGGTTTTTTCTGGTGTTTGGACTATTGAACAGGCTCATAACCCGAAGGTTAAAGGTTCAAATCATTCGCTACCCGGAATTCGAACTTGCCGAGAAGCTCGATCAGTCCGAGAACTTCTTGACCGCTCGTTCGAACAATGGTGTGCTCAGGCTCTTGAGGGTCCGATTGATACGAGAGATATCGGAGTCTGTAAGTTCGTTTAAGCGGCGCGGAAAGCGGCCTGACTGAATCTCACGGAATACCTTCTCCATCCGTTTCTTGACTGATTTGTCGATGATCTTTGGCCCGGTAAGTAAAGAGCCGTACCGAGCCGTCACCGAGATCCGTTTGAACATTCCCTCAAGACCATACTTTTTGATTAAGTCTATTATCAGGTCAAGTTGATAGGCTACCTCAAGGTAAGCGTTCTCAGGGGAAATCCCGTTTTCCACCAGCACCTCAAAGCCGTTCTTGATAAGCGCCGCCATCCCGCCGCACAGAATTACCTGCTCACCAAACAAGTCCCCTAGCGCTTCGGCTTCAAAGGTGGTGGGCACAAGCTCCTTTTTATTTATCCCAATAGCTCTCGCGAGTTCGAGCGCTGTTTTGCGGGCTTTACCCGACTTGTCTTGAAAGACGGCATAGAAAGCTGAAAAGGGGCTTTTCGACAAAAATTTCTCGCGTACTGCTACTCCCGGGGCATGGGGAGCAATCAAAATCACATCGCCATCTTCAGGCGGCACAACAAACTTAAAATGAATCGACAGTCCATGTAAAAACCATAGTGTGCTGTTTGCGGCAAGGTTCTTCTCAATATCTTTTTTGTATACCCGACCATGCAGATGGTCAGGAAAGGCAAAGCAGATGATGTCCGCTTCAGCTACTACCCTGGGGACAGTATGGATCTGTTGGAACGTGTCCTGGCGCGCCTGCCTGCGGGACTTGGAACGAGAGCGTAGTCCGATTACTACATCGTAGCCGGAGTCCCGAAGGTTGAGAGCAATAGCCCGTCCCTGTGACCCATAGCCAAGGATCGCTATTGTCTTTAAGCGCAAGTCCTTACTTCTCATAACGACACGAGTATAACTTACTGATTGACAATTGCCAAGAGCAGTATTGATTGGGTCTCATGGAGCGGTTGAATAAATCGATCATCAACCTGGTAAAAGCTGCCCTTGAGGAAGATGTTGGCGAAGGTGATCTCACTTCACTGGCTTGCCTGGAGCCTAAGCCGATCAAGGCCAGGATAGTAGCCAAGTCTGAGGGTGTCCTGTCTGGTCTGAAACCATCGTTACTGGTTTTTGAAATGGTTGACTCAGCAAATGTAGTGCGGCCACTTTTGAAAGATGGCGACAGCTTTAATCCAGGCGACAGTATCATTGAGGTCGATGGATTTGATCAGACAATCTTCACCGCCGAACGCACAGCTTTGAATTTCCTGGCCCACCTTAGTGGTGTGGCGACTCTTACTGCCCAATTCGTTGACAGGGTTAGGGGTGCCTCCTGTCGTATCCTTGACACTCGCAAGACAACACCGGGCTGGCGTCTGCTGGAGAAAATGGCGGTTGTCTATGGCGGCGGGTACAACCATCGCTTTGGGCTGTATGACATGATTTTGATAAAAGACAATCACATCGCCGCCGCCGGATCGGTGAAAGAAGCTGTGAGAAAGACACGCGAATACCTAACCACGCCCGATTTTCGCCTTCAATTTGAACTGAAAGATGAGAATATTGAAATCGAGGTAGAAGTCACCAGTGAGCAGCAACTGACCGAGGCCATCGAAGTCGGGGTCAACCGCCTGCTGCTGGACAATCAATCAATTGAGGCGCTTCAGCGACTTGTAACTTACGCGCGGCGGTTCAGTCCTGACGTAAAGCTTGAAGCATCCGGCAACGTGTCGCTTGAGAATGTCGCTGCTATTGCGGCCACTGGCGTCGACTACATTTCCATCGGGGCGCTCACTCACTCTGCCCCGGCCTCGGATTTCAGCCTTCGGGTCATACAATAGCTTAGACCACCCACCCGATTTTTGACCGCTGGCTACACCTGACGCTGTCTTTTGACTGCTGCTACGATGAGGGGAATGAGCAGAATCTGTAAGATTATCCCCGGCAAGCCGGCGACAATCGCTCCGCCGGCTGAGAAAAACTTTGCTGCGGAGTAAGGCAAATCAATGAACAGAGCTAACACAAAAAGGCTGAGCCCGAACATGACTCGGCCCATTACCATAGCAATGATGAGAGCAAGGTACACATTCAGTTTCAATCGGTTGTAGGCGATTCCGGCAACCAGCCCGTAGATGGGAAGCTCTGTTGACATAAGCGGCACGGCATAGGGTGGCGGCATGCCAGTCAGTAAGTTGGATAGACCGGGGGCAAATATCCCCACAATCAAACCGCTAAGCGGTCCTGCCAGAAATCCAGCCAGCAAAACCGGAAGGTGCATGGGCAAAAAAATCCGGCCACCCGGGCCTAAGGCATGGAAAGCGATGGGAAGAAGTACAGCCAGGGCAAGATATAAAGCAGTGTGAGCGACAAATCTGACTTTCGGAAGAGGGGAGGATGGTGCCACAAGGAGGGATTATCTTTATCTACTTAGAGTTTACCGCCGAGGCGAGGTAAAGGCCGGGATGATCTTCAATTGTCACATCGACAAACTTGTTGCCGTTGAGCATATTCCGCAGTTTCGTTGCGGGTGGAATTTCGTCATGCTCCACTACCCCGCCTATTCTTTGATGTAGCTCTGAAAGCTCTTTGGAAGAAATCAGGTGGATGATGTAAAACGTGGCCTCTGGTTTCAATACTCGATGAGTTTCGCCAATCGCACTCTGCTGATCAGAAAAATGCGGGAAGGATGAAAAGGCCACCGCCATGTCAAAGGTAGAATCAGCAAAGGGAAGCATGACGGCGTCGGCATCCACAACATTGACATTAACAAAAGGGAAATTTTGGTGAGCTTTTTGCGCCATATGTATGGAAAAATCAACACCGGTAACCGAACCGCTTAGGCCGACATTGCGGCGAAGTTGGTCAAAAAGAACGCCGGTACCACAGCCCAAATCAAGGACGTCTATTCCTTCCTTCACCTCTAAGCTATCGACAATGTGGGAGAGCCGTTCCAGGTCCTCAGCGGTGAACATAAGATCCCATTCATCCGCCAGCACGTCGAAGAATGACTGATGTTTATCGTGTGACATATGACGAATATATCTCTGGGTCTTCAGATATGTCAAGCGTTTTCAACCCTCTGGCGGTCACTCAAGCGTTGACTCAGCCTCATCTTTGTCCACAAGAAATCACGGCAGCCCACCCGCGCTATTCTGAGCATCGCCTTTCGTTCGAATTTATCTTGGCGGCGGTGATGATGGCCATCGGTTCCACTGACAACGGGAGCAGAATGAGTGAATGTTGGCCTGATCATAACGGTCTTATTGCGGTATCTCCACTTGAGGCTTGTTTGATTACCGCGCTGATAGAAAAGACAGAGGCTTGCTTACACCAACTAAGATTAAACTACTTAGGCTTTTTTGTTTGACTAATCTTATGTTATGTTGTATATTTATATAACGAAGTTTGCCAATGGAAGTTAAGTCAGGGATTTCCCCCTCTGTCTCTGATGGAAACCATTGGTAGGCTTCTTTTTTTACCAGGCCCTTTGGCCGATCACTACTCCCCAAACCGCTTCTCTCCGCCCAATGCCGTCACTACTTAGTTGTCCCTGAAAAAGTCGGTTTTAGACGCAACTAAGCGTTGGAGGCAGAAGTAGTTTTAGTAGATACCGTCTTTCAAGTCAAGGGCAATATCTCTGGATTGAATGATTTTTTGTTAATAAGCATAGACCTAATAATCAACAGTAGTTTTCTCATACAGGCGACCAGAGCGACCATTTTGG
>Ga0315551_10000536_pt1 | contig 30262 bp, 29 predicted proteins | sample SalMarSW160290MG_FD_203678 | JGI IMG/M metagenome (GOLD analysis project Ga0315551, IMG submission 203678) | Salt marsh sediment microbial communities from the Plum Island Ecosystem LTER, Massachusetts, United States - Salt Marsh Sediment SW1602-90 ...
TAAACTCCTTAAGGCTGCAATATCCTCTGTTGTCAATGTACAGCGGCAAAGAGAAGAGTAGCTGACCATCCGGGGCTGTTGTGAATTGGGGTTCGCCGAGGTCAAAGTTCAAATCCTTAAAGGAGTAGGCTGACAAAGCAATAAAGGCTATTAGAAGTATCCAGAAGATGGATGTAGCTATCCCTAGCGCTCGAATCGGCACATTCATTGCGGTTCCTTCTTTTAGGATTGTTAGAAGCGGCTTTTTCACTGGGACGGCTTATGGCCTCGCTGCGTTGGTTGCTGCTGTTCCATTTCTTCTAGCGGAATAACTATTAGCTCTGGTTCAGCTGGTTTAGCTTCTGGCTTGGCTTTTACCTGTTGAGGTTGTGGCTGCGTTTTTTGTTGAGGCATTTGGGGTGTTTGAGGTGCTTGCGTTGTTGTTTCAGCTTTGGGTGCGTTGGTCATTAATGTTACTCCTCGGATAGTTACCAGCGAGCCGATCCAGCCCATGACGCCGAGGTACATTATGTGTATGGCAGCTGCGATTAAAGGTCCTAGAGACTCTCCGAAAGTTTGCACAAGGTCTTGGGTTGAAAGAGGTACTATGCTTTCTGTCAAGAATCCGTAGGCGCTGACGAACGTGATTATAAGCAGGGCTACGCCTATGCATAACACTGTGACGCCTGAAATGGCGATTTTGTCTCTAAACTTCTTGAACATTGATTACTTGACCTCTCTATATTGAATAGCACGATTTAATATTAAATCTTCCGAAACAGCAAACAAAATCCAAGCTAACTATCAACAATAAAACACAAACCCAAATCCACCCTCCAATCAATCACTAAACTATCCGCCTCCACCTTTCAGCAACATCCCGCGAAAACCCAACTTCACTTTAACTCACCCCTCCATGGATTAGACGCTCTCATTTTTCGTGTATTTTAAATATGGCTTTTTGCATCTCTTTCCCAAGCGTGAGACTTATGTCAGAAGAAACGGAAATTGAAAGCCAAGAAAAAGAAAGTACACCAACCAAAAAGAAGTACGAGTTCATAGAAGACCTTCCAGGAGTCGGGCCCGCTACATCCCAAAAACTGCGCGACCTCGGCTATCACACCGTTGAGTCGCTGGCTATGGCTACAGCCCGCGAATTGGAACCCGTCGGTGTAGGCGAAAAAAAGGCTTTCTCAATCATCGAAGCAGCCCGTTCCTCTATTGGCGTCTCCTTCGTGCGCGCTGACGAGCTTCTGAAAATGCGCCAGAACGTCTTGCGTTTAACCATGGGTAGCGAGGCATTGGACAAGATTGTAGACGGCGGTTTGGAAACGCAAACTATAACAGAGTTTTACGGTGAGTATGGCAGTGGAAAAAGCCAGATCTGCCACCAGTTATGCGTGAATGTTCAGTTACCCCCAGAGCGCGGGGGTCTTAACGGCGCCGCGTTGTACGTAGACACAGAGAACACCTTTAGACTTGAGCGTATTGTACAGATGGCCAAGCATGTGGGTCTTGAGCCTGAACAGGTGGTTAAGAACATTATTTACGCTGAAGCCTACACTTCGGACCACCAGATGTTTCTTTTGGAAAACGCAGATGAAGTGATTAAAGCGAACAATGTAAAGTTGATTATCGTGGATTCGCTAACTGCCCATTTCAGAAGTGAATATATTGGGCGGGAAATGTTGGCGCCTAGGCAGCAGAGACTGAATAAGCACATGCACAAGCTCATCGGTTTAGCAAGAGCATTTAACGCTGTGGCCGTCGTAACTAACCAAGTTATGGCTAAGCCGGATGTGTTCTTCGGCGATTCCGTTTACCCCATCGGTGGGCACATTGTCGGGCACACGAGTCACACGCGTCTTTACCTTCGGAAAGCTTCGCGTGGTCCTGTGCGCATTGCTAGGCTGGTGTCAAGTCCATATTTGCCCGAAGGCGAAGAAATATTTAAAGTAACCGAAAACGGTATAGAAGATGTCTCTGAAGAGGAGAAAGCAAGCAAGCGTCGTGGTCGCTAAAAATGCCTATCCCTCAAGCCTTAGTCACGCGGTACTTCCAGCTTCTGGTTAACAGGCAGTTCACAGAAGCAACGCGGGAGTTGGAGCGGCTTAAGCAGAAAATGCAAAAGACAGAGTGGAACAGAGGCTACTTTCGAGCTTTGTACGGCATGTATCTTTCGCGCAAAAACAACGGTGATATGCATGCGCTTTTTTCGAAGCTGGACTTAAGCGATAAAGCGACTCTGCACGGCTATAGGCGAGAGTTTCTAGATCACATGCGAAATGGGCTTCACGGAGATTTTGATCGCGGCTACTTCTCAGCTTGGGCTGATTGCATGCGCATCCTAATCCGAATAAATATTCCGAGCGCTCAGAGCAGCAACAGTAAGGACGCTGAAAAGGTAAAGATAGAAACGTTGAGGAGCGACAAGAGCCAAGCCACGATGGCGAATTTTTTCCGGAAAAATAAAGGAGCATAGACTGCCGAGCGATTAAGCCGGTCCTCTTATTATAGAGTAGGATAGTATGAAGAAAACTGCCCATGCAATGAAGTATATTCCTATGCCCATCGACATGATTTTTGACTGTTTCTCCACTTTATTATGAAATTTAGCTTTGAGAGCATAGTACGATATTATGTAAACTAGTAAGGCTATTGTTATGGCGTTCAGGAAAGTGTTTAATGAAAGTTCGCTTTGCATCGTGGCTAATAACGCGCTTATTAGGGCTGCAATGATACCTAATGCCAGTCTTGTCCAGTATATTAGTACCAGTGGTTTCATGCGATCTCAGTCCTCGCAGACTATATTTTGAACTTACATTAAAAAGCTGCCGATTTATAAATCATTTCTGCTGTTCGGTCTACAGCTTGCGGATAGGACTAAGCTAAGTTGCAATATTGATCTAGGGTTCATAAGCGATTTATAAACTCGTCAATAGAACAGAAACCTGCGATTTCGAATACTTGACTGTTCTTGTCAAGTGAGGCGTTAATGTATGCCTAATGGCGGGTTCGAAAAACTCTTAGTTGAAGCCATAGATGAGAGCCTTTCTTCCTTAGGTGAATCGCCAAAGCAAGCCATACTCTTTCACTTAGAAAATACCTTCAACATTAAAAAACAAGAAATTTCGAACAATATAGCTGGTTTTGATGATGCCCTCAAAAAGACTTTTGGACCTGGAGCCTACTTTCTGGAAACGCTAATCATAAACAAGCTTTGCGAAAAAGCATATTTAACTTTCAAAGGACTTCCACCCCAAGAAACGGGCTTTAGCGAAACTCTACTCGCAGTTAGACGATTGATGGAGAAGTAAATCATGAATTTGCGCAGGAAAACATTTCTCATATTGGCAGTCGCGCTCATCATTATGACCTTAGTCGTTTATGTTGGTGCACAGTTTATTCTGCTGGATAATTACGAGGCGTTAGAAAAACAGAGGGCGGAGGTGAATGTTAAACGTTGCCTCAGCGCGTTATCAACTGAACTGTCTGAATTAGACAGTACCGCTAGTGATTGGGCAGCATGGGACGACACTTACGCCTTCATTCAAGACGCAAACGACAACTATGTGAAGTCCAACCTTGTTGATGATACTTTCGCTAATTTAAGGCTCAATATGCTGTTATTCATAAACTCTACGGGTAATGTTGTCTATGGAAAGGCTTTTAATCTTCAGGATATGAGTGAAACGCCCGTTCCTCAAGATCTGTTACAGTTGCTTTCTGCTAGTGATTTTCTTTGGCATCACGCTGATACAGAAAGTAGCCTAACTGGGATTGTTCCTCTGCAAGAAGCGCCTTTGCTGATAGCCTCAAGACCGATACTGACTAGTCAAAGCGAGGGGCCAATTCGAGGAGCTTTAATTATAGGACGCTATCTCAACTCCGAAGAGATTGAAAATTTGGAAAAAACAATCTATCTGCCTGTAGTTATTACGCCTTTCAACGAATCAGAGGCACGAATCGCCTTTCAATCATTATATTCTTCTCCATCTTTTGAAGATACGCCGATTTTTACTCGCCAATTAAATGCAGACATCATTTCAGGATGCGCTTTGATAAAGGATGTTTATGGAGAACTCTCTTTCATGTTGAGAGTGGATATGTACCAAGACATCTACAAGCAAGGCGTAATTAGCGTCGCCTTTTTTATCTTGGCTTTGTTAGGTTCTGGTGCTCTTCTTGGATTAGTAGCTATTTTAATTGTTGAAAGAGGCGTTTTATCTCGAATAGAGCGGCTTGTCATTAGCGTAAAAAAGATGGGCAAAAGCAAAAATCTTTCTGAACGCTTGTCATGGAAAAGCAAGGACGAATTGTCACTTCTGGCTGAAACAATTGATGGTATGATGGAGGAGCGCATCAACACCATTGGAGAATTGGCGGCAATGATTGGCCATGACCTGCGGAACCCGCTGACTGGAATATTGAGCGCGACGTACTATTTGAGGAAAAAATACGGCTCATTGATGGATGAGAAAGGGCGAGACATGCTTGAAGTAATCAAAAAAGACACCGATTACTCAAACAAAATCATAAGCGACCTTTTGGAATATTCGAAAGCAATTACGCTAGAATCAGCGGAAACGAACCCTAGATCAGCAGTGACTGAAGCTTTGTCTCACGTTGATTTTCCAAAAAATGTTCAGTTAATTGACCTTACCAAGAACACTCCAACAATCAAGATTGACGTTGCCAAGATGAAACGGGTATTCATTAACATAATTAAGAACGCGATCGACGCTATGCCTGACGGCGGGAAACTAACAATAACCAGCGAAAAGGCAAATGATAAAGTAAAAATTGCCTTCGCAGACACTGGGCTGGGTATTTCTGGAGAAAATCTAAAGAAACTTTTTGGGCCACTGTTTACGACAAAAGCAAAGGGTATGGGCTTGGGTCTATCTATTTGCAAGCGTGTAGTTGAAGCTCATGGAGGCACAATCTCAGTGGAAAGCATAATTGATAAAGGAACAACCTTCACCATAATTATTCCTATCAAACCTAAATTGGATGAGAACTAAGTTTTGTGCCTCGGGTTTCTGTTGTTGGTGGTTGGCAGAAGTTGTGTTGTTAGTAGCTATGGAGGTTCAGGGTTAAAAACTTTCGTTAGGCGAGTTTTCTATCAGGGTTGGTTCATGCATAATCCATATACCTTAATATGCTCACTATTCGGATTTAAACATAATACTTATATCTCCCCTTAGGAAAAGTCATAATTGCAACAATATGTCTAAAAACACACCTATTGTAGCCAAGTTCAACACATAAACAGGTGAAAAAAATGGCTCAGCACCCGAAAAAATCCTGTAGAGGATCAACAGCCGTATTCGCAGTGCTGCTCCTAATACTCATCACCTTCGTCTCAGGAATCCTCTTCTACACTTTCGTAATGCAAAACATCAACTTCGCAACAAACACATTCAACACCCAAATGGCAGCGTTGCTACTAAACTCATTCTCAATAAACGCCACCCACATAGTCGCCTTCTTGCAAAACACTGGCTCAGCACTCGTTGAAATCACAAGCGCCTACGTAAACGGTCTAATCACCGCCATTGTCAACCTAGTTAAAATAGCCCCAAACGCGGTCGGAGCCGTGATCTTGGCAGGAAGCTTCCTAGCTGGAAACACGTACGACGTAAAACTTGGGACCATCTTCAACACGGAAGTAACCTTCCAAGCCTCTTTCTAACTCCTCTGCGCCGTGTTCATATCTCGAATTGGTTAGTCTCGACTATGAAAGGGTTAATTTTATAGCTCATGCACTATTAGATTCCAGATCATGGTGCTGAGTCCTTTGTGTAAGAAGGAATTCTCAAGCTTTGACGTTGCGTTCGTAGTTCACGAATTGAAAGAGGCGATAACGAATTCGCGAGTTAACAACATTTACCAGTTTGACGCCAAAACGCTACTTTTTAAGCTGCACAAAACAGACTGCCCTCCGTTGCGCCTTGTCATGGAGGCTGGCAGAAGGCTGCACTTAACCGCTTACGCCTTGGAACCTCCCCATGTCCCTCCCGCATTTTGCATGGCGCTAAGAAAACATCTGCGCGGCGCCTGGATAGCCAAGGTGGAACAGTACGAGTTTGAAAGGGTAGTCATCGTCTACTTTAAGACCAAAACGGCCGTGATGCGGCTTATTTTGGAACTTTTCGGCGAAGGCAACATTATCCTAACAGGGGAAAAAGGCGAGATCTTGCAGGCTTTGATTTTCAAGCGTATGCGCGACCGCAACATTCTCCGCAACGAGATTTTCCAGTTTCCGCCTTCAAGTGGTAAGAACCCTTTCAAAGTGACAAGGGAAGAGTTGGAGCAGGCTTTGAAGGACTTTGGAGACGTTGAAGTTGTCAGGGCAATAGCGCGTTTTCTTGGCGTGGGCGGCGTCTACGCGGAAGAAATCCTGCTTAGGGCTGATGTTGAAAAAACCAAGCACTGCAATGTTTTAACCGATTCCGAAGTTGACGCCATATTTGACAGCCTTCAAAGTTTACTTTCAACCGTTTCAAGCTTCAAGACCGAACCCAGCATAGTTTTGGAAGATGGCGGCTTTCTGGATGTTGTACCATTCAAGCTTAAGCGTTACGAAGCCTTCAAATCTCAGTCGTACAGCACTTTTAATGAAGCTCTGGATGAGTTTTACGTGAAAGTCACAGCGGCTGAAAAGGCAGTTGCCAGCATCGAAGTTGACAAATTAAAACAGGAAGCTAAGAGACTTAAGCGAGTGCTTGCTGAGCAGGAACAAGCCTTGCGTGAAGACGACGCTAAGGCGGAACGCGACAGATGCATCGGCGACATCATTTACGCGCATTCGAGCGAAATCCAAAGTCTTCTGAACAGGTTTACAGCAGCGAAGAGGGAAGGAAAAGACTGGAACACCCTACTTTCGGAAGTCTTAGCTGCTAAAGGTTCGGGCAGAACGCCGGAAGCATTCGTCGAATCTTTTGACGCGCGAAACCTTGCGGTTAACGTTTGCATTGATAACTTGCGGTTCAGCTTAAACTTGCGTAGAACGCTGTTTGAAAACGCTTCTAAGTATTATGAGCACGGGAAAAAGGCAAAGCAGAAATCAGCTGGCGCGTTGACGGCTTTAAAAGAGTCTCGCAGAAAACTGGCTGAGATTGAGCAAAGCACACACGAGGCTGAGGCTCTAAAAACAGTTAGGCCAATGGAAGTCATGGAAGAGCTTGTTAAGCGCAAAGTAAAGCGTAAAGAGTGGTATGAGAAGTTCCGCTGGTTCAGGTCTTCAGACGGTTTCTTGGTGGTGGCGGGTAAAGACGCTGTCAGCAACGAAGTGCTCGTCAAGAAGTACGCTGGGCAAGATGACGCTGTTTTTCACGCTGATGTTACAGGTTCGCCATTCGTCGTCGTCAAAACCGCAGGCAAAGCCCCCAGTGAGCAGGTGTTGCATGAGGCTGGTGAGTTTGCGGCTGCTTTTTCCAGAGCTTGGCGGGAAGGTGCTGGTTCAGCGGATGTTTACTGGGTTAAGCCCAGCCAGTTGAGCAAGAGCGGCCCTTCAGGCGAGTACGTGCCTCATGGTGCCTTCGCTGTGAGTGGAAAACGTAACTGGATGCGGAGCGTGCTGTTGAAGCTGGCTATCGGCGTGGTTGAAGAAGACGGCGAAGTGAGATTCGTGGGTGGTCCCTTAGACGCTGTTAAAACCAAAACAAAAGCCTATGTCGCTATTGCACCAGGAGATTTAAGGGGTAAAGAATTTCTTAAGCAGGTTTTGCGCGCGTTGATGCTGAAGTTGCCGAAGGAGCAGCGTGAAAAAGCTGGAAAGCCCTCGATTGAGCAAGTAAGGGAGTTTGTGCCCTACACCAAAGGCAGAGTGGTTAAGGATGTTTCCTAAGGTGCTTGCGTGCGGTGACCTACCCCCTCCCTTATATAAAGATTGAATTTTGGCGTGAAGCGTTAATTCGGCGCATTCGGCGCTTAAGAAAGGCTAAGGCATAGCCTAAAAGAAGTCATAGGTTTTTGAGACGTTGCCTGTAACTCTCGTAGTCGGGCAGGGTCCGCGGGTATTCCTGGCTCATCAGCGATGAGGATATCATGAAGTCGGCGGAAGCGCGGTTACAGGCGGTGGGTATGTTCCACACCACAGCCACGCGCAGAAGCGCCTTTACGTCTGGATCATGCGAAAGAGATTCCAGCGGGTCCCAAAAGAAAATGAGAAAATCAATACAGCCTTCAGCTATGCGCGCGCCAATCTGCTGGTCCCCGCCCAGCGGACCGCTCTCGAAAATGGTGATTTTTGAGCCTAGCTCTTGTTCTAGGAGTTTGCCCGTCGTTCCAGTGGCGAAGAGCTCATGCTGAAGCAAAGTGCTTGTTAAACTTGACCCATTCGAGCAAATCTGGCTTCTTGTGGTCATGGGCTATAAGCGCAATTTTCTTTCTCTGACCAATAATCACTGTTCGGTTTGACATGTTTTTCATTCCTGTTCTAACTTGTGAGTTATGGCATTACGAGAAACACATCTATTGTTTGATTGAACAAAAAAAGTTTACTATCAGCTTGGCTTACATTTTTATGGGCTCTTTATTAAATATTGTAAACCCTTTTTCGTCTATGACATATTTTCTTGGGTGTTCATCGTGTTCTATGCCCCGCATCTTTTCTATTCTTATGGTTCTAATCAAATTGAAGTTGTTGATGACCTTGCCGAGTTTTATGATGCCGTCAGCTAGAAAGTCTTCAATATAATACTCACAGGCATTAGGAACCATTCCTGAGGTGAGAAGAGCAGTATAGCTGCCACTTTAAATTCGCACCATTCAACTATTACGGTAGCATGTTTAAATTGTGGGAAGGCAAGTATTGATTAGGTGAAAGAGTTATGGGTAGGGGTAGTAGCTGTCCGCCGCCGTGGGTTGACGTGGAAAATATTGATGAAGAGAAGAAAAAGCTGAAAATCGTGGAAGATGCTGCAAAGATTGAGGTGTTAGAGAAAGAGAACGAAGCGCTCAAGAAGCGGATAAAACAGTTGGAAGACAAGTTGAAAAAACTGAAAAGCTAAACTAAGCTTTTTTCTATTATTAAAGCCCAAAAAAGGCTGTTTTACAGCTTTTTCGACATTACGTAGGCGTCTTCACCGTCCGAGTAGTACCCGTTACTCGTTCGGCTCACGTCAAAACCCAGCTTCTTGTAAAGCGCAACACCAGCCGCGTTAGTCACCCTGACCTCCAAGTAGCACTGCTTAGCCTTGTAATGGAGCATGCCATCCATAGCCGTAGTCATCAACGCTTGTGCCACGCCTTTGCGCCTGCCCTGCGGCAAAACCGCAATTGAAACCACATGGCCTTTCCGTATCAAGCCGCCTAACCCGAAGCTTGACAGGCCAACTTCAATGCGGCACATTACGTAGCCGACGATTTTCCCGTCCTCCTCCGCCACAATGAAAGTCTCGGGAAACCGCTGGTGCAAATCGATAAAGAAGATGTCCGTGTAGTTCTCGGGTAGACAAACGCGGTTAATTTGCATTACGCTCTGCAGGTCGTCTGGCGTGAATTTGCGCAGCTTGAACGTCTGTTGCATCTTACCGCCTTCTTAAACGAGAATTTCCAAATCAAACTTAAATCTTACGCTTAATTCGCCATCGCACTTACGGCTTTTCTGGAACCTGTTGGCTTAACCTATGCGTCAATTGATTTGACTTCGGGCAACGTGAAAGTGCCCTGAGGCATCGCCCACACCTTAGCCGCTGAGCCAACAATCCTCAACGCTTCGCTTAACGCGTCATTAACCGCCCGTGCAGTCTTCAACTTGAAAATACTGGTGGCGTAGTAATCTGGCAGCGAAGAAACCAGAATAATCGGGTGACGCTGCAGCGCCTTCAGCAGATAATACGCTTTATGCCCGCCCAAAACAAAGTGACGCTTAATCTCACGTTCAACCTTCTTTAACTCCCCCAACCGCATCATCCAATCATAAAAGACCGGGTTTCCATGTCCCTCAGGGCACTCAGCCACAAGAATTATCACGCCGCTTCGCTTAACCACCTCCAAAGCGTTATTCAACGCCTTATACGCCTGATACAGATCAATGTCCGCTGGGTAGCCTCCTGGGCTGACAACCACGATGTCGGCTCTGCGGTCCACCTTTACACGGTACATCTCGTCGACAAGTTTGACTGCTTCATTGAACGCCTGCTCCAAATCACCCGCGAACGCTTTCACAATTTCGCCTTTGCTGTTGGTGACCACGTTCAGAATGAAGTCCACTTTCGCCAGCCTCGCAACCTCCGTCATGTCTTCGTGAACGGGGTTCCCCGCTAAAGCTCCAGTGCACGCACTAGCCTGCAAAAGCATGGCGTGGTTATGCTTAATGGTCTCCTCGCCTGACACAGCGGGCAAAACGCTTTTGCGTCCGCCGCCGTAGCCAGCGTAATAGTGAAAGTCCACGTCGCCTAAAAGTACTTTCACGTCCGCCTCGGCAAAAACGCGGTTCAAATAAACCTTGTTTCCATGAGTGTTGGTTTTGCCCACGTACACCAAGTCTTCTGCTTTGCAGTCGTGGCTAACGGTTTTTACGCGTTTAAGTGCTTCTTCGCCCAGCAGTCTAGCCGCTTCATCGGGTTTAACAGCCCTGTGGGTGCCGCAGCCGAAGATAACAGTGACGTTCTCGTCTTTTACGCCTGCAGTGTTCAGTTCAGCGAGCACTGGCGGGAGCATAGCGTGGCTGGGAGTGCTTCTGGTGAAGTCGTCCACTACTATGGCAACTTTATGCTCTGCTTGGGCGATTTCGCTTAGCCGTTTAGAGCCAATGGGCTCCTTTAAGGCTCTTTCAATTTCAACTTTAGCGTCGGGCGCGCCAGCCTGCTCTTTAGGCTCTATTGAGCCGAGAAAGTTTCGGGCTGGAATCCTGACGCAGACATCACTTTTTCCGTAGGGAAGCCAAACGTCTACCATAGCCGTATCACACGTTTATGATGGAAAAGAAGGCAGAAAGCAGCTATTAAGCCTTATCAAAAACGCTGCAATAAGAAGGAATTAACGTGTTGTTGTGAGGCTGATTTTTAGTAAGGACGCGCTTTTTGGAGATAGTGCGGAACGTTTTCTTTTTGATGGCTACTACTGCAAACAGCGTGGCTGCAGCTGAAGGAGAAAAACTTGAGTGGGTAACACTTTACCCCAACTTTGCAGACGTAGCTGAACAAGAAGGCTTCAGCGAAATAGCCAGAACCTTCCGCATGGTTGCAAAAGTGGAAGCATACCACGAACGACGTTATTTGAAATTGCTGGAAAACGTGAAACAAGGAAAAGTGTTCAAGAAAGACAAGCCGATAAAGTGGAAATGCAGAAACTGCGGTTTCGTTTTTGAAGGCATCGAAGCACCTGAGAAATGCCCGGTGTGCAGTCACCCGAGAAGCTATTTTGAGGTTTGGTGCGAAAACTACTAAGGCCGTTTTTTATCCTCTTTTTCTTTAAAACCACATTTCTTATGATACCGTTTCGTTCCAGAAGAACAACTCATCATAGCGCTTTCTAAGGGCGCTGTCAAATTCAGGCTCGTCATAAACGATGTCCAAGCGGGAACCATACTGGTCTATCAGCTTGTTCACGTCAGCCCAAACCTTTCCAGATAATTCATCCGCATCCCATAAGCCCCATATAGTATCGCTGGCACGGCGAAAACCAAAGCCATAATCCTTAGGAAGGACATAAGCCGCTTCAGCTTCATCAATCCCATGACTGTGGGGGTTGTTATGCGTATAATTCCAAAATTTCTCCAAAGCCTCAAAGTGTTCCTCAGTTAGGATTCCGTAACGCCCAATTTGGGGATAGCTGAAAACTACCGTGTATTTCGCTCCAGCATCGTAAGCCAATTTCAAGTCGCTGTAAAGCTCATCTCTAGACTGAAGGTATTGCGTGTCATTATACGTCCACGTAACTATAACGCCCCAACTTCTGTTTTGGGCTGTCGCGGCGCCTCTGCAAAGCGCTATGTGCAATGGTCTGCTATGGTTCCATCCGAACTCGGCGAAAACAGCGGTGTATCCTGCCTTGTAATCGAACCAGTAAAGCCCATAATCCGCAGTGAACACTTTATCACTGTAATTCATATAGTAATCTACGAGTAAATTCAGAGCGTTAGTATAGTTTGCCGCTACATCGGTGTAATTTGTCCCACTCTCAATAAGAAGAGAAGGACCCTTATCCAGTTGGTTTCCTCCAGGTTCATCGTACTTGTAGACCCCTAAGAACTTGTCATCGTACTTCTGCTTCGCTTCAACCATCCAATCAAAGATTGGGTAACTGTACATCTCACTATCTGTAAACAAAACAATTAAATAGAGTCCAGCATCAACGACGTAGTCACATGCCTCATCTAGTGCAGTCTGATTAAACGATATCTCAAGCGAGCCTATCACAAAAAGGTTCGTATAATTCTTCACCTTATCCACCAAATCCTTCAAGTCACTTATATTGCCACTGTAGGCAAATTCGACACCGACAAAAAATTCCGAGGTTAAGTGGACGCTGCCTAACCACTCAATTGCTGCGATAATAGACACAGAAAGAACCGCGATAAGTATAATTCCCAATACAAATGGTGTTCTTTGACTCAATTTCCATTCAACGACCGCGAACTACCGTTACTCAGGATTCTTCTATTAAATTTTTGCAGGTTCGCAAGCGCAGAGGTAAACCTGTTTGGTTTCTATGGAAGCAACTCATATCGCAAGTGCGCTATCATTTTTCGCGTTACTGATTAGCCCAAAGAATCTATCGAGACCTACGGTAAAGACCTACGAGCTCGCCTTTGGCGAGTATGTGACCCTGCATCGCTTTCTCCACATACTTCTTCCTTGAATTCGAGCTTAAATCAAGTTTCGCATCCAAGGCGTAGACTTTGAAGAAATACCTATGCGTTCCTGAGGGCGGGCACGGTCCACCATAAGAATGTTTTCTGAAATCGTTTATTCCTTCAGTTCCTGGCACGGTATTCTCCTCTATCTTTTTCGTAGGAGGGATATTCCAGACTATCCAGTGGTCCCAAGTGCCCATGGGCGCGTCAGGGTCGTCAACTACTAAAACCATGCTTTTTGTTTCGTCAGGTGCGCCGTCGATGGCCAATGGAGGGTTTACGTCTTCACCATCGCAAGTATATTTCGCAGGGATAAGCTTGTTATTTTCAAAGACTGGGCTTCTTATGGTTAGTTCTTTCATAAACTCAGCTCCTTTTAGAAATCGAGTTAAAATATCGTATGATTAAATAAAAAAGTTGTTGTCTCTTGGTTGGGTGGTAAAGGCTCAAGTTTTAAACTGTTTTCGGGTTTTGCGAAATCCTTGGTTAAGAAAAAAGGGATAGGGCTTAATTAACCCATAAAATTCAGTATGCCTAAGACATATATAGCAAGTTGATAATAGCAAGTTAATACACTTGATGTCATCGGGGGAGATTGAGTGAAGTCATTTACAATCACGCTTGTCGTTGCTTCTATCAGCATCATTTGTATTCTCAGCATTGGTCTCGTGTCTGCCCTTAACCAGGATGAAGCCTCTGTGTCGCTGTCTTGGTCAAGCCAAACGATTTATCAAGGCGGCAGAGTAAATGTGGACATAACTTTTCAAAGCAATTCCACTGATGAGCTTGACATAGAATATGTAGGCATTCAGTTTGACTGGATGGCTTCAGACGCCTTTTACGGTCGTGATTTATCCGCTAATGCTGTAACGATTGCAAGTGGTGGCAGTTATACCTTTGAGGCAATAACTATCGAAATTCCATCAAATGTAAGTGCAGGTGAGCACAGTTATTTTGTCGGTATTGACGGCGTACAGAATTACATATTTTTCAGTTGGAACTCTCCCTCATCAACAATAAAAATTCTTGATGCCAGCGAAAAGGCCTTCACGGATTTAGTGAGACAGGTCCAAACCAAAATAAACGCGGCTATTAACGCCACCTATGAAAGCGCAGAAGCGCAATCACTCTTACAGCAGGCAAAAAACGAATACACGCAGGCGCATTATTTCGCAAATGAAGGAAACTATCAGGAAGCAATATCAAGTTTGCAGAATGCGGCTGATTACGTGGATCAGGCAGAAGCAGCAGAACAACTACATGCTGAACAGACGACACAACAGCAACAGTTGCTATTATACATAGCTATCATAGTGATCGTGGTTGTTATAGTTGCAGTAATTGCTGTGATATGGCGTAAAAGGAGAAAGATGAAACCAAAAGCAAAACGGCCTCCACGGAAGGAGGAGCTAACAATATCGAGCGTGGCCTTTTCAGGCGGTAATACCATTGATGTAGTTGTTAACAATTCTGGAACAGTGGATTTTGCGATTGCTGAAGTATGGGTAAACAACGAAAAACAAGCCTTCACAACTACTCCTGCAATTGAAAAGATCCCTCCCAACGAGAGCGTGTATGTTTCTGTGACCTACACTTATTCAAAAGGCACTAATTACAGCATTAAAATCGTATCCGACAGAAAAAAGATTTACTTGGTCAGCGCAACCGCACTATAGCAACATGCTTTGAGTGGATGGGGCGGGATTCGAACCCATGCATGGTTGTGCCTGCAACTATCCTGAGAAATGAATTAATCCTATTTGTCGCAAATGGTAGGAAAAACTTTTATGGTAGTACATATAAGCTACTATCTGAGGCAGAACGTATGGAAAACATCGTGAAAGTAACAAGAAGAGGTCAGACTACAATCCCCGCGGAGTTCAGGGAAAAATTCGGAATCAAAGAAGGAGACAAACTAGTCGTAGAAGCCACAGAAAAAGGAATACTGTTCAAGACCATTCCAAAACTTGAGGATATGGCAGGCGCAGACGCAGAGTATGGCACTCCTGAAGAAATAAAGAAAGAGATCGACAAACTTAGAGAAGAGTACTAGCTTGAAAGAAGTCCTTGACACGAGGTTCCTAGCCGAATACTTCTATTCCAACCAAGTAGAAACAAAAAAGAAAACTACGAGAAAACTGAAAGAACTCATCGCAAAAAACGAAGGCATACTACCAACAATAGTAATGGCTGAAATCATCCAAATCACCTGCGAAAAAAGAGGCAAGGACATGGCAGAAAGCCGCTATCAAGCCCTAACCCAAAGCGGACTCCAAATCCAAAACCTAACTTCACAAATCGCCAAACACGCGGGCATGCTCAAGTGCCAATACAAGAACGTGCCCATTGGCGACTGCATAATCGCCGCAACAGCCATGCAGAACCACGCAAGAATCCTCTCAGACGACCCACACTTTGATAGCGTAAAAGAAACAAAACGCACTTGGATTTGAACGCTTTCAATCATTGCCTCAGTTACTTTGTTTTAGTGGACGGGGCGGGATTCGAACCCGCGGCCTCCACGATGCCAACGTGGCGATCATACCAAGCTGATCTACCCGCCCAAAGAGGGCCACTGCTGAAACTTAAACCCGCAACAATAGCCTATAAGCGTTTCTTCACGAATGATATTGGCCCAGTTCACTGTGTGTTTCAGCCTTTATATAAAGGGGCTATAGTCTTTTCCGAGCAGCTAGTTCTGCGCTTTGCCTGTTAAGCTGAGAAAACGTTAGAGGGATAAGGGTCTAATTTTCCATAGGCTACCTACACAATATGGTATGCAGAGAGCGCTAGTGTCCAACTCATTGTGTATTTATGTTGTACACATCTACAAAAGCTGAATTTGGAATACAAAACGTTTATTTTAGCTCGTTGTTAGTATGAACGAGTGACCCTGCTTGGATAAGAAAGCGAAACACACCTTCAAGACTATGCTCGTTAGTTATGGATATTCTGAAAAGGTGGCGGATGAGCTTTGGAAATGGTACGATTTTTCGGAGAAAAAGGGAGCTGCCAGTTCTGACAATAACGCGTGGTAAATCGCGTTCCGAACGGCTTAAATGAACCACAATCACATATTAGATGCTCAAAATACCTAAAAGTGGAAAATCGAATGCTCTCCAAATCGGCTCTCGCTAAAGTGGAAGCACTTTTCATTATTGATGTGATAATTGTGGCTATTGCGGTTGGAAGTTATCTTTACCTCCAGAACCAGGGCATGTTACCTGTTGCTGCATCTAAACCAGCCGAGTTTACGGTAACGAATCTTACCATTAACCCGCTTGAAGCAGGCGTAGGTGAACCCATTTTAATTTCAGCTAACGTGACTAATGTAGGGGAGGAAGAAGGCAGCTACTCAGCGAACCTCACAATCAACAATGCGCTAAAAGAAAACCAAACAATCCTGCTTTCAGGTGGAAATTCCAGCATAGTGGAGTTCACAGATATCGAAAACATTGAGGGAACCTATTTTGTTGAAATAGGCAGTTTAAATGGAACATTCACCATCACTAATGTGCCTCCACCGTCAACGCTCAAACTATCTTATTTGATTCATACACCGAACGAAGCTTGGGTGAATGAAACCATTACAATCTCGGTTAACGTGACTAATATTGGGACCGAAGCTATCAGTTATTCGCTTCCTTTCAGGGTTAACGATGTGGTTAGGGGGGTCAAAGCAATACAGCTTTCTGCAGGAGAAACCCAAACCGTAAATTGTACAGTTACCGAAAGCAGCGAAGGAACCTATTCTACAAACGTAGGAGGTTTGCACGGAAGTTTCACAATTGTTCCTACAGGCTACCACACACTCAAGGTTCTCAGATCTGGTCGTGGTTCTACACCCATGACTTTTACCCTCGATGGAGTGAGCTATCCCACTCCGTATTCTGAACTCTTGCCTGTGGGAACACACACCGTTGTTGTGCAATTTCAATCCGAAACTTCAACTGCCTTATTCGAATTTGTACGATGGAACGATGGAGATACCAGCACGGTGAAAGAGATAAACCTACAAAGTTACACGATACTTGTTGCAACGTATCGAGTAATTAGTGGATTCGCATCCTGTCCCTCGTTGTCTGTTTGGAACGGAACCAATTACGTTTACCGTGCAGAAATTTCTGCTGGTACAGGCTACCTACCGTACTTCAAATATTTCGGAGAGAACGGCACAAGGGTGTTTGGGTACAGTGATCCTTGGGATTACATCAAGTTAGACAGCAGTCAAATACAACCGAGAAACGGTTACTATGACATGATCTTGACTGAAATGTGGGATGAGATCTCTTATATAGATTCAGCTCGGTTGCTGGTTATTGACCATTTGCCAGATGTAGACGTTTATTCGACTTATACCTCAAAGGAATACATCCTTGATGAGAAGGGCACGATTTATACTATCAGCAAAAATCCATTGACGCCAATTTCCGCCGTCTATGGGGGAAAAGATGTCTTGGCTCAAATTCGTGAGCTTGATGGGGTTTATGTCGTCAGGCCATTAGACTGGGAATACGGCATATGGAGCACTCTGGAGTTAGACTTGGGTGATCTGTCTGGCGCGAAGGAAATAAAGCTCATAGTCAACGGAATGGTCGTTTGGCCCCCAAGCGAAGTAACGACTGAATGGCAAGCAAAGTTTGTCACGCAACCGGGAGTACCGCCTTTTCCGGAACAGTACATGGAGGTTAAAGCCGCGAATGGAAGTTGGGTGCGTGTTCCCGACAATAGGCAATTTCCGCTGATCCGCTCGTCACCTGACACTTTTGTCGTTAACTTGACCGGACTATTCCCCACAAACGATTACTCGCTCAGACTACACACGTTCTTCGACTGGCGTTTCGATTATATTGGAGTGGACACAACTCCGCAACAAGATGTGATAATTCGAGAGATAAACCTTGCTTACGCTGAGTTCCGTCAGTTGTTTGAAACTTATTCAACTTCTACAGGGAACTTCACAAGATACGGCGACGTAACTGAGCTGCTGCTTGAGGCAGACGATAAATTCGTAATAGGACGACGAGGAAACGAAGTTCACCTCCTGTTCCCCGCCAACATAAGACCTGTTGCCGAAGGCATGGAGAGAGATTACTTTTTGGTTGTCACCTGCTGGTTCAAATTACCTGGACTTCCATACTTACCCTATACGGTAGACCCATTACCTTTCCACGCTATGAGCAGCTACCCCTATCCGGACACAGAAAGCTACCCATACGATGAAGACCATTTGAGCTATCTCCTAGAATACAACACTAGGACAATACCTGTCCCGCGCACGCAATTGACAACAGGCGATATGCTAGGAAGAACAATAGGAACAGAATTAGAGTTGGCGGCAATATTGGCCATACTCATATGGATAAAAGAACGCACATGGAGAAGCAGATTGCCCCGAATTAAAATTGCACAAGACAACAGTTATCCGTTTATGAAGGAGACGCAGGCATGTGGACCACGGAAATAATAGCAATAGTACTGTGGCTGACAATAGCGATAGGATTGGCAAACGCGGTTATATTAGGAATAGTAATATGGACAAAGAAGAGCAGTCGCAGAAAAGCTATAAGGTATTTAAGATGGTCTGTTAAAGCTGCGTTTTTGCTAATTTTCATGATTCCTGTTGCTTATCTCCTTGAGGCCCCTGTCGCGCCCGTATATAGTTATTTTTATGATGGATTAAATAAGTCGCTTCTTACGATGCCTCTCGGTCAATCGCCAGATGTCATATGGCTTGCTTCTTTCGGCGTCAAAGCTTCTGGTGCCCGGGTCGTATGCCCGTTGTGGGCAGTGCAGGCTGTGATAGCTGGAGAGGTGGCAATTGCGGATCTAATACCAACGATAGTTGCCATGCTTCTTTTTCTTATTCTGATTATTGTGTTGGGGAACATGTTTTGCGGTTGGGTTTGCCCCGTCGGAACAATAATAGACAGCTTCGATAGAGTTGTCACAAAATTCTTACCGAAAGTAGACCAAAAACGAGTGGAGAGGTCAATGCGAAATAAGGAGATGAGGGCGAAACGCCAATCTCAATCGAACAACATCATTTGTCCAAGTTGTCCACTTGGAAAACTTTCAGGAAGATACGGCGTTGTGGCAAACGGCGTGATGGTGTCTTCTTTTGTTGGTTCTGCAGCTTTAGGGTTTCCTGTATTCTGCACCATTTGCCCGATAGGGATAGCCACGAGAGGGGTGGCTCATCTCTCGAGTACAGCACGCATTACAGGAAAGTTTCTGCCTATTATTATTGAGCTGTGGGCGATTCCAGTGGTGGCTGTCCTTATAAGTTTGAGAGAGAGAAGATTTTGGTGCAAGAAAATATGTCCAGTGGGTGCCCTGTTAAACGTTGCTGGAGCATTTAACCCTTTTTTCAAGCCAGTAGTAAATGCCGACAAATGCCGTATGAAAGGATGCCCTCAAGATTGCGAAGACTATCGTCTGGACTATTGTTTTATGTGCCGTCAAATGGACGAAAAAGAATGCGAGAAAGTATGCCCTGTGGACATTAACTTAACTGATCAAGAGTCCCTTGCGCGATGCACTAAATGTTTTGAGTGTTATATAGCATGCGACAGGGATGCAATAGAAATTAAGCTTTCTGGCATGCCCGATGCTAGCCGTGCGCTTGCCCGTTTCTTCAAGCGCAAGCGCGTACACAACCCAGAAACACTTGCAGTCTTCAATGCGATTAATTCGAAATCCGGAACCAAGCTGATAAAACCAAAACTTAGTGCCCAAGAGTTTGATTTGAGGCATGTTGCACAGAACAACGTTAGCTGTTTTGTGGTTAGATTTATTGAAAGAGCCAAGAAGCTTGATAGATATTATGCCGTCAAGATAACTCAAGAGAGAATACTGGCTAAAGATAGAATGCTAAGGGAATATGTGGAGATTCCAGTTACTTCTGTTGGTTATGGTTTGAGGAGTTCTTCTGGCATCAAGACTGTTGATGTCAGTAATAGAGAAGACTTCATCATATTATCAGAGTTCAGAGATGCAAACAAAGTCTGCCCAGGAATAACAGACAAAACCTTGAAGCGCTGGAAACAAAAGGTTGAGGAAAGAGCGGCTAATTTCCTTATTGCCAGAAGATTCGATCTTCCAGCATCTGACCTCTCAGCTCTTGCGTTCTATTCAGATAACCCTGTTGTTGGTGTTGGCATGTGGAGTATTAAAGGGCTTTCAAATGAGGAAGCCAGGTTGCAGACATTATGGTTCAACAGCACTCCAAACTTGCTTCAAGTCTATATGCTGCGAACTTTGGATACTTCGATGAAGCTTTATGATTACAAACTTGGCGAGTTCAACTTTATGAACACAGACGAATTATCACAAACACAAAGAGGGGAATTAATTAACTTGTTTAGGGAAATGGGAGCTGCAGAACTGCCAAGCATACTAACACAGCTAGAATACAAACATCCGCTTAGACTGAAATTAGACATAGCAATCCTCAAGATTCTCGGCTATGACGAAGCAGAAGCAATCAGAATCCTTAACCAGCTTTATCCGCTTCTCGTGGAAGAAATCAAAAAACTGAGGGTTTTCATGAGTGAGAATTGAACTTCACAGCGTTGCAGAATTAACTTTTTCTTGCGTCTGTCTTCTTGCTCCGAAATATAGGCATTTGCCGGCTTAATGGTGGAAATTCGAAAAAAGGCATCTTCCGAACGGCTTAAATGTCTCTAATTGTTATTAGGCAGATAAACTCTAAAACTGGGAGAATAAAATGCTCTCGCGCTTAGCTATCACTAAACTGAAAGCAGTTCTCGTCATTGACGTCATAATAATAGCTCTCGCGGCTGGAAGCTATCTTTATCTCCAGAACACTGGCCAGTTGGCTGCTGCGCCTGCGCCAGCTGAGTTTACGGTAACTGATCTTGCCATTCAACCGTTTGAGGCAGGGTTGGGTGAGCCCGTTTTAATTTCAGTTAACGTGACTAATGTAGGAGAGGAAGAAGGCAGCTACTCAGCGAACCTCACAATCAACAATGCGCTAAAAGAAAACCAAACAATCCTGCTTTCAGGTGGAAATTCCAGCATAGTGGAGTTCACAGATATCGAAAACGCTGAGGGAACCTATTTTGTTGAAATAGGCAGTTTAAATGGAACATTCACCATCACTAATGTGCCTCCACCGTCAACGCTTAGAATATCCGAGTTGACTCATAGTCCGCAGGAAGCATGGGTGAATGAAACCATTACAATCTCAGTTAAAGTGAGTAATGTCGGTGCTGAAGCTATCAGTTATTCGCTTCCTTTCAGGGTTAACGATGTGGTTAGGGGGGTCAAAGCAATACAGCTTTCTGCAGGAGAAACCCAAACCGTAAATTGCACAGTTACCGAAAGCAGCGAAGGAACCTATTCTACAAACGTAGGAGGTTTGCACGGAAGTTTCACAATTGTTCCTACAGGCTACCACACACTCAAGGTTCTCTTATCTGGTTCTGCTTATTCCATGAGTTTTACCCTAGATGGAGTGACCTATTCCACCCCGTATTCCGAACTCTTAGATGTGGGAATATACACTATTACGGTGCAAGTGACTGTCGCAGTTAAAGATGCCGTATATCAATTTGCGCACTGGGGCGATGGAGATACAAGTGCGACGAAAAAAGTAAACCTACAAAGTCGCGTAGTACTTGTTGCACAGTATCAACTAATTAGTGGGCATCCATCCTGCCCTTCGTTGTATATTTGGAACGGAACCGATTATGTGTACCGTACAGAAGTTTCTAGTGGCACGGGCTATCTGGGAATTCTAGATTATTTCCAGAACTACACGCCAGTATTTGCGTATAGCTATCCTTGGTCCTACCTCAAGTTAGACAAAAATCAACTGCAACCAAAAAATGGTTACTACGATATGACCCTGACCCAGATGTGGGATGAGATCTTTTATATAGATGCAGTTCACTTGGTAGTTGTTGACCACGCGCCAAACGTGGACGTTTTCTCGACTAAGGGCACATATATATACAACCTTGATGGTCAAGGCAAGATTTACACCGTCAGCAAAAATCCTTCACCGCCAATTTCCGCCGTCAATGGAGAAGGAAGAAACGTCTTGCCTCAAATCTCCAAGCTTGATGGAGTTTACACCACCGGCCACGAATTCCAATGGGACACTCTTCAGCTAAACTTGGGTAACCTGTCTAGCGCGAAAGAAATAAAGCTCGTAGTCGCAGGAGCAATCGTCTATTCCTCAGGTCAAGTCCAAGGCGAGTGGGCCTCACAGTTTGTCAACCAATCAGGCGTAAAGCCTTTTCCGCCTCCATACATGGAGGTTAAAGATTTGAATGGAAATTGGGTGCGAGTTCCCGAAAGCAGGCAATTTCCGCTAGTGGAAGTAACACCCGAAAGCTTTGTCGTTAACCTTACTGGGATATTCCCCACAAACGACTACTCGCTAAGAATAAACACTTTCTTCGATACGCGTTTCGATTACATCGGAGTGGACACAACCTCGCAGCAAGACGTGAGAGTTCAAACAATAAACCCTGTTATCGCAGATTTCACCCAATTTTTTGAGAACGCTTCGACTTCTTCAGGTAACTTCACAAGATACGGCGACGTAACTGAGCTGGTGCGCGATGCGGACGATGAATTCGTGATAGGACGACAAGGAGACAGAGTCGCCCTCAAGTTTAAAGCCACCGAATTAGGGCCTGTTCCCGAAGGCATGGAGAGAGATTACTTTGTGTTTGTCAGCTGCTGGTTCAAGGTAAACGGGCTTCCATACCTACCCTTTACGGTAGACCTATTGCCTTTCCACGCTATGAGCTGTTTCCCCTATGATCCCGCCACAGAAAGTTATCCATACGCCGCGCATTTGAGCTATCTCTTGGAGTATAACACACGAGCGATAAACGTCCCATGAGAGAAGAGTTGTTTCAAACGAAAATGAATGTTGCGTGTTCCCGCATGTCTAGACTTTTTTCCATTTTTTGCTTTTGATATGTTTGCCTTTGTTGTAGCCACTGATTGTGTAAGACTTTAAATATATCCTTGATAATTGAAATTCCAAATCCGTATCTCGGAGCAGCTAATAAAGGCGTATACTGATGACGATGCAAATCGTAGGCGATATACTCACATGGATAATAGCTGTAGGACTGATACTGGCGGGAATTCTGGTTATCCTCATCTGGAAAAAGGATCAAACCAGAAAAATAAGCTACATCCGATTCTTCGTTCAAACAGCATCCGTAATCGCAATTTTCCTAAGTTTAGATGTCTTAGCTGCAGGGCCATCCATTGTCTTAGGTGTAATCCTCCTTGCAACTATTTTTTTCGGCAGATTCTTCTGCGGCTGGGTGTGTCCTTTTGGCTTGTATATGGATTTGGTCACCGAAATCCGAAAGGTCTTTAAAAAAAGGTACTTGAATCTTTCTGAAAAGACCAATAGGTACCTGCATAAACTCAGATACGTGATTGTGGCTGCCATTTTAACCCTGCCGTTTTTTTTGGGCAATCCTTTAGACCCTGCGGTGTGGAGTTCGTTCTTGCTTTTTCAACGTCCTTTCACCCCTCTAATCATAGTTTTCCTTGGTCCTTTAGAACCACTGGTTATACCATGGCCAGGAACTATAGGCTTCGGCGGGTATAGCGGTAGTTATCCCTATGTCCGAGGAATAGTTGAGTTCTTTCCAGAATCGCTTGTTTCAATCAGCGTGTTTGCTTTCATAGCATTAACTTTGGCAAGTTCGTTCATTGTAAGACGCTTTTGGTGCCGATTCTGCCCGACAGCGGTGTCCATTGCGGCTGTGGACAGGTTCAAGCGTTCTAAGTGGGCTCCACTTCTTCACCTGTACAAAGTGGAAGAAAAATGTACAAAGTGCGGAATCTGTAAGAGAGTTTGCCCGCTGCAGGTTACGGAGGTATACGAGCAGAAGGGTGGAGATGTAACCACCTCAATGTGCATGTTGTGCCTGCGCTGTGTCGAAATGTGTCCGTACGAAGATTGCTTGAAAGTGAAGTTTGCTGGAAAAACCGTTTTCAAGTCTCGAAACTGGTTAAAACCATCAGAAAGTGATTGAGGACTCTGAATGAAAAACCAAAGTGAAGAAAAAAAGTACATGCCCGAAATCTCTCAGAAAGAAATTGAGGAACTAAGAAATTCGGTCAAAGCCACTTCTCAAAAAGTGATTGCCGAAAACATCGAGAGAATGAAAAAAACATCGAAGAACCGACCCGAGGCAATGCAATATTTTGATGAGATTGCAAACTTTTTTGGCCAGCGTGAAAAAGAAATCCGCGCGGCAAAAGAGAACGGCAAAAAAGTCATTGGTTACCTCTGCTTGTTTGCCCCTACAGAGCTAATCTTGGCTGCAGATGCTATTCCGGTTCGGGTAAACTCGGGCTGGTATGACACTTCAAAACTTGGAGACAGAATAGTTCCCGTCGAGGTTTGCCCAGTTGTACGGTCAACCATAGGCGCAAAAATGATCGACTTATCTCCATATCTCGAATTAAGTGACGCCTTAATAAGCGTGTTAACATGCGATGGAATGACAAAACTAGGCGAAATTTTGAGTGATTGCAAGCCTGTTTGGTCGATGTCTCTTCCGCGGGTTAAAGATTCTGACCAATCACTGCGCTTTTGGAGTGAAGAAATTAAAGCTGTAAAGGGACAAATTGAAGCCTTAACAGGCAATAAAATAACCAGAAAGAAATTGAAATCTGCTATAGAGCTTACTCAGAAGGCGACAAAAGCTTTTCGCAGACTGCAGGAAATAAGAAAAGGCTCACCAGTTATCATGGGAAGAGACGCCATGTTGGTTAATCAAACATACATGTGGGATGACATAGAGCGATGGACTGAGAAGACCGAAGCGTTATGTGACGAGCTTGAGAAAAGGGCTCGCCAGAAAATCTGGGCTTGTCCTCCAGACACTCCAAGAGTGATGGTTACGGGCACGCCGATGATATGGCCTGACAATTGGAAGCTTCCCACATTGATTGAAGAGGCCACGCCTCAGGGTGTCCTTATTGCCGATGAACTTTGTTCAAGTGAGAGAATTCTATATGATCCTGTGGGCGTGGATGAGTGGTCAATGGACGATATGCTTAACGCCATAGATGAACGGTACCTGATGGCGTCCACGTGTCCCTGTTTCACCTCTGAAGACGGGAACAAAGACAGAATCAACTGGCTGTTGAACAAGGTTAAGGAGTGGAATATTCAAGGCGTAATCTATTATGTGGTTCGCGGGTGCATGCTCTACGCTATTGAATACACTCGCATCAAAAAAGTCCTAGATCGCATGAACGTTCCCGTATACTATTTGGATACTGAGTATACGCGGGAAGATGTAGGGCAAATGAAGACAAGAGTTGAAGCCTTCTTGGAAATGCTTACGGCGAGAATTGACATCTAGAGGTTAAGTTGATGATAACAGCTGGAATAGACTTGGGCACTCAAAGTGTGAAAGCAGTAATCTTGAAAGATGGCGAGGTTATATCTCGCGGTAAATCTTTTTCTGGATTTGATCCAACGAAAGCCGCTGAGCAAGCTGTTGGCGAAGCGTTAAAAAAAGCCAAGTTATCATTATCTGATGTGGATTACGTTACTGCCACTGGTTCAGGTATGGACATGGCGCCTTATTCCAACAGCACTATAAGCATGATGGGCGCTGACGCAAAAGCAGGAGTCTACCTCTTTCCCAAAGCCAGAACAATAATCGACATCGGCGCAGAAGAAGCAAGAGCGGTGAAATGCGACGATAATGGGATTATGATGGACTTTGTTGTTAATGAGCGATGCGCGGCTGGCGCTGGCGCCTTCATTGAAGCCATGGCAAGGGCTTTAGAGGTGAAGCTAGAAGAGATGGGTCCGCTTTCGCTTAAGGCGGAACGCGCAAGCCCGATAAACGCCACTTGTGTCATCTTCGGAGAGTCAGATGTGGTGACTTTGATTCACCGCCAAGAATCAAAACCTGAGATCGCTCGAGCCATATTTGACGCCATGGCTGACCGTATCTCCTCAATGGTGCATAGGCTGGGAGTAAACCCTGATGTCGTGCTAGTGGGCGGTGTCGCAAAAGATGTTGGTTTCGTCGCGTCGTTAAAAAGGAAGCTATGTGTTGATGTGTTAATACCTGAGTATCCAGAGTATGCTGGCGCTTTGGGCGCGGCTCTCGTTGCTGTCAACCGCGTTAAGAAGATGTAAAAATGAAAGAAACCCCAAAAAAAGAAGATGTGGAATATTGGAGATGGCAAGAGTACCACAGGGTCTTTTCGGAAAAGAAGTGGAAAAACAAAGACATAATCACCGCAGGTGTTGATGTTGGCTCAGTTGGCTCTAAAGCAGCCATAATGATTAACGGCGAAGTTTACTCTTGGGGTGTAATGCGAACTGGATCGAACAGCCCTGACAGCGCTAAAAAAGTTTTGAATTGGGCAATGGAAGGAACCGGGCTTAGGCTTGATGACCTTAAGTACATAGTTGGAACAGGCTACGGACGAGTAAACGTGCCCATGTCTAATAAGGCTATTACGGAAATTGCTTGCCACGCAAAAGGTGCAAATTACATTTGGGGACCCAGTGTCAGAACCGTGCTGGATGTTGGCGGTCAAGACATAAAAGCAATTCGCTGCGATGAAACGGGCAGAGTCACCTCGTTTTTGATGAACGATAAGTGTGCAGCTGGCACAGGCAGAGGGATGGAAGTTTTCGCTGACTTATTGAAAGTCCCTATTGAGACAATCGGTGAGGTCTCGTTAAAAATCGACGAGGAGCCTCCGCCAGTGAGCTGCACTTGTGTGGCTTTCGCAAAAACCGAGGCCGTGGGACTACTGCGTAAAGGTTGGTCTAAAGAAAAGGTTTTAGCTGCCTATACGCGCGCCATGGCCGTCAGAATGAGCAACCTTATTAACAGGGTAGGCCTTGAAAAAGAATTTGTCATCACAGGCGGCCAATCGAAAAACATCGGCATCGTCACGAGGATAGAAGATATACTCAGGGTTAAGTGTCTCCCAATGCCTAAGTGGAGGGAAAACGGCTTAGACCCCATTATAGCTGGAGCCATAGGCGCGGCGCTGTTCGCTAAAGCTCTATATGAGAAAGCGCATAAAAGTTAAGATAACGGAGGGTTGATGAACTATTATTACGCATTATGGCTACAGCAACGGATCAGGCGAATACTACATTGTTATTGACGCTGAAAAATGCATTGGTTGCGCCAAATGCGCAGTGCAATGTCCGCAATCCGCCCTTGAATTGGTGACGATGCTGATTGACTTGGAGGATAAGACGGTGGCGGCGGTGACAGAGCAGCATCGAAGGAATATAAAGTATACTTGTTCTCCGTGTAAGCCTGAGAGCGGGAAGGCGCCGTGCGTGTTGGCTTGTGCTGAAAAGGCTATTTGGTGCGTTTGGAATCCACGCTGAAAACTGTGCTTTTGTTTTTATGCTAGCTAAATTCTGAAAAGGCGCACTCTATTCTCAATACGGGTGGAATTTGAACCCCCACCAAAGTGGAGATGTCGCCCGCACAATAGGCTCAAAATGCTGCAAATCATACTGTACGGTGCTTACTCGCGACATCAAGGATGCGGTCGCCGCTTCTTCCAAGTCAGGCAGCGAATCTGCATTCTAGCCTTTAAATAAGGGGGGCTATAGTTTTTTCGAGCAACAGTTCCGAGCACACGGCACTCGTAAGTTGTTGGCAGCAACTAGCCGCAACAGGAAGCAACCAATTTACTGAAGGTGACGGTATTGTTTTGGGGCTGAAACTGATTCGTAGTAATGTTGTGCATATTCCTAATAAGTATAGTTATGTCTTCACATGGATATGTTTTGAGGATTCGCTACGTTTATTACTGCTAGCCTATATTGAATAAACTGACAATCAGGGATGTAACCGATGTCGAAGAAACCGCAGTCAAAAGACGAAGCGCTGGAAGCTTTAGACTTCATAGTTAACGTTCTCAAAGAACATGAAAAGGACCTAGATAGACTGATAAACGAGTTGGGTACGGTTACAGCGGCGCTGGGCGACACTGGCGAGTTAAGCTCTAAAGTGGAGAAGGTAGAGGCAAGAATAAGCGGCTTGCAAAATGAGATAAGTAACCTGATTAACTACTTGTCCACATCACCTCGCGAAGCTCCTGTCCTGACTGAAGCGCAGAAGGCTGAAGTGGTGCAGGCTAGTATGATGCATGGTCCGCCTGTGATTTTGCGGTGTAAACAGTGGGAGGATTTTCAGACTCTGGCTTTTCAGGCTCAGACGCTGTCTTTCATGGTTAAGGAGGCGGAGAAGACCTTTCAGGCTGACGCACTCAAGAGTAATCAGATTATAACGTATAGCGGTGAGCTTCCCAAATTTGCGGCGCTTTTGAAGATGTGGTTGTCTAAGCAGTTGGATATTCCTGAGAAGAAGATTTTGGAAGGCGTCTTGGCTATAGGCTAAGCGTTTGTGTTTGTAGTTTAGTTGTAATGCGCAATACTTTTATAAGTGTATAATATCTTAAGTCTTATGACGCAATGTGGAGGGCTAATTGAGGTTGAAGGCTACACCAACCAGCCAACAGAAGTTTTTCCGTTCTCGAAGCCTTCTCCTTTCTCCTCGATGACGGATTGGCAGTTGGACAGCCAACAAACAATGACAAAAGCCCTCCAACATAAAATTACACGAATAAAAGGCTGAAAATCATGGGCAAAGAAAAAACGCTACACCGTGAAGTCCACGAAGAAATGACGAAATTCGAAAAAACAATGGAAGAACTACATCTCCTCAAATGCGTTTCAAAAGACCTGAAAAACTACAGAAAAATGATCAAACTGAAAAAATACGACTAAACGTTGGTGCTCTCACGGAGCCTACTTCATCCCTTATATGCATCTTGAACTTGGGCTTTAGGTTTTTGGGACTGAGGTTACTCTCTGAGGCGCTTGCCCCTCCTCCCATATAGGCGAAAATGTACAGGTTTTATACGTTAACTCATACTCTACAAACCTATATCAGCAAAACCATACGCATTGAAGTATTTGTCAAGAAATCTTGCATTATTTTATGGCTTATGTCTATTCGACGAGTTTGTTTTTTGCCTGTTCGATTAGGTTTAATGTTTGCATGCGCCATTTTTCAAAGTTTTCCGGCGTTTCAGGGTAAATGTCGTAGTGTTTTTGGACTTGCCTCATCATTTTGACCGTGAGCCTGAGCTTGTTCAGGAAGCGCACGCGTTTTATGCCTCTGAACACTCGTCTTGCGGTTTCGGTTATGTTCAAGTGGAACTCATCGCCCAAACCAGCTTTCAGCACATCATCCTCCGTTAGCAGTTTACAGCCCATTCCATAGTTCAAGTCCGCGTCGTTGCTCTTTATCAGCAGCATACGAAAGACATCTAGGCTTGCCTGCTTTTTCCCGTAGGATTCCATGTACATCTTGTTGTAGGGCCACAGCGCTTTCTGCGTGGGTTCGCCTTTCTCCAACGCCGCCGCGATTGTTTTTCCAGCGTAAAAGCCGCTAAGCATCGAAGGTCCAATGCCGCCGCCGTGTATCGGGTTAACTAGGGAAGCCGCGTCTCCAGTTATTATCACGCCATTTCCAACCATGTTATCAAACGGCCTCCGCGTAGGGTCGAACCATGCACCACCATGCAAAAGCAACGAATCCTCAAAAACGGCCAAAGCCAAAATGTGATTGTAAAACTGCTTTTTCGGGTTGGGAAACTTGCCGCGCATGCAAATGCCCAAGCCAGCGTTTACTTTGGCTCCGCCTTTCGGGAAAATCCACGTGTACCCTCCAGGCGTCACTTTCTGGTTCAGATAGATGTCGCAGTACTTCGTGTTTTCCGTTTCCTGCTGGAGCTGCCGTATTTCTCTGTAGCAGGCTTCCACGTCCTCGTTCGCAATTTCGCGTTCTATGCCCATCCCCGTGGGAAGCTTGTGCCGAACTACGCCGTTGAAGCCGCTGGCGTCCACCACAACCTTGCTTTTCAACTGCACAGTCTTGCCCTTCGCGTTCTTAGCTGAAATTCCCGCTACAAACCCCTTTTCAAACACGGGCTCCAGAAACAGTGTGGAATCCATAAGAGTAGCGCCTCTGTCGACTGCTTTATCCAGCAGCCACTGCCCAAAAAGCCGCCTATTCAAAATGTAACCGACAAAATCCTCATGAGCAATAGTAAAAATTGTGTTCTGGTCCGGCGAGAAAATCCTGATGCCCTCAATCCGCTTCTCAAGCTCACCGCCACTTGGCTTCTCCAAACCCAAAGTCTTCAGGTGATGTTCTCCGAGCGCGTCACCGCAAACCTTCTCTCCGACCTCCTCTCTCTTCTTTCTCTCAACCAAACATACTTTCAAGCCCTTTTCGGCGAGGGTTTTCGTGGCTAAGCAGCCTGCTGTTCCAGCGCCAACCACTATGGCGTCAAACTTTTCCAACGTGATTGCCCTCCGTGAACATGTGATATATTTTCTATACCTTGTTGTATAAGTAAACCCTTATAAACTATGAAGTAAGCTACTCCACA
>Ga0315551_10000538_pt1 | contig 30224 bp, 25 predicted proteins | sample SalMarSW160290MG_FD_203678 | JGI IMG/M metagenome (GOLD analysis project Ga0315551, IMG submission 203678) | Salt marsh sediment microbial communities from the Plum Island Ecosystem LTER, Massachusetts, United States - Salt Marsh Sediment SW1602-90 ...
TTCATTGTTGTATACTCTTAGAAGCTCATCGATTTTTTTGATCCTAAGTTTGAGTTCATCTTCTGCATTCTTACCCTTCGCTTTAAGGAGGGAGGCTCTCAACTCTTGTTTACTTTTTTCTAATGCATCGATGACCTTTAGCTTTTCACGGAGACTCTCAATAATCTTTTCTCTATAAGGAGAGCGGATACCAAGTTCCCTGATGAGGCGGCTCATTTTGATGATGAGACGCCCACGTCCAAAGGCATATTTCTTCGATGCAGGGATTTTTTCTAATTGGGTGCTTAACTTTCTTATCTCATTGATCTTTGCTAGAATTCTCTCCTTTTTTTTCTCGAGTTTTCCTGTTGAGAATTCATTCTCGATGGAATTGAACACAGCTTGGATGGTTTCATCGTCTTCATTTAGTTCCTCTTCCAATGAAAGAATTTCATTGTGAAGAAATTGTGTTTTTGAAAGGGCTTTAATAGTTATCTCTTCTCCTCTTTCAATTTCCTTTGCTACGAGTATTTCTCCCTCTCTTGTTAGCAGCGGAATGTTACCCATCTCTCTCATGTAAAGTCTGATAGGATCCGATGTTTGCCCTACTCCGTCGAAAGAAACGACGGGCGACTTTCCTCTTCTCAAGTAAACTTTCCTTTGTTTATCCAGAACTTTTTTCCTCTGGCAATCCACTGCCATGTTCAATACTCCAATACGAAAAGAACTAAATTATTAATGCTCTTAATAATCCTTCTGGTTTACGCTATATTTCTTCTTTTTCTTTTTTCTCTCTTTCTTTTCTCTCTCTTCTTTTCTCTATTCTTTCTTTCCTTTCTCTCATATTTTTTCATTCATTATTCCTTTTTGCAATTTAATAGTTGAAAACAATCCCTTATATTCCACTTAGGATCCTTCTACATATCATGGGAGGCCGGTAATAGAACTGCCTGATATCAGCAAACAATCACGAAGATAAATCAGGCATCTTTCAGACAGAGTTTTCCCTTTTTTTGACCGGAATAATAGGTGTAATTACGAATTTTTAGGTGCAAATGAGCAAGTCAAGCAATCCCTAAATATGCTTTAATGCAAAATTTGATTATAATATTGAATGTCTGAGTGCCTCTTATCAGTAGCGTCTGCCCCCACCAAATCCACCTCTGTTGAAACCCCCTCCACCTCGGCGGTCATCACTACGAGGGCGCGCCTCGTTGACCTTAATAGTGCGCCCCTTCAAATCTTTGCCATCAAGCCCTGAGATCGCGGACTGGGCTTCGCGACTGTTCGGCATCTCCACAAAAGCGAATCCCCTCGAATCGCCAGTGTACTTGTCTGTTATGATTTTGATAGATGTGACCTGCCCGAAGGCTTCAAAAGCCTCTCGCAAATCTCCTTCAGTGGCCTCCCGTAATAAATTGCCTACATAAATATTCATTCTTACTTCCTTTTAATATTGGAATTTTGATTGAGGAGGGATGAACTTCTATGTTGTTGAAATTTTCCCTCATCTCTTGTGATCCCTGCCTGTTCTTAAAAGCGGACAGATCACCTCAATTTCAACATAAATAATACTAGCACAGGAAAGATTTGGTGTCAATAAAAGTCTGAAAGTCTCCCTGATAATCAAAACCCTGTAACAAAACCCTCTTTGGGATGTCAACAGGAGTGGACATGAAGCATGTGACCATGACAACAGAAGTTTCAAAGAAAATAAGGAAGGTAATTAGGAGCGGAGTTAAATCCACCGAATTAGCCATTCAAAGAAAAACGGAGGCCCCGGCTGATAAACAGATCATACAACTGATTCAAAACATCCTGAGATCTAATCCTGCGTGCCACGTATATGCATAAACACTCTCGCGAGTATTCATCGATAAGGTGACGATCCTTTTAACCAGCTGCTCTTTCTCCTCAGGAACCTTCCGAACATGCCGCTGGGTGGAACGCGGCTGGTCCAAAACCTGACAAGTTAGCCTCTGTGATACACTCAGCACCTCACAGACATGATCCACTGCCCGGCTCCTTTTGGCCGCCATGATCCGCAAGGTCTATGAGGTCGATCCCCTGGTCTGTCCACAATGCGGTGGCCAGATGAAGGCTATTGCTTTTATCACTGATTATTCTGTAGTAGACAGGATTATTAATCACCTTAAGCTGACCTTTGTTGCCCACAAACCTCCCCCGCCTCGCATCGCCTATCAAGAAGTTTTGATGGCTGCCGAAACCGGAGGCCAATATTTTTCATGATTCCCACTTTGACAAGGGAGGAGGTCTGGGTGATTTCAGACGTTTTTAGCGCTTCGAACTTTGCTCCGCCGCCGATCGGTATCTCTTTAGAGAACTGGTAAGGACCTTTGGCAGGGTTGACAGCCGCCTTCCATCCAAATAAAAATAGAAGGCAGGCCGTAGTAAGGAAGATGGATGCAATTATTATTCATTTCATCCGATACCTCCTTTTTTTCATTGCATCAATGATGCTTTTTCCCTTATATTTGGAATTCTTGGTTATGATCGGAATAGAACTGTATAAACCGACGCCGACAGGTGTCAAGAAAGCGAAAACGCAAGCTCCATCGGACAGAGGAGAATGGTGTGGCTCTAAACAATAACAGGGAGAAAGGCCTTTCTGCAGCTTCCAGAGGACTAAGGACAATAGTCTGTTTCTTTACGAAAAAGCCCGTCTTGAGACTTTTATTTTTAGCTTTCATCGTCCTGTTCGCAACAAACTGTGCCCGATTTCAACCCAGACCTATTTCCTCGGCTCAAACCATGGACGACTTCGAAGCGCGAAGGCTGGACGCTCCTGAGGTCAAAGATTATCTCCAATCCAAACCGGGAATAGGAGAATGGCCGCCGCCGTCTTGGGATCTTCGCGGCCTCACCTTGGCTGCCATGTTTTATCATCCTGACTTAGACGTAGCCCGTGCCCAATGGGGCGTCGCCCAGGCTGGCCGGATTACGGCCGGTGAGCGCCCCAACCCGACAGGAAGCGTTCTGATGGGGTATAACAGCACCACACCCGTCCAAGAGATCACGCCTTGGATTCCAGAAGCTGCTCTGGAAATCCCGGTCGAGACTGCCGGTAAACGCGGCTACCGGATCGCGCAAGCTCGGCATCTTTCAGAAGCGGCCCGTTTGAATATTCTCTCCGTCGCCTGGGAAGTCCGGAGTCGGTTGCGTCAGGCGTTCCTTGACCTGTTTGCCGCCCGGCAAACCGGGTCAAAGCGCAGCAGGCAATCGGAGAGCTGGAGGACGCTATGCAGAGTCCGCTCGACCTGAAGGATTGGCTCATGGAGCCGCAAAGAAAGTCCCTTGGACAAGCAAAGGAGCGAAAAGATGAGTAAGCGCCGAATAGGAATAGCTTTGGTCGTTCTGGCTGCGGCCGTGTTGGCCGCTGTCATAATCATAAAACTCGTTCATCGCAAAACGGGTGAAGAGAATGAAGAGGTCGCCGCGGACATGGCCGTCCATGTCGGCAAGATCCAGCGCGCGACGCTCCATCGCTTTGTCACGGCCTATGGGTCCGTAGAGCCTGAACCTGCGGGCCTGGGACGTCCGCCGGCTGACGCTCAAGTGGCCTCGCCCGTGGCGGGTATCGTGGCCCGCATCGAGTGCGTTGAAGGCCAGAAAGTGGCCGAAGGAACCGTTCTCTTTCAACTGGACAGCCGCCTCGTCGACGTCGCCTATGAAAAAGCGAAAAAAGCCATGGTTTTCGCCGAGGAGAATTTCGAGCGGCAAAAGAAGCTTCTGCCAGAGGGGGGAACATCCAAGAAGAGCTACCTTGAAGCAGAGCAACAGCTCAACGATGCCCGCAGTGGACTCGCTGCGGCCGAGACGGATCTGGCCTTTTTGAGAATCAAGGCTCCGCTCGCCGGAACAGTGGTCAAGATCAATACCAAGCCAGGCGAAGCTGTGGAACTCAATACGGTGCTGGCTGCGATTGTCGATCTCGACCGGCTTGTCGCTGTCGTGAATATTCCAAGCCGGGAGGTCCCGTTGGTCAAGGTTGGACTATCGGCACAGTTAGAAACTGGTAGCAAAATTCCTGGCGCCGTGGTCTATATCGGTTCGAAGATCGATGAGAAGGCCGGTACAGTGCCGGTCCGCATCTCGCTTCCTGCAGGCGCCGGCTTCCTTCCGGGGCAATTCCTAAGCGTCCGTATTGTCTGCGAGGAGCACTCTGGCTGCCTGGTCGTCCCGGAAGCCAGCGTAATCGCGGATTCTGTAGGAAGCGATACCGGCAAGATTGTGCTGGTCGAAGGTGACAAAGCCGTCTGGAAGCCGGTCAAAATCGGCCTTCGGGAAGGGGGACTTGTCGAAGTGAGCGGGGACGGCCTAAGAGAAGGTCTGGTCATCGTTACCGAAGATGCCTATGCCGTTCCTGATGCGGCCAAAATTCATATTATTTGAGAGACACATGTATAAAAATTCCGCTTTAGGTCAGTTCGCCACTCAACATTCGCTTTCGATTGCATTCATCTGCGCCGCCCTCTGTCTGGCCGGAGTTTATTCGGCCTTCAACATACCTTCGTCGGTCTTTCCCCAGACGAATTTTCCTCGGGTCGTCATCCTCGTGGACAACGGCGTCATGCCGGCCGACGAAATGATGGCGACCATCACACGCCCCATCGAAGAGGCGATGAAGGACATTCAGGGTGTGACCACGATCCGCTCGGCTACAGGCCGCGGTTCGGCGGAAATCAGCGTCTTTTTCACCTGGAAGGTCAAGATGATCGAATCCGAGCTCTACGTGCTCAGCCGGCTCTCCCAGATTCGCAGCGCTTTGCCTACGACCGCCGAAACGACTGTCTTCCGGTTGACCTTTTCGGCTTTCCCGATCATCGGCGTCAGCCTCACCAGCCGGATGCGCGGCATCATCGAGCTTTGGGAAACGGCGCGCTATGATCTCAAGCTTCGCTTCCTGCGGATTCCTGGCGTCGCCCGCGTGGACCTCGTCGGCGGCCGCACTCCCGAATACCACATCGTGGTCGATCCTCTTTTGCTGAGCGCCGCCAATCTGACCCTTACTCAGGTTACCGACGCCCTAACGAATAACAATTTTGTGGCATCGGCTGGTATGCACGAAGAGAACCATACACTCTATCTGACCGTGGTCGACGGTCGAGTCCATTCGATCCGGGATATCGAAAACTTCCCGGTGACGGTCATCGAAGGCCATCCGGTCCGCGTCCGCGACTTCGCGCGGGTCGAGCGCGGGCCCCAGCCAGTCTTTAATATAGTGACGGCCGATGGAGAGAATGCGGTTTTGCTTAATGTCCGCAGCCAGCCCTACGGGAACACCCTGCAGATCGCCAATTCCCTCAAGAAACAGTTGGCAGAACTGAAGCGAATATTGCCTCCAGACATGAAGCTCGCTTTTTTCTATGACCAGTCAGAAATCGTCCGTGCTTCGGTCGATAGCGTATGGGAAGCGATCATATTCGGCCTGATGTTGTCCGTATTTATCCTTTATTTTTTTCTGAAGAATTGGAGCACAACGCTCGTCGCGACGATGGTCATCCCCGTAACCGTCCTGACCACGCTCCTGTCCATGAAGATCAGCGGGCTCACCTTCAATTTGATGACCTTGGGAGGCATCGCCGCCGCCATCGGCCTAATCATCGACGACGCGATCGTCGTCGTCGAAGCTATCCATACCAAGAGGATGACCGGATTGGGACGGATGGAGGCCGTTCGAGAGGCGATCGGCGAGATCTACCGGCCGCTGGTCGGCTCGACACTTACGCCGGTCGTCGTGTTTATTCCTTTGGCTTTTCTTCAAGGGATTACGGGCGTCTTTTTCCGCGCCTTGGCATTGACCATGGTTGTCTCGCTGCTCATGTCGCTGGTTCTGGCCGTGACTCTGACACCGTCGCTCGCCGCCTCGCTCATCCGGTCGCACCGGGGAGAGAAGCCTGGGCCTCAGGCTGAACAGGGCGGCTTCCTGCTCCGCCGCGTGATTCGAATCTACGAAATTGCTGTGCGTGCTGCCCTTCGGCATCGTTGGCGCACGCTGGCTGTCTGCGGATTTGTGCTCCTTGCCGGGGTCTTTGTCTACAAGCAACTCGACAGCGAATTCCTGCCGCCCATGGATGAAGGAGGGTTCGTCATTGATTATTTCACCCCGCCCGGGACGAGCCTGGCGGAGACTAATCGCCAGCTTCTGCAAGCGGAGAAGATTCTGCGGACTATCCCAGAGCTGGAAAGCTATTCACGCCGCACTGGAGCCCGGCTGGCGCTGGCCATCGCCGAGCCGAACACCGGAGATTTTCTGGTCAAACTGAAAAAGAACCGTCGGAGGAAAACCGCGGATGTGATCTCCGAATTGCGTCGGAAGTTTAACACAGAGCTCCCCGGCCTGACTTGGGAGTTTCCAGGAATCCTGGGCGACCTGATCGGCGATTTGATGTGGGCGCCTCAACCCATTGAAGTGAAACTGTTTTCGAACAACCAGATCTGGCTCAAGAAGAAGGCGCCCGAAGTCGAGGAGCAGATCAAGAAGATTCCAGGCGTCGTGGATACGTTTAACGGATTGGTCTATACAGGGCCGACGATCAACCTCCGCGTGCGGCCGGAGGAAGCGGAACGGTTCGGTCTGACGGCGGATGACATCGCCGCTGCCATGAATACGGCCATGCTGGGTCGAACGGCTTCCTCTGTGCTGGAAGGAGACCGGGTGGTCGATATCCGGGTGAAGGTGGAATCCTCCCGGATCGACCGGCTAACCAGCCTCCGGGACCTGCCGCTGCGGACGCCGGGCGGAGCGCTCGTTAAGCTGTCGCAGGTCGTCGATATCGTGGAAGAGCCTAAGCAGCTCGAGCTCCGTAGGGAAGACTCGCGGCAGGATGTCGCCGTCACAGCCCGGCTCGAGGGCCGCGACATGGGAAGCACCATGGCCGAGATTCGTAAAACACTGAGCGAAGATAAGTCCATCCCCCCGGGAACGATCGAATACGGAGGTCTTTACCAGCAGCAGCAGGAAAGCTTTCGGAACCTCGTGATTGTCCTGCTCATGGCTATTTTTCTCGTCTTCACCGTGCTCATTTTAGAGTTCGGGTCTTTTTATGAGCCGGTGGCGATCGTCTTCGGTGCTGTCCTGGCCATGTTCGGGACGGTCCTGGCTCTGTGGGTGACCAGAACGTCTTTGAACGTCGTCTCTCTGCTGGGCGCCATCATCGGCATCGGGATCGTAGCCAAGAACGGAATTCTCATGCTCGATTTCGTGAAGCATTTGCGGGCTGAGGGGTTTGACCTGGCCGAAGCGCTCGTTCGGTCGGGACGCCGCAGGCTGCGGCCTGTCTTGATGACGTCCCTAGCAGCGGCGCTCGGGATGCTTCCTCTAGCTTACGGCATTGGCAGCGGCGCGGATATGCTCAAGCCGCTGGCCATCGCCGTCATCGGTTCACTCTGTATTTCTGTGCTGCTCTCTCTCATCGCCACGCCGACGGTCTACTATATTCTTCTAAGCATTCGGCAGAAAGCCAAGGCTTAATAAGGCGTCACCTGAATTTTATCCAAACAGTTCTTAAGCGGGCGAGCTCTGTTGCCTTGGATTTATTGTTTATTACAATTATTTTGGGTAGAAAATAATTTTATTATCTGGAGATAGTGGAAAAGATCGCAGGCTGGCGCCACTCGGGCTTCTCGGCCCACAGCAAGGTCAGGGCCGAGATCAAAGAAGAAGCTGAGAGAGTAGGTAAGTACATGATCCGCCCGCTGCTTCCGTTGGAGAGGCTCTCATTTTCGGAGAAGGAAGAGCAAGAAGGCCCCAAGCTCCTGATCGTTGAGCCGGACATTTTCATTTTGCTAAGAACAGAATATTTTCACTTTGCCTTGACATATGGGTCGCCTGTATTTGACCGCGACTTATCACTGTGATATAAAAAATCACTAAGCTCAGAAGGCAAAAATTGTCATCATCTCCAAAAAGAAGCCCTCATGAATTTTTAAATTCTGGGAATAAAATTTTCATTTCATAAGGAGAATATATGAGTAAACCCAATGCATTCCAAGCTTCAGTCTATGCCCTGGCCTCTATGTTGTTCTTGTTCGGCACACCAATTAAATCCATTGCCGAAAAGAGCGGCAGGAGCGCTATCTATTTAAAAGAAACTTGCCAGAAAGATGATAAAACAGCTGTTTCCGAGCAGAATGCCAACAAAGCTGCGAGCGTAAAGATTAGCAAAAGCACTTTCTGTCAAGAGTTAGCCGGAGAGCCTGCTCCTTCTGGGTGGATATACCTTGTTCTTGAAACTGAGTGGGAAAACATCCATCCCAAACAAAAGGTGGAGAAGAAAAAGCTCGAAGGAAAAACAGACCGAACCATGGGAGTGAAAACCTTTGCCCAGAGAGAAGGCAAAAAGAAAGAGGAATATGTTGAGGTCGATGTGGCTTATATGATCGAAGAATTCTTTAATCACGCTTACCTTGTCGTTGACGGTCTGGCCTATTCACTGAATAAGCTAACAGAGGATATCCCAGGAGGGGTGAGCCTTCAAGAGCCGTTCACAATTGCCAAAAAAGGCGAGGTCCGTCAAGCAAATTTTGTTTATTTAATCCCCCAAGCTGCTAAGAATATTGGCTTCCAGTTCTTCGATTATGATTATGGACATATTTTCCTTCCCGTCCAGGGTGACCTTAAAGCAGCCCGTGGAAGAGGCAAGCCTCCAGGCAAAGTTCTGGGGCAAATAAAGGCCAGGGAGGTTGAGATTGCAGCCCACTCAATTGATTTTCAAAAAGAGTATGCAGGCGACTCGGCGCCTGACGGCTGGCATTATGCACTGGTTCAGCTCAGCGGCAAGAGCCTCTCAGGAAAAAACATCAAAAATATCGTCCAGATCGAGCCCGAAGAGTATGCTTGGGTTACCACAGATGGCGGCTATTTCTATTACAGTGTTGGCGGCTCAACCACCGATGAAGGATTCATCCGTTTTACTCCTGAAATATATCAGCATCAGGAACTCGCTTTTCTTATCCCCTCAGCCGCTCTGGTGGATCAACTGGGATTAAGGATTAAAAATGAAGTCTTTCAACTTAGCCTGACAGATAAAAAGCCTGAGGGGCTGCCAAAGCCAATAGCCACCTATCGCGATGGCAATACAATGGAGGTCATGGTCTTCGGGGTGCACAAAGCTGAGGGAAAATTAGTCTTGGATCTCGGCCTTCGCTCTCTGGTCAAATCAAGCGGGATTGAAATCCAGAAGGATGCTCAATTTGTCCTCAATGCTGGTGGCGAAAAATTCAACGTGGATGAAGACTCAACAGAAGCTCTTGCCCACCGGCCGCCAGACCCATTTATCATCCCACCCGGAATGTTCGTTCGCTTCGAGCTTGCTTATGACACAAATGCCTCTCCATCTTCTCTGTACTTTCGAGGGTATGAGAGTGAGAATTATTTTAAACTCAAATAAATTAGATTTAACAACTCTATAGATTATAAGGAGGAGAAATGCTGAGTTTTCATACGCATTTAAAAAGACAGAAAAGAATAATAATAGCGGCTATTTTTATATTTTTATTCGTTCCCTGTTCAGGGTCAAGCAGAATAGAAAAAAGAGCCAATTCTTCAAAAAGCAATCCTTGCGATTGCCCATCGAATAAAAAAATCGAATCTAATAATTCACAGAAACAGGAAGCACTTAATGATATAAAAGCTGTTTCAAAGAATCAGGAGAAATCATTTTCCAGCCAGGAAGAATTAAATCGGGCTGCTTTTAATATCGAACAAATGTTTGATGATCTTGAGCAATCTGTAGAACAGATACCTCGCGATACTTTTGATCCCCAGAGTGTAATTGATAAGACTGGAACTGAGGTACAAGATATTTTCAAATGGCTTAGAGATAATACTTGCTTTGTTCCTTATTGTGGTTCCCTCCGGGGCTCTATTGGTGTCCTGATGGACCGACGGGGAAACAGCCTTGACCGAGCCCTATTACTCCATGAGTTATTGTCCTTGGCAGGCTGTGAAGCACGCCTGGCCCAGGGGCATCTTTCCAAGGAACAAGCAAATAGAGTACTTCAGAAGGTTCGGCCTATGACTCGAAGTAAGGCAGACACGTCAAAAAATTTTCAGCCCCAAGGTTTAGATACCCTTATTGAGATGTATTCAAATAAATACAAAATAGATAGAGCAGAACTCCAACAAGCGACTTCCAAATTACTTCAAGAAAAAAAACAAATGGCTGGGGATCTCACTAAAAGAGTGGCAGAACAATCTTTGAGTATTTCGGATGCAGTAAAAAAATATCGGGAGAAGCAAAATATCGAGAATAATAATGCAAATTACAAAACTTTACAAGACCACTGGTGGGTGCAGTTGAAAAAAGAGGGTGGTTGGATGGATTTGGACCCTACTTTACCTGATTCAAGGCCAGGGCAGACTATAGCTGATATAGAAAATACATATGAGCCAGATGAGCTTGATGATCAGCTTTTCCACTCAATACAAATCAGGGTCGTAGCCGAGCAATGGAAAAATGGCAGTTTTCAGCAGCATACTGTATTAGAATATACTCTGCGCCCTTCAGAGTTATTTGGCAAGCGTATAGTACTGCACCATCTTCCATTAAACTGGCCTCCAGATAAAAAATTATTTAATGCTGAGAACCCCATCCAATTTCTCAAGACAACGATTATAAACCTAAATCAATGGCATGCGATATTAGAGATTGATGGTGAGAAAACCTCAGAATCATATCTCACTGCGGCTGGTTCTATCAGTGAAGAACCAATAAGAGAAGCAAAAAAAGGAGCCCAAGGGGGAGGAGGAGGCTTAGGTGGCTTATTTGGAGGGTTAGCAGGAAGCAGCGCAAAAAAAGAAGATTTATCCGAAAATAAATCACACCTGACTGCCGAATGGGTAGAGTATAAAATCTATTCTCCCGGCAGTAATTTTCATACTATCCGCCGTGAAATCTTTGATTTGATTGGACCAGCACGACGCAAGAAAAGTGATATAGATAAACTTGAGATCAGTAAAAAGCAGAAGATTTCACGCAATTTAATGATCTTAGGACAGATCGAAATCTTACCCCAGGTATGCCAGTTATCTCAAAATTTTATAGAGGAATTATCGGCTAGAAAGTTGCTATCTTACAGAGAGATATTCCTCGATCTTATTAAAGAACAAAATACCTTGCAACCCGAAGACATCATTGATCAACTGGCCCAGATTAACCCTTTTCCTGCCCTATTGTACAACTTGGCCTTGAATCGTTTCAGACTTAGCAAATTTAATCACGAGGTTTATTTAGATAGTCCTAATATTTTCACCTACAACACCTTCCTCCAGGAAGATACAAACGGGGAATTAGTCGAATACCAAAGGCTTGATATCGTTGCCAATGAAATAGCTGTATGTCAAGAAGCCAGCGAAAATCCTTTTTTGATTCAGCTGGAACAGGGTATCCTGGACACAAATGCCGAAGCCCAGGATATGATGAATGAAAAATGGGTGGAAAATACTGCAATACTTTTTACAAAATCAAAACAGCAGGATATTAGTTGGCTGCTTATCCAAGATGCCGAAGAGTCAGCCTGGAAGCAGATTCAAATATCTCCGGATATTCGGGTTCGTATTGAACAGCAGCTAGCTCAAGGATTTTGGGCTCTTGTCCCTATCAAAGCAATTTCGCTTTATGGAAGAAAGGTAGTAGGTTGGTGGCGGCTAAACCCACAAACTGGCAATATTCTTGGTATAGGCGAAAACAGTATGGGACAAGCGTTAACCGAATACGCAGAAAAGACCAATATAGTCTTACAGTTGAAATCAGCTATACAGATACATGCTCAAATATTGCGCTGTCTTGCCGCTGCAATAACAAGTCCGCTCAGGGGAGTGAGGCCCCAGCATGATCCATTGGTTATAAAGTGCATCTGGGAGACTGTATGTTCAAATACTCAAAAGGCGGCCAAGGCGTTCTTGAAAATCGAGGTAAACTGGACAAATATTATAATCAGTCAAACCATCAGTTGGGCTATGAAGAATTTATGTAAGAGTTTATGGGAAAAAGGAATAGATAAGTGATTTTGCAAAAGAATATGGAGGTTTCTGCCATGAATAGATTGTTAAACATTAGGTATATTTTTTTAGGCCTGTTAACTGTGTTTCTATCTATTTGGCTATTATCCTCAGCTTGGGCCCAGTCATTATCCGAATCAGAGCCGAATGATGAGCTTGAACAGGCTAATGAACTGCGTCTGGGCCAGAGTATTGAGGGGCTTTTCCAGGCTGAGGATGATGAAGATTGGTATAAGCTCTTGGTTAGCCAACCAGGCAAAAACATCATTCGAATTGACCTGACCGGGGTTACTGGCGTCAACTCCTATCTTGAGATTTACAATGACAAAGAAGAAAGGCTGAAAGAATCAGATATAGGCAATGATGGGGAGGGCGAGACGATTATCAATTTTGGAGTAACTGAGGGCATCTACTATATTAAGGTTGGTGGCCGTCAGAAGAATGAAAAAGATAAATATTTACTCAGCATCAAACTCCTCGGCCCCTGGCAGGAAGACCAAGAATTCGAGCTGAATGACGAGCTTGAACAGGCTAATAAAATCAAATTAGGGAAAGCAGTCAAGGGGTTCGCCTATCCTGACTCAGACGAAGACTGGTATACAGTTACAGTGCCAGAACCTGGCTTGGATATATTGGTTGTTGAGTTGTTTGGCCTGGATGGAGTGGATTTATTGCTTGAATTGCTTGATGCTGATAGCCGAGAACTTAAGCAAGCAAATAACGGCGAAATGGGCGAGAAAGAGACGATCGTTAGGATGAAAGTTAAGCCTGGCAAATATTACATTATGGTTAACAATGCTGGCTTCAATGCAGATAAAACTTATACGTTAAGGGCAGGTAAACCGACTGCGCCCCCTGCTTCAATTGAGGAAGTAAATCAGGCCCTAACCAAAGCCTTAGATTGGCTGGCTCGCACGCAAACTAAAGAAGGATACTGGTCGACAAGTGAGTCAGATATCGGTATATCTGGACTTGCCTTGATGGCTTTTCTGGGTGCTGATTGCATCCAGAAGGATTATACCCCAAAAATTAGAGCAGCCGTAAACTTCCTTAAAAGCAAATATCATCCCAGTTCTAACTATGAATCAGGTTCTAAAGAGAGAGCTTATTATGGAGGATTGATTGCTTCGGCTTACAGCATAATGTACGAGCATGCAATCTCAACTTTGGCTTTGACCGAGGCTGCAGTTAATTTAAACAACTTTAGTTTGGAGCCAATTATAGAGGATGCCTTGCAGTTGATCATCCGGGTCCAAAATACTGAACATAAACCCGGGGCACTTGGCGGGCCAGTTAATGCTCAATCAAATTATTATGGTGGCTGGCGTTATAATCCAGATAGTATAGAGAGCGATATTTCAGTCTCAGGCTGGCAAATTTTGGCTCTTAAAGGAGCTCTAAGTGCAGGATTTGAAATACCCGAATGGTCTTTGCCAAAGGCCGCTCATTTCCTTAGAGCCTGTTACGATAAGGATGAACAGGCTTTTACCTACCAGCCAGGAGATAGAGGTATTGGCTGTGCCCGGACAGGTATTGGGGCATTAGGATTACAATTGTGCGGATACCCTGATGATCCGTTCATCCAACCCGCTTTGCGTTTTATGCAAAACAACCCGCCTCTCTGGGTAGTTGAAGATCCTGGGGAAGGCTGGCCTTTTTATTATTGGTATTACGGGACAAGGGCAATGCTGAAAGCAGGAGGTGAAGACTGGCGCATCTGGAAAACATGGATGTGCCGGCTCCTTATCGACAATCAGAATGATAATGGCAGTTGGGATAGCGATCAGAAAGAAGCAGGAATGGGAGTTTACACAACCTCATTAGGTACCTTAATGCTTGAATTCTGCTGCGGCCATGTCCCGATCTACATGCGGGAAAAAATCCAGAGGCCTGGCTTAGTAGAAGTTGCTTTCGAGGAAGGGGCAGAGAAGCAGGCTGCAAAGAATGTGGAATTGATCCTGGACGCATCGAATTCGATGTGGGGCCAGATCAAGGGTGAGAGCAAAATTTCGATTGCTAATAAAGTCTTAAGTCAAATTATCAACGGACTTCCGGATGAAATGAATGTCGGCCTGCGCATCTATGGCCATCGATATCCTCTGAGTGATAAGCGGGCCTGCCAGGATACAGAATTGGAGGTTCCGATTGGACCTGTAGCTAAAAGCCAATTAATCACAACTATCAACAGCATCAAGCCTAAGGGGAAAACACCGCTGGTCTACTCAGTCCTTCAGGCAGGAAAAGATTTTGAGAATATCCAGAACGGGACCATAATCCTCATCAGTGACGGTATTGAAAGCTGTGGAGGTGATATTCATTCCATTGCTCCTGCTCTTAAAAAGATGGGGCTTGATCTCCGGGTACATATCGTGGGCTTTGGAATTAAAGAAGCCGAAGCGCGTCAGGAGTTAGAGACTATTGCCAAATCCACAGGTGGAGTTTATCTTGATGCTAAAGATTCTCAGCAGTTGTTGAGTTCGCTCCAGCAAACGCTGCAGATTGAATATGCTATCCTCGATCAAAAAGGAGTAATAAAAGCCAAGGGCTTTGTCGGTGGAGAGCCGGTCAGAGTCATGAATGGAACCTACAGACTTCGTTTAATGTTAGAACCACAACCTTTAGAAGTAAATATAGCCATTAAGCCTGGACAAAAATCCTTGCTTTACCTCAAAAAAGAAAAAGGGAAGTGGATAATTAAGGAAGAAGAATAAACTCTATTTCTTTCTTCTAAATCATTATCCCTTCCAGTCACAATCAGCCATCTTCTCACAATCGAAAAACATGTGGCGTATCAAAGGAGGTAAGATTGTAGAAGGATGGCTATTGGATAATATGTTGGGTTTAATGATGCAACTCGGCATGGAGCTTAAACCGAAGGTGGAGGAGAAGTAGATTCTTTATTCGTTAAGCTGAACTTAATTCAAAAACATCCGCAGTGAGCCCTGCTTCACGAGACTCATGGAGAGAGTCAAACACAACCCTGCTTCGATTCCAATAATAAGAACGGCATGAAATTAATTATTTAGTGACATTTCTTATTTTTGTATAAAATGTTGTGAAATATGAGAAAGAATTTGCTCGGTTTTAAAACTTGGCTTGACGAGAAATATATTTAATGATATTTTGGAATTGCTAATTCCAGAAAAAGAGCAAAAATGGAATTATAAATTCCAGAAAAATGAAAATCATAAAGCGTTTTTTCCAAGGCCCAAAAAGCAGCTATTTCCTTTTCGGACCGAGAGGGACTGGAAAAACTACCTGGCTGAAGCAGAATTGTAATAATGAGCTGACCATTGATCTTTTGGAACCTGGTTTATACCGTCAATATAAGGCCCGGCCCGAAAGATTTAGAGAGTTAGTTGAGGGAAATCCTGATAAAAAGATTGTCATCATCGATGAAATCCAGAAAGTTCCTGAATTATTGGATGTTGTCCATGCCCTTATGGAAGAAAAACCAGAGCTACAATTTATTCTGACAGGCTCAAGTGCTCGTAAAATAAAGCAGAAAGGTGTTGATCTTCTCGGAGGCAGAGCGATTGTTCGTCCTCTGCACCCTTTCATGGCTTCTGAACTAAAAGACAAGTTTAATCTAGAAAGGTCCCTGAAAACAGGATTGATACCGCTTATCTTTTCTGCTCAAGATCCTGAAGATACACTTAATGCATATATTACTCTTTATCTGAAGGAAGAGGTCCAGATGGAAGGGCTGGTGAGAAATATTGGAAATTTCGCAAGATTTTTAGAAGCAATTAGTTTCTCCCATGGATCTGTCCTCAATATAAGCAATGTTGCTCGAGAATGTGAGGTTGAAAGGAAGACCGTCCAAGGCTATATCGAAGTTCTCTATGACTTGCTGGTGGCATATTATCTACCTGTTTTTACTAAAAAAGCAAAACGAGCTGTTATTCAGCATCCAAAATTTTTCTTTTTTGACACTGGGGTATTCAGCACATTAAGGCCCAGCGGTCCTCTTGACCGACCAGGTGAAATTGAAGGGCCGGCTCTCGAAGGACTTGTAGCCCAACACATCAGAGCCTGGATTGATTATAGTCAATCCTCATGCAGGCTGTATTATTGGAGGACAAAAGCTGGCACTGAGATCGATTTCGTCATCTATGGGAAGGAAGGTTTTTGGGCGATTGAAGTGAAGAACACACGTAGCATTCGCAAGAATGATCTGCGTCCTCTAAAAACATTTCATCAAGACTATCCTGAATGCAATCCATTGTTTGTTTATAGAGGAAATGAAAAGCTATTAATAGATAATGTATTGTGTGTCCCATGTGAAACCTTTTTAAAATCGATAAAGCCAAACCAGCCTTTTATCTCTCAGGAGTAGTATGTCTGGATTATGCTGAAGAGTGGAAAATCGATTGGCTGGTATCACCGGCTGGTTAGTCGGTAGGCACAGGTCACGATTTCTCTTTGATCGTGACATTTCCATCGGCAGTCCGGATTTTCAACTGCCCGTTCCCACCGTTTATACTTCCGGACTTGATATGCTGGTCTTCCTTATAGCCTTCTATATTATCAAAATCTATCCGGATAGAGTCTGCGTCATCGGCAGAGACATAAAAAGACACCGAAAATCCCTCTTCGAGGTCAATGTTGATATCCCCGTCGCCTGTCTTGATATCGGCATCCAGCATTTCGGCGGCTAAAAGATCGACCTCTATATCCCCGTCTTCCGCGCTTATATTCAATCCTTTCGCCTCTATTTTTCTCATGACGATATTCCCGTCATCCACAATGAGGTCAAAAGATCCTTTCGACTGATTGATCGTGATCTCCCCATCTTCGCCTTCCACCCGGCAACGCTCCATATAACACGCCGTAAGATTAACATCTCCGTCATCCACTTCGATGGTCAGGTCTCCGCTGAGGTTGTCGATCTTCACGTCCCCGTCCTCTCCCCAGATAGTGGTTTTTCCTCCGACGATATTCCTCAGGCGGATATCTCCATCATCGATGCGGCACTCGATCTCGGCCGCCCAATTCTCTATGTCCACATTCCCATCATCTCCATCCAGGTCCAATGTAATATAATCCGGAGAGTGTATTTCATAAACATATTCATGTACCTTTTTGTTATGATACCCAATGGTTGCGCTGCTTGCTTCCTTGCCGGTGACATAAACGCTATTTGCTGTCTGGCTAAATTCCACATCGAAGTCCTGCTTTCTGCCTAATCTGATTCCGACAAGATCTATATCTGCCCAGTATCGCACCTTCACATCAATGATGTTTTTTTCCCAGGGTATCAGTTGCACATTGCCGTCGCCGAACCGGAGACGCAGCGAATCCCCTTCCTTGACGTCAAAACTCTGGTGAAAGTCTTTGTTGATCTCTTCAGCTGCAACCGTCCCGAGACCTGCGAAAAAGATTAAAAAAGAAAACATCAAAACATAAAGTGGTTTTTTCGTCATGGTATTCTCCTCTCTGAAGTAATTTTTCGTCCTTTTTATTTATCTACGAAAATGGATACAGGAATGTTCCCACAAAGAGTATTCTATTTGACTATCTCTGGTTAAAAATCGCTAAAAAATGTTAAATATTGTTAAAAGCAAAAATCGACCCAAATGTTCCCTGAGTTATTGATCTTTTATGTAGATAGCTGATAACAAAATGGTACGCCCGGAGGGATTTGAACCCCCGACCTTCTGATTCGTAGTCGAGCGCCCTTCTCTTATAACTTGCTGAAAACAAAGGAATAAAGGTCTACGCGCTGATCCGCACCCCGAAAGATCTTTTAAAAAACAAAAAAGCTTGTTATCTTATTCTGTCTTTGAATAAAATATCCTATTAAATGAATTGAAAATGAAACAAAGTAACACAACATCCAAGGCAAAAATAATCATAAAGACTGTGCTAACCGTCCTATTCAGTCTTGCCATAATATTCATCCCCGCAGGAACGCTCAATTGGCCTGAGGCATGGCTCTTCCTTTTTCTCTACTTCTCGCTTGTGACAGGCTTTATGATCTGGATCAAGAAAAATTCTCCTGGCTTATTGAAAGAAAGGATGTCGAGAAAGAAAGACGCCAAAACCTGGGACAAAAAAATTATGATCGCCTACTCTTTATTTCTAATCACTCTACTTATTATTCCTGGCCTCGATTCTATACGCTTCCGATGGTCAAATGTACCATTGTTCATCAAATTGCTCGGGTTTATCGGCTATCTTCCCGCAACAACTTTAGCATTCTGGGCCATGAAGGAAAATGCTTACGCTTCGGATGTGGTTCGGATTCAAGAGGAGCGCGGACACACGGTGTGCACATCAGGTCCTTATCAGTATGTCCGGCATCCCATGTATTCGGGCGTCATCCTCATAATTCTCTGTTATCCTCTCTCACTGGGTTCCCTCTACTCATTCATCCCTGCATCAATAATCATTTTCCTTTTTGTGCTCCGTACTTCACTCGAAGACAGGACCTTACTGGAAGAACTTCCTGGTTACAAGGAATATACCCAGAAAGTTCGCTTTCGATTAATTCCAGGTGTCTGGTAACAGAGCAGGCGGCATCGCCTCGCAGTGCCGAACATAGTCTGGTGCGATGAACCGATCCAGTGCGGCAGAATTCTTCTCATTCCAGACGTTGCTAAAACAGACTCCCTATCGTGAAAAAGAGTTTATACTACTCCACCCTTTTCTTCGGTCAGTAACTCTGTTAGTAAAATATCACTAAAAACAACTTTCGGTTTCCCCCGATCCTTTTTTATCCCTCTCCGCTCCTTTCAGCTCTGATTTCGTAATGTTGCGAGCGTTCATCGAAATGGGAAAGGACTGCTCTCGCCTTGGCCGGGACAACCGCGACTTCGTAATCCTCTCCTGCGAACTCACGGACGGCATCCAGAGAATCAAACACCATCATCGTGACGAATTCGACTTCTTCGCCGACATCACGGCGTAGCAATTGAATACTTCTGAAGCCACGAATGTGCCGGTTCAAAATACCAACGAAGATTTCCTCCTTGAGCAATACCTCATATTTATCCGCATCGCCAGGAGTTGTCCATCCATGCCAGATTCGACCGATCATAGAGAAGACCTCCATATTGAATCTCTAAGATGACAGACCCTGTATGAGACAAGTTCATGGCGCCGTCTTCATAAAGATTCATCGCTCCAAGACACTTGCCGAGGGAAGATTTGATTATGATACGCTAACTTAACCTCGCTCCAGCATCATGGATGATAAAAAATAATGTGCGGGGATGTCAAGGTAAGCAAAAACCTGTATGGATTAAGAAAACTTTGACCTGCCCCCCATCAATGTACCACCTGCAAAGTTAAATTTATAGCTTCTGGACCCGGTGTATGTACCCCAAAGAGCTGTGAGCGAATCAGATTAAGGCTAGCATCTCATTCATATTAATAGAACAAAGAATCCCAATTTGACACTTTATTTTTTGTATAGGTATATAGGAAAACATCTGATAAAATCACACAAAAGATTCATGTAAGCTGAAATGAGAGGATGCGTCTCTTGGGAGAATAAGATTGAAAAATTATAAAAGAGCATTTGTTCTAATATTAGCGATTTTGGTAGCTATATTGCACTTCATCATCGGGCCGAATTACAGGGGGCCTTTTAAGCATTTACTCTCAGGATATCTTATAGATATTATTCTTCCTTTTTTTCTATATTTCTTATTCACAATTCATTTAATTCAAATAAAACAGAAAATACTGGTTTGCCTAGGTATTCTTGCCTTCGCAACCGTCATTGAATATTTGCAATATCGAGGGACGCCAATATTTGGAAGTATATATGACCCATATGACTTTTTAGCATATTTTGTGGGGATTATCTCAGCAATATTATTTGATTTAACAGTACTGGATAAAATCATAAAGAAAAAGCACTCGGCACAATCAGCCCCTCATCGGTAAACAACCTATACGTCTTGGAAAAAATTATGATGTGGTACGCCCGAAGGGATTTGAACCCCCGACCTTCTGATTTTTAGTCATATGCTCTTTCGCATTTCTATATGCTATAATCAACAGAAAAAGAATGAATTACTTCATATACATAAATGTGATTTAACTACCCTTTTGACTAAATTTTGACTACTTTTTTTGCCCAGCCTGCCTCTTGTTAATATCCTCATCCTCAGAGATACCGGGATCAGCGTCTTTCCAGAGTTCGAGGAACTTTTAAAAGCATTTGTTAGGATATATCACAAGTTGTCCTAATCTGGCTGAAGCGAAGAACCACCTCCAAGTTAACGCCTCAATTATGGTATCAACAGATGTTGAAAGTAAGACGGATCTAAAAAATTGAATAAAGAAAAAGGGCACTGCCTCAGGTTTGAGAGAGTGCCCTTTTATTGCTTAGAGATAGAGAGCTAAATTACAGTGACTTTTGTTGCCGTAGGTCCCTTTGGTCCCTGCTCGATGTCAAAAGTAACTTTATCGCCTTCATTGAGAGACTTGAAACCGGTTGCATTGATTGCTGAATGATGGACAAACACATCCGGACCATCTTCCTGCTCAATGAAGCCATAGCCTTTATCGCTATTGAACCATTTAACAGTTCCATTAGCCATAGTGACATTCTCCTTTTCTAAAATTCTCAACGTCTCAAACTGAGGAATGCCACTCTAACAAATGGAGATTTCCTTCAGAACGAAACCGGTCAGTCAACTGATGACGAACCTTAATTGATTGATAATATTGTAATATATTTCAAAAAAAAAGCCAACAGAATATATTCTCCCTCTTCCTTCAACCCAGCCAGCCTTTTCCTAGCATCCTCAACTTCAGGAATACCTGGGTCAGCATCCCTCTAGAGTTAATGGCAGTAATTTAGTTCTTCTTCTTCAATTCAATCCATGACGAGAGATTATATGCATCATATCCATCTCTTAATGCACTGGCTGTCACTCTTCCGCTCAATCTGTTGTCGCGCAATATTACAAATATTTGGAGTACATATGGACGACGCTCGTTATCGCGAGTGGGAATTTTGCCGTTAAATATGCCAAAAATAAAAAATCTGCTGTAACTAACATTGTTGATAAGAGTCTCCAATTGGTCTTGCAGTTTAATATGAAAATCTCCGTCCTCTTGAATGAGCATTTTAACGCCTATTTCTCTGTCATACGTCTTGATTTTACCTTTCCATTTCCCGATAAATTCTACTGGAATATTTAAATCTCTTCTTACTGTTCCCTTTCCTGCCTCCTGCGTCCTTTTTCTTAAATTCTCAGCAAATCTAGGTAACAATAAAGAAACAATTTCATCACAAATTTCAAAAGGAAGCATGCTATTTGAATTGCATAGAACTGCTACCGTAAGACCTTCGGTAGGAATTAAAAAAAGCATGGAAGTCGCCCCAGGTCCGCTTCCATGATGATAGACGACACGATACCCATTCCAATCTTCATCAACCAACCAACCCAAACCATAATAATCATCTCTGTAGAGTGCATTTGGGTCCCAATCACTCTGCATTTTTTGGATATTCTTATCACTAAGAATCTGTTTCTGATCAGGAAGATGATTCTTAAGGTGAAACATTCCAAAGCGAATTAGATCATGAACACTTGAATAAATAGCTCCAGCAGCCGGGCTATCAGAAGTGAAAGAGGGAATGGGAAAACCTCGCTTATTGTAGAGAGTAGCTGCATATTTTTCAAAGGCTTTACTTTTATTAACCGACGTATGGGTTAAACCAAGCGGAAGGAAAATCTCCTCTTTCATAAACTGGGCATAACTCTGTCCGGTGACTTTTGAGATAATATAGCCGATTATTCCATAGCCCAAGTTAGAGTAGGCACCGATCTCTCCTGGAGGCGTAACAAGGATCCCATACCGGCGGATAGTATCTTCCATACTGGGGCAACGATAAGCCTCGTCCTCGAAAAAATGGTTAAAGTGTTCGGTTAGCCCTGATGTGTGGTTTAAAACCCGCTTTACAGTCGCATCTGCGGCATTTCCTTCATAAGCAGTTAATTTCGCTTCTCCGAAGTAGTCATTTACTGGATTCTCAAGATCAATAAGACCCTTTTGTAAAAGGACCATTAATCCAGTTGCAGTGAATGGTTTTGAAACTGAAGCGAGTGAATACAAAGTGTGTGGAGTTGCTTTTGTCTTTTTTTCTTTATCAGCCCAGCCAAATGCTTCCTCCCAGATAATCTTGCCATCCTTGGCAGCTGCTATCGAGAGAGAAGGGACTTCTCCTCCATTTACGACATTGACTACTTTATTTCTGACTTCATGAAACCTGTTGTTGAAGTGAATCTGTGTTTGAGTAAGAAGCCTCTTATTTGAATCTTGCGGTGATGAGGATTGAATATGAATTATGAAGAAAAATATGATGAAGAAAAGCAATGAATTTTTTTTGTACATTTTTTTATTCCTTGATTTAATAAGAAAGAATTTCATTATCTTGAAAATCTAACCAAAATTTTATCCCTACTCTTAGATAAATCAAAACCTTTCAATGTTTATAACGGAAAAATAAGCACAAAAGTTTAGGATTAAATTCCATTAAATGTCACAGATTGTAATATTTAGCGACATTCCGTGTTCAAGAACGGACTTAACTTTACATATGAGTAAACTTAAGTGTTGATTATTTTACCGAACTTAACGCTCCTTTTATTCAGTCCAAATTATATGATTAGAGGGCATTTTTTCATACAATCATTTCCATTTTTTGCCTGCATCAGGTATAAAATTCTCTCTGAATCTTTTATGCTTACTGAACGTTGTATTCTGAAATGCTTGCCAAATTCTGCCTCAAAATTTTGCTGTGTGTAAAATTGGAATATATCTTCCCTCGATGAGAGGAGTCTCTGTGCTTGTGAATCAGTCTTTGGAATGAATTCTATTATCAGAGTTTGACAGAGCTTTTTAAGAAATGATGCAATTTTGTCAAAGGGAAGGTTGTTAGAGATGGCCAGATGATGGAGAAGAGCCAGAGCGAAAACCATATCAGACGGTCGCCTCTCGACAAGAGACATCCTCTCTTCATTTTCCCATCCTATAGCCGGGCTAGGATTTGTTAGGTCTAGCACAAGAGGCAATATATATGTCTCCTTTTTTAATACACATTCTTGATAATTTTTTTCGACTGCGCTGGGATCTAAATCAAAAGATACAGTCCTTACTCCTCTATCACTGGCAATACGGCTGAAGATCCCTGTATTTGCACCAAGGTCCCAGACTTCTTTTGGTTTTATCGCATTCAAAAACTCTTCTATTATCTTTTTTTTGTTTTCAAAGGCCTCAGGAGAATAACTTGTTTCCTCATAATAACTTGCCCACTCTGTTTTTTTGAGTCGAATTTTCGTTTTCCTCAGGGCAGATTCCAGATTGTCGAAGAGACCTTCATAAGATCTTTGGCTTATCCTTTTTTCATCTAGTTTGATTGATTTAGAGGAGAAAAATTTCTGACTAAAGGCATGAGCGTGGATGTGAATGGCTATTCGGGGAATAAAACGGGTGGAGAAGGGAAGCATTTTGCTTGTAAGATCAAGTGGAATGCCATCTATATAAGACTTTAACAACTGGTTCAGGCGGTGATCTTTATAGGTCATCACCATCAGTGGCCCAAGGAAATGCTGACAAAATTGCCTGTACGCAACCCAAGGCTTTCCTTCCTGAAGCTTCTCGAAAGACAAGGTATCGATGAGAATCGGTTTTCCATTCTCGAATTGTATATTATAAGCACTGGCATCTTTCAGGGACATCCCGAATTCGGTGGCGATTTTTTGTATTTTTATGATGGTCAAGGCTGCATCCTTCAACTGACTGAAGCACCACTCGTAAGGATATGAGACGAACCATATGGGTTCCGGTTTTATTGTTTTGTACGCTGTTTGAGGATTGGCGGGAGGGATGTCGATTTCTTCGTGTCGGATGAGAAGATGGGATGCTGTAAGCTTTTTGTAAAGGCCAGATTGCATGAGGTGATCGTAGTTTTCTTTATAGACCTTGTTCACTTGGCGGTAGAGTGTTTTGTCTTTATAGAAGAGGAATCCACTCGGATCCCTAAATGAACTGGGGATTTCTTTCGGGTTATCCTTCACTTATCCAGATGTTTTTTTTGAAAAATATTGATAAAAAAGATTTTTATTTTTTTCCAGAAAATCCTGATGGCCAAAGAAATGCCGATGAAGGCAGCGATGACGATTTGAATGATATAGCTTCCTGTTCCCGGATCGATATAGGCGTAGATGAGGAGAGGAAAACAGAGGAGAAGAGCAGTAAAAGTCACAATCGTAATCAAAGGTCGCTTTGAAGTCTTCATCTCTTTTCTCTTATTGATTTGTTCTTTACCATGAAAATACTCTGATGTCAATTTGCTTAAACCTTCTTGTCAAATCCTCATGAAAACTTGTGGTGCTTGGCAATGTCACTACCTGAATATCACACTCTCATCAGCTCCTGCTTCGGAGCGTTTCCCCTTAAATCCCTGCACAATTACTGTCGATTCCCAAAGCCTTCTGGGATTGGATATGGTGATCCTTATCATCTCCGGTTCTTCATTTTCGGGAGGGTAGAAGAAAAAAACGCTTTCACGGGTCTCGGGGACTTCCTCCCGATACAGAGGAATTCCTCTGGTTTTTGCTTTAGATCTCAAATCGAGCAGATCTGCTAGGGTGGAGCGTAAATCTATGAGCTGGGAGAGTTTTTCAGAGTATTTCAAATCCTCTGAAGCGTGGGCGGGCTTTATCATTAGCAAGGCCATGGTTCTTGCCAAGACTTGATGTTTGTTCCAGACCAGAGGATTCCCCAGAAATCTTTCCCCTAACCTCGCTTTGTCCCCTGTGATCCCGATGATGTTTGATCCCTCTCTTTTTATATATCCCAGATGGCCATGACCTGTATCTGCATGGATGACGATGGTGGAAGAATCGTAGCGCCTGAGGCGCTTGAGTTCCTCAAGAAAATCTATGATTAGCCTGAAAGCGCACTTGACCTGTGAGAAGTATCCAAACACCCCTTTTTTGCGAAGTCCAGGTTGGTATTCGCAGTTTTCGTCGAATATAAAGGGGCCGTGGGGCAGAACAGCATGTCCATAGACATATTCACCATTTGATGTTCTTGCTTTCTCCTCTTCGATCATTCGATTAAGCATGAGTAACGAAGAGAATGGTTCGACTCCCTCGGAAATCTTGACTGGCAACCGCGCTTTCTTCATCCCTTTTATTCTCGGGAATCTATCATAGGATTTTCTGATTTTGAATCGAGCGTAAACCCATTGACCAAGCCCCTTGCTCCACAGGAGCGCCTCGTTTGTCAGGACATTTGGCATGATCCTAGCCAGCCAGATCTGAGTGAAATCATTATAATACGCGCTTTTTTCTTGCGTTTCCTCTTCATAAATCTTCTGAAGGCTTTTAAAATTAGCCACGTAAGGATTCTTCCAATTCGCTCGCGGACTGTACATCGTGATTCTGTAACCTTTGTCATACAAATCTTTTATCAATCCCTCCTTCTTAAACCGGTTGCGCCAACGTTTGAACGAGCCTTCTAGGTAGAGGGTTCCTGTCATGTAGCTCGGGAATGAGGCCCTGGTATACAGATAGTTGCACATGTTATACCGGAACAATGTGAACCCGGGAAAGTGGCTTCTTGCCTCCTTATCTTCGAAAAAAAGCATCGCCGCATCTGTCTGCATTTCATCCAGAACTATATGGTAGACGTTCCCGTGCAGGTTAGGATTTTTCCTTTGTTTCCTTGCTAACCTCGGCCCAGACTCGGGAGTCAGAATGATAAGGCCTAGGTAGCCTGCAGATAACAAAACGAGAAAGAGCGTAAAGGCAACAGCAAGGGGGATAAGGCGTGGAGGGCGCAAAAATAGGGCCATACTCAGAACTGCTACTAGAATAAACGCTTCTATCAGAGAACTCTTTAGGGGTTCGGTGCTTGTTATCTCTGTCCCATCAAGAGGGCTCGCCTGAAGAGGTGAAAACACATCAGCCAGCAACATAAAGGTGCCCAAACAAAAAAGGAAGATAGAGATATAGATCCCGAGTTGACGGCGCACTCTCAACGCGATAAAGACGATAGCTAAGAGAGCTATGTAAGCAGCCAGGCCGGCTATGGCAAAGCTGACGGGTATAGACCTGTTGAAGTTCCAGTACTGTCTGGCGTTGTAATACAGCTCGAAGGGAATCAGGAAGAAAATCGCAGCTACAGGAGTAAACGTTATAAACAAGAATGTGATGTCGGATTTGAGAAATTTGGCTCCTTTAGATTTCAACATGGCTCTCTATCTTTGAATCCGAAGCTACGGAGCTTTTAGTCTAAGATTTATGAGGAAGCGGAGTTGCATACTCCTTGCAGTGCTTAGAATCGGAAGGATTTTCAGTATCACATTTAGGGCACTTCATAATTATTAGCCCTTGCTGAGGCGCTTATAAGATAATCCCTGAGGAGAAAATAGTCAAATTGAAGGTTATATGCTTTAAATATAATAGTTGTTTACGGTTTTCTACTTCAATCCACAATATGATAAACGCTTTTGTTTCCAATTTATCAAAGCTGCTCATCTTGCCCTCCAAATACAATTAGATAGACATCTTCCCATTTCACAAATATTACACAAAAACAGTTGAATTACGCTGAAACTATGGTATTAGGATTGAAAGCTTAAAACAGGTTAAGTTGTTGAAAATAAGAGAAGTTATCTGGTACGCCCGGAGGGATTTGAACCCCCGACCTTCTGATTCGTAGTCAGACGCTCTATCCAATCTAACTAATTTATAATAAATAAGTTATATCTTTTTTATTTTCCCCTTATGACCATATTCTGACTACTTTTTACCGATAAATTCTTACGCTTTTTGAGGATGATTGTAAGATTGGCCTTATGATAGCTATTTCAACCCAGCCAGCTTCCTGCGGGCATCCTCAACCTCCGCTTTCCCAGGGTCAGCGTCCTCCCAGAGAGAGAGAGGAATTTCTGGTAATACTCTATGGCCTTGTAGTCAGAAGCAAGATTTTCAAGGCCGAAGCTAATCCTTCCGCATCTCACACATCCCAGAGAGCCACTTTGTCCCCCGCCGCACATGGTCTATCAGGAAGTTTTGATGGACGCCGAGGAGCGGTGTGAATATTTTCCATGATTGTCTTTTCCCCCAGAAGGAGAGATCTGGGTGATTTATGGTGATTTTTGCGCTTCGAACCTCTTCAGGGACACATCCTTGCATTCTCAAGCCTCATTGACATCTTTTTGCATCGTGATTTATCATTCAACACTATGGTGGGATGGGAAAGAAGAGGCAAAAAGATACTTCCCCACCGCCGATATTTTCTAAAGACTTCTACCTTCGGATTGATCGGCGCCGGTGCGGTCACCAAAGGTCGACAGTCTAAGACAAAGGAGGCTGGACAGGAAGGTAAGAAAACAAAAGATAAGCCTCAGGTAAAGATCAAAGGCTACAACATCCTTGGCCGGACGGGATTCAAGGTTTCGGATCTTGCAGTCGGGTATGTTCAGGACAAGGGATTAATGAGTGCCATGCTGGATGCGGGCATTAACTATATCGATACAGCAGAAAGCTACCCTGGAGCACATAGGCTCATCAGCAAGGTGATCAAAGGACGCGACCGCAAGTCACTTTTCCTCACCTCCAAAATGCTGATGGAGGGCGATACGTCAAAGGAAGGCCTTATCAAACGAGTGCACAAGGCTCTTGAAAAACTCAATACAGACTACATCGATTGCATGATGATGCACATGCCCGAAAAGGTGGAAGCCCATCAGCATGAAAACTTCCACGCCGTTATGAAGCAGATGAAAATTGAAGGTCGGATTCATTATGTGGGCGTTTCCCACCACGGATCATTCTGGTTCAGAGACCCGGAACAGACCATGGATAAAGTTCTCCTGGCCGCATCTGATGATGGACGGTTTGATATTTTTCCCTCATGGCTTATAACTTCCTTCAGATGGACCAATCAGAGAGCGTGCTCGAAGTCTGCAATGAGAAAAAGATAGGTGTTGCCTTGATGAAGAGCACACCTGTGATCAAGTATTATGGCCTCAAGGCAAGGATTGAGCAGCTTGAGAAAGAAGGAAAGGAGATTCATCCTCTTTATAAGGAGGGTCTGAAACGATTCAAGGACAAGGCCGATAGAGCCGAGCAATTCATCGAGAAGTACTATCTTCAGAATCCGTAGGAAATCAGGATAGCAGCCATCCGATTTGTCCTGGACAATCCCAATGTCAACACTGTATGCTGCTCACTGAGAACTTATGATGAGATGGAGTGGATCCTCAGTTTGTCCGGATAAAAACTAAGCCAATGGGATAAAGAAAAACTTGATGCTTATAAAGAGGCCTGCGGCGAACTCTATTGCCGTCATGCCTGCGGGGTATGTGAGCTGAACTATCCACAAGGTGTGCCCGTGAATACCATCATGCGTTATAACTATTACTTCATGGCGCAGGGCCGTGAGAAGGAGGCCATGCTTAAGTATGCCAAGATTCCGGGTGTGCGGCCAATGCTCAGGATACTGCGAAAAAGCTTGCCCCTACAATGTCCTTATCCAGGGCATGCTTCTGCTCGCTCATAATCAACTTTCCCTCATCTGATCCAAAAAGTCTCATTGATTAAAGAGCATCCGCCATCTTAAGCTCAACTTCATAGCCGAACGCCCTTCTTCGCCACAGGTTCTCCAGCATGAGCTCTTGATGGCAGCCAAGGAGATGGGAGAATATTTCTGAAACCCTCTGGGATTACTTTTTATCGATTATGAGATGACGTTGACCTTAAGGTGATTATCTGGCTATCTATGGTGTATTTTGTCGATTCTGTGGCCATTATTCTGGTTGTTTTGAGTGTAATAAGCTTACTCAGGGATGTCAATGGGTGATCATTTAGATAAAAAGGGAGGGATCTGTTGGCTATCCTAAAAATAAATTCTTTCTATGATGATGTGATGCAAGTACTTTCTTGAGCGCCTCCTTTCTTTTTTTTTCTTCTTGCCTTCTTTGTAGGTCTTGTGGACCATCCTTCTATCCGTGCCCTTAGCCCGAAGGCTATGTCCACACACACTCTAACATTAGGTCCCGGCCCCTTAACCTATCAAACAATGCGGCCTTCTTGGGCCCATTAAAGAATTTTTCAAGGCGGCCGAGTTATCTCCGATATGCAATGTAATTGCGCCCCTCTTTTAAGACCTTATAGATGATCGTCAGAAGTCGTCGGGCCGTGGCCACTTTCGCTTTGTTGGCGCCTTTGTTGCGGGTCAGACGTTCAAAAAAGTAGCGCAGATCAAAGTCCGCTCGGATCCCGGGCCAGACAGCCTCCACTGCCGCCCAGCGCAGCCAGCGGTTGCCAGCCCGCACGATCTTCCCATGATGGGTCCTGTCGCCGGAGCTGTGAGTCGAGGGAATGACTCCCGCATAGGCATGAAGATGAGCCGCATCGGTGAACCGGGCGATATCGGCAACCTCTACTGCCACCAGCACCGCTAAATATTTCCCAAACCCAGGAATCGTCCGGATGAGCTGAGCCTCCCGGCTCTCCTCATAGAGCTTCTCCACAAAGACCGTCGACTCTCCGATCCTTGTTTCCAAATGGCGATACGTTTTCAGCAGCGCCTCCAGCAGCCGCTTCTCTCTCGGCGCCAATTCCAGTCCCAAGAGCACCCTCTGCCCTTTCTCCGAAAAGATATTGATCTCTCGGGCCACCTCCTCCCGGATCTCCTCTCTCTGTTGCGCCAGAAACGCATAAACCCGATTCTTCAGCGCCGTCATCGCTCTCACATAAAACGCCCTCTGCCGCAAAACCCGCTGGGCTTGCCGATTCTCCACCGACCGCCGATACACCTCAGGCACCATGTTCATCCGTAACAGATGGGCCAGCACCTCAGAGTCCCGCTTGTCCGTCTTGATCTTCGCCCGAGCGATCGCCTTTACTTCATTCGGATGGGCAATCTTCACCGCTACCCCCATCTCATCTAAAACATCCACCATCGTATAGCTCGAGCGGCCTGTCTCGATGACCCCTTCAACTGCCTCCAAACCTTCAAGGAACTTCTCAATCTCCGCCCGAAGGTTGGGAACCCGCCCCGATCGAAGCACCTGACCCTCATGATCCATCACCGTCAGATGCGAGTATTGACGATGATGGTCAATTCCAACATAATGCATTCATGCACCTCCTTGAAAAATTTTTGTTCTCCCGGGCAGTCTATCACACAATAGACTCCCGGAGGAGGTGCATCACATCATCATGTTACCTATCAA
>Ga0315551_10000540_pt1 | contig 30211 bp, 24 predicted proteins | sample SalMarSW160290MG_FD_203678 | JGI IMG/M metagenome (GOLD analysis project Ga0315551, IMG submission 203678) | Salt marsh sediment microbial communities from the Plum Island Ecosystem LTER, Massachusetts, United States - Salt Marsh Sediment SW1602-90 ...
CTGGCGGCGGCCTATCTGGCGAGCGAGTTCGGCGGGAAACCTTTCGTTTCCGATTGCGCCCGCTCAGAAGTGTTGGTGCCCCAAACGGATCAGTTGGAAAAGGATGGCATCCCATTTGAAACCGGCCGACACTCCGATCTCCTGCTGAAGTGTGACTATCTTGTCGTTTCTCCGGGCGTGCCGCTCGAGACTGAGATCATCCAGCGAGCGAGGCAGAAAGGTATCCCCATCTTTTCGGAGATAGAGTTTGCTTTTTGGGCATGCCGAGGGAAAGTCATCGCGGTAACCGGCTCAAACGGCAAGACCACCACTACTGCCTTGCTCGGTGAGATATTCTCTGCTGCTGGTTACAATAGCTTTGTCTGTGGTAATATCGGTCATCCTTTCAGCAAAGTTGCCCCTCAAATTGATAGAGATGGCCTGGCCATTGTTGAGGTGTCAACTTTTCAGCTTGAAGCGATTGCTGACTTCAAGCCACACGTAGCGGTCATTCTAAATTTAACCGCCGATCACCTCGACCGACACGGCACCTTCGAAAAATACAAATCCTTCAAATGTCGGATAACGGAAAATCAGGCCGCTGACGATTTTCTCGTGCTAAACAGGGATGACCCGGGAATCATGAGCGACAGCATTGATACCCACGCTCAGAAAGTGTTTTTTACCACTCGAGACATATCTCAGTCTGCGGCGTTTGTCCGAGACGGTTTCCTTTATGGAAAACATGGGCAGGAGGAGTCGAGAATCATTGAATGCAGCGATATTCTTATCCCCGGTCCACACAATCTCCAAAACGCCGCCGCGGCTGTCTGTATCGCCACGCAGTTAGAGGTACCTGCGTCTACAATTGAAAAGGTGCTGCGCAGTTTTCAGGGGGTCGAGCATCGGCTGGAAAAGGTCGGCCAGGTGGCCGGGATAAGGTTTATCAACGACTCCAAAGCAACCAATGTGGACTCCGTCTGCTGGGCGCTTCGATCAATTGACACGCCCATCTATCTCATCGCCGGCGGGCGCGATAAGGGAAATGACTATGAACCCCTTATTGAATGCAGCAAGAATAAGGTAAGAGGCTTGATTGCCATCGGCGAAGCAAAGGAAAAGATATTTAGTGCCTTGGGAAAGGTGTTTCCTGTCCAGTTTGCCGACTCGCTGGAAGAAGCGGTACGAATAAGTTTTGAACTGGCGCACCCGGGGGAAACGGTTCTGCTTTCGCCGGGCTGTGCCAGCTTTGACATGTTTGAAAACTTTGAGCATCGTGGCCGCGTTTTCAAAGCTGCCGTGGAACGTTTGAAAAACCATGCGAAAAAGAACGAGACGATATCTGATTAGCTCAAAAGTCGATGAACGGCTCGCCCTGGCTTACCTGATAGCGCTCGTCGCCGGGCTGGTTATGGTTTACTCCAGTTCCTCAATGCTGGCGGAAAGCAGGTTCGGGTCTCATTTCTATTTTCTCTGGCACCAACTGCTCTGGGCGGCATTATCGCTTGTTGCAATAGTAGTTATTATGAAGATAAACCTCGAAAAAGTTGGCATCTATTCTCCCCTGGCCTTCCTGGTCACACTCGTTTTGTTAGGGCTGGTCTTTTTGATGCCGGAGCGCAATGCAGCCCATCGCTGGTTAGAATTTGGGCCGCTGACCGTTCAACCTTCAGAGCTGTTCAAACTCGTGATGATATTCTTTCTGGCCTTTTCACTTTCAAACCGGAAGCGCAACATTACTGACTCCCGACAACTACTGCGACGCTACGTCCCTCTGATTGGAGCCGGTCTGGTGCTGATTTTGATGGAACCACATCTGGGGGCGACAATAGTCATCTTTCTGACTGCAATGGGAATGTTCTTTCTCGCGGGAGCGCGGATAAAACACCTTTTAATGTCAGTTGTCCCATTGATGGGGGTAGCGTCATTTGTGATCTTCGTTTTGGAGTACAAGAAAGCGCGCATACTGGATTATATAGCGGCGGTACTTGATCCACTGCAGGGAAGCTACCAGGCTAAACAGGCAGCATTGACCCTTGGGGCGGGCGGCATTTTCGGTGTCGGACTTGGCGAAGGGAGGCAGAAGCTGTTTTTCCTGCCTTATCCGCATACGGATTTCATTTTTGCCGCAATGGGTGAAGAGATCGGTCTGATCGGTCTGCTGGTGATTTTGTCTTGCCTGTTTTACATTCTCTGGCGCGGATTAAAAATCGCCTCCGCTCAGCACGACAAATTTGGCTACCTGCTTGCCACCGGTGTGACCCTGTCGCTATTTGTCAACATTGCCCTCCATATTGGGGTGGTTACCTGTCTTATCCCGGTGACGGGGCTGGCGCTGCCTTTTTTCTCTTACGGCGGGTCGTCACTTTTAGTTTCCAGCGCGGCGATAGGAGTGCTTTTGAACCTGTCGAAAAGGACGGCGAGGTGAGGTATGCCAGCGGATGCAGCCAGAATAATTTTTGCCGGCGGCGGTACGGGCGGGCACTTGTTCCCGGCCATTGCAATAGCAGACAGGCTCACGGAGCTGCTGAAAGAAAGAATGAAAGTTGACATTATATTCGTGGGAACCAAGCGTGGTCTGGAGTATCGAATGAGAGACTCTCTGGGCTATCCTCTGCATCTTATCAACGTACGCGGCCTGGTGCGTTCGTTCACACTCAAGAATCTGGTGGCCCCGTTTCTTCTTGCCGGAGCTCTGGTAAAATCCATGTTGTTGTTGAACAGGTTCTCGCCGGATGTTGTCATAGGCACCGGCGGGTATGTGTCATGGCCGATTATACGCGCAGCCGCTTTCAAAAAGATTGCCGTCGTGCTTCAGGAACAAAACTCGTTTCCGGGAATCACGACTCGTCGATTGGCGCAGTATGCGAAAAGAATCTATCTTGGTTTTGAGAAAGCGCAGGAACATATCCGCACTGAGGGCAGAATCCTCGTTACCGGCAATCCGGTGCGGACGTCGATCCTCAATGGGAGCAGGTCGGAGGCCAGGCAGCTATTGGGTCTCGACCCGGATAAAACCACTATCCTGGTGCTGGGTGGGAGCCAGGGGGCTCATGCGATAAACAACGCCGTAGTGCGCAACCTTGAGAAAAGTAGTCTGTCGGAGAACTACCAGCTTTTATGGCAAACGGGAAAAAGGGATTACAAGGAAGTGGCCGCTTTCGCGGGCAGGAAGACACCAAACTGCACCCTTTTTCCTTTTGCCGAGAGAATGAATTTGGTGTATGCCGCGACCGATTTAGCGATTGCTCGTGCCGGTGCTTTGACGCTGGCGGAATTGACCGCCTGCGGCCTGCCGTCAATTCTCATACCCTATCCCCACGCCGCTGGAGACCATCAGAGAAAAAACGCCTTAGACCTGGTCAACAGGGGAATGGCGCTCATGTTCGAAGAGAAAAACTTGGGCACGGTTGACCTGCTTTCAGAAGCGGTTGCGCTTCACAGGTCCGAGCGCTTTCAACAGATAAGGCACGCAATTGCTGAAGAGATGCAAAGAAGAAAGCCGGCGGTTGATGTCATTGCTGAGGACATAGTGGACCTCATCTGCGAAATGAGAAAGACGGGACACTAACGGTGCAGTGTGCTTCTTCGCTTAAAGAAAAAATTGAACGGTTTAGATGTGACAAAATGATGTTCGGAAAAGTAAAGAAACTGTTTTTTGTCGGCATCGGCGGGGCGGGAATGTCCGGCATTGCGGAGATTTTGCATAACCTCGGCTACCAAATTCAGGGTTCCGATTATTCCCCCAGTCAGGTCACGGACTATTTACAATCGGTGGGCATACCCGTCCACAACGAGCATCGTGCTGAGAACCTCAAGGACGCCGACGTGGTGGTTATTTCTTCCGCCGTCGGGGAGGACAATCCGGAAGTCGTTAAAGCTCGTCGGCAGGGCATTCCGGTAATAAAACGGGCGGAGATGCTGGGCGAATTGATGCGGCTGAAATTCTCCATCGGCGTTGCCGGGACACACGGCAAAACTACTACCACCTCTATGATAGGCAAGATACTCCAGCAGGGTAACTACCAGCCAACGCTGATCGTGGGAGGAATCGTAGCCGAGCTGGGTACTGGGGCATCTTTGGGAAAAGGTAATTACCTTGTAGCAGAAGCTGACGAGTATGATAGGTCATTTTTGTCAATGTTTCCCACAATTGCGGTAGTGACCAACTTGGAGGCGGATCATCTGGACTGTTATGCTGACATGGATGATCTGATAAACTCTTACTTGTTGTACATGAATCGGGTGCCGTTTTACGGCTCGGCGGTTATTTCCGCCGATGATGAGAACCTATCCCAACTGCGACCGAAGATAGTACGCCCTTATGTGACCTTTGGCTTTGCTTCAGACGCTGACTACGGCGTTATGAACGTCGAAATGGAGCCAGGGAGATCAACTTTCTCGGTCTCCCATCGGGGCGATCTACTAGGAGAAATCATCTTGCATGTGCCGGGCAGGCACAACGTCGCTAATGCCCTGGCAGCACTGGCCGTCTGCCGTGAGCTTGAAGTACCGTTTACAACGATCGCCGATGGGCTGCTGGCATTCAGCGGCGTGAGCCGCCGCTTTGAGATTGTCGGCGAAGTGAACGGCGTTATGGTGGTTGACGATTACGCTCACCATCCCACGGAGATCATCGCTACACTCCAGACAGCCAAAAATGTCTACCACCGCCGATTGATAGTTGTCTTTCAGCCGCATCTGTACAGTCGCACCCGTGATTTTACCCATCAGTTTGCCGAGGCGCTGGCAATTGCCGACAAATGCCTGCTGGTGGATATTTACCCGGCCCGCGAAAAGCCTATCGAGGGTATTACCTCCGAAGTTATCATGAGGGAGGCTCACAACAAGGGGCTCGGTGATTTTCATTATATTGGAGCACAAGATAATGCTCCCGACGAGGTTGCCAAGATAGCCAGACCGGGCGACATCGTGATCACAATGGGCGCCGGTTCCATAACACTTATCAAGAACCAAGTCCTGGAGGCGCTGGGATCAAGATGAACATCTCTTCTAAAAGAGCCAAACTGATCTTAGCCGCTTCTGTGGTAGTTGGCGGCATTCTGTTGGTAGTCGTTAATTTTACAGATGCCTGCCGATTGGAGACGGTCACGCTTAATGATAAAACAATCGATGACTGGCCCCGCCGATTTGATATGTTGAGTGAGAAATCGGTGTTTCGTCAACCGCTTGACAACCTGACGAAGGTTTTACTGGATCAGAAAGGCGTCTTCAAGGTTGACGTGTCGTACTCATGGCCGCACACGGTGGACATCAAAACGAATGCGTTCGCTCCTGTCTGTTTTTTGTTGGACAAAAAGGATGGCGCCTTATACGGCCTTGACTGCAAGGGACGTCTGCTTCCTTTAGAGAACGCCTCTCTCGACTGGGAACGTCCGGTTCTAACCGGCGTCAACGCGGGCAACTTGTTAGGCTATTGTAAAGATGTTCGAGTACAGGTTATAGTTGAACAGCTTGAGAGACTTCGTAAGGGTAACATTGACTTCTACCGTTTGATTGAGGAGGTCGATTTCGAAGCGAAGGATTACGTTCAGGTCTCCATATCAGGGCTGTCGTACCGGCTGAAAGTTAATGCCGAACATTTTGGGGAAGGCCTTAATAAGTTTGTTGATTTTATCACCAGGTTCAGTCCGGATTTGAACGAGGTCCACCAGGTTGATTTGCGTTTTGACGACATGATTATCTGTGCCCGGGGGAAAGGCTGAGATGGCTTTAGAAAATATCGTTGCCGCTCTGGACATAGGGACAACCAAGGTTGTTGCTCTGGTAGGCGAGATGGATGAAGAAGGAAAGATCTATGTTATTGGGCACGGAGAGTCGCCGGCGGAAGGGCTACGCCGGGGTGTGGTGGTGGATATGGAAAAGACCGTCGCCTCGATTCAGAAGGCCGTCAACGACGCCGCTATGATTTCAGGGACTGAAATCGACCGGGTCACGGTCGGCATTGCCGGTGAACATATCCGTTCCATAAACAGTCAGGGCGTGGTGGCAATAAACCGTGCCGACAACGAAATCACGCATGCCGATGTGAAAAGGGCTATTGAAGCAGCCAAAACGGTCGCTATACCTGTGGACAGGGAAATCATCCATGTGATCCCACAACAGTTCTCGGTTGATGAGCAGGCTGGTATCAGGGACCCGATCGGGATGTCCGGCGTTCGGCTCGAGGTGGAAGCGCATATTGTAACAGCATCGGTAACAACAGCCAAAAACATTTTTCGTGCCCTTCAACGGTGCCGACTCGAGGTCGACCATGTAGTTTTAGAGTCTCTGGCTCTCTCCCAGGTGCTTCTTTCCGAGAACGAAATGGATGTGGGGGTTATCATTGTTGACATTGGGGGCAGCATCACCAACATCTCCATCTTTCACGACGGCGCCATAAGGCACACAGCAGTGGTTTCGCTGGGAGCCCAAAATGTAACCAACGATATCGCTATCGGCCTGCGTACAAGGATAGATCAAGCCGAAGCGCTGAAGATCAGCTACGGAGCAGCAATAGCGTCGCTAGTCGACCCGGAGGAAATGATTGCTATCCGAAGCGCCAGCGGTGGCCACACCACGGAAATTTCGCGCCATGTCCTGGCTTCCATCATCGAGCCGCGCCTGGAAGAAATCTTATCCCTGGTTATCCGGGAGATAAGGCAGGCCAACGTTACTGACATGCCCACCGCCGGGCTGGTCTTAACCGGAGGCGGGGCGCTTTTGCTTGGAACAGCCCAATTGGCCGAACAGATGTTTGACATGCCGGTCAGGATGGGGCAGATCACAGGTATAGAGCATACGCCTGAAGAATTGAGCTCCCTTCGTTACGCCACCGCCCATGGCTTGTTGGTGTACGGCTTTCTTCACGAACCGATCAAAGGTGGGAAATCCAGCGGTGTACGAAGGTTTTTGAAAAGGTTTGAAAATTGGATATTAAGACAATTTTAGGTGAATGACGTTCATGGAGGAACCACTATGTCAAAAAACAAACACACCTTTAAGTTCGCCGACGACTTTGTCGGCTATGCTAACATCAAGGTGGTGGGTATCGGCGGCGGGGGCGGCAACGCCATTAACAGGATGATTGAAGCCGGCCTGAAAGGGGTTGAGTTCATTGCCATTAACACCGATGCTCAGGTGCTCGACCAAAACCGGGCCGATAAGAAGGTTCAAATCGGCCGTGAGTTGACGGGCGGGCTCGGAGCCGGCGCCAACCCGGATGCTGGCAAGAGGGCCATCGAGGAAAACCGACAGGACGTGGTGCAGGAAATCGGTAATCCAAATATGGTGTTCATTACCGCCGGTATGGGAGGCGGAACCGGTACGGGCGCCTCGCCTATTGTGGCTGAGATTGCCAAGGCGACAGGAGCGTTGGCGGTAGCGATAGTCACCAAGCCGTTTCGATTTGAGGGAGTGAAAAGAATGAAGCGGGCCGAAGAGGGATTGGCCGAACTGAAGGCCAAAGTTGATACCCTGATTACGATTCCGAACGAAAGACTGCTTGAAATTGTCGAGAAGAAAACCACCTTCAGCGCCGCTTTTGCGACTGCCGACGAAGTGCTGCATCAGGCCACAAAAGGAATCTCCGACCTCATCACCATCCCTGGTTTGATCAATTGTGACTTTGCCGATGTTCGCACGGTGATGCTCGAGAGAGGTGATGCTTTGATGGGCACCGGTTTTGGAGTCGGCGAGGAGAAAGCAGTCGATGCCGCCAGGGAAGCGATCTCGTCGCCTCTTCTTGAGAATGTCTCCATTAGCGGCGCCAGAGGTGTCCTCATCAATGTCACTGGCGGCGAGGATATGACCCTTTTTGATGTCAACGCCGCCACTTCGCTCGTGTATGAAGCCGCGGGAGATGATGCCAACATTATCTTCGGAGCTGTTATCGATCCGGCTATGACTGATCAGATGCGGGTGACGGTTATTGCCACTGGCTTTGGTGAATCCAAAGAGCACATCAAAGAGAAAAAAGAGATGGTGTCTCTGGCGTCGCCCGGAAAACCAATCTCGCTGTTTCCTGAGCCACTCGCAGCAGTGCCCAAACGGACCTCTCCGATTACAGAGGCGGTTGAAGCTGTAGGCCAAAGCAGCCCGGAGCTGACAATAGGCAAGAACGGCGGTGATGGAAACGGCAACGGCGAGCGCAGTCGAGTGCCGTTGTTTACTGAGGATGACCGCACCATCCCGGCCTACATCAGACGGCTCGACGACAGCGGTGTGCAGTAGGCGTAAGGTAATGTCCTCGACTCCTGCCTATTTACAGCAGGCCTCAGAGAGACCTGCCCTACGAACGTCTGGCTCTCGAATAAGAGGTGACCGACACAAGTGTAGATAGATAATCAAGTCTACGAAAAGGAAGACCAATGTAGCAATTGGTTAATACTGTGGTTCCTCCCTGATGCCGCCGGTTAAACTACCCTGCCGGTGGCATCCTTTTTTTGCGGGCAGTGGATGATTTCATATAGTTATTTAGTTTACATACTACAAGTATTAGTCCGGCCACACACCCACCAGAGATGGGTGGGCCGCCTACAACAACAAGACCTGATAGAACAACAAATGTCAAGAACTCAGAACTTTTAACCTACCTTACCTTGCGGCAGCTTTCGTGGACGAACTTGAACCGCTCGGTGAGGAAGATTTTGACGTGTCCGCAGATGACGAGTCTGTTGAAGAGACTTTTGAAGTCTCGGCTCGCTCCTTCTTGGCGGCGGCTTTGTATTCCCTGCTGCGGTGGTCGGTGATATAAAAGCCGGAACCCTTGAATATCAACCCTGCTCCACCGGAGATTATACGCTTCACTTTCCCGGTGCATAGGGGACACTTTTCCACCGGCGGCTCACTCATAGTCTGGAAGGCTTCAAACATATAGCCACATTTTTCACAACGGTACTCGTAAGTTGGCATTTTTTATCGATCTCTTCTAAGTTCTCGTAAACTAGCAGGCCAGCCGTTTCAGGTTAATTGTCAACCATACCGCCAGCCACGGTCGCGCACTAACCGTGGATTGGGCTTCCAATCTGTCAGCCTGGTGACGGGTTTGCTCTTCTCTTTCGGTGGAGGAGCTTCTTTCCTCTTAGAGGGTATGAAGACTTTGGTCTCTTTCTCTGGGGCAATACTGAACGATTCCTCTGCAGCGCGGATGATTTCGGGCATCAGTCCTTCTTCAGTAACCTTCTCAGTGAACTTGCGCCGACCGTTGACCAAATCGCGTAGGTACTCATCAATCTGATCGCGGGAATAGTATTTCTCCGGCACGTACACGCTTAGATCGGCGCCTTCTGCCGAGACGATCTCTTCGGTGCCCAGAAAGCTCTCGCGGTACTGGTTGGTGCCGCGCAAATCGCCGCGCTGAATGGCAGCCATTGTATCGATCGGCACGCGTTCAGTCTTGCGCACGACTTTCTTAGGGCCACCCTTTTCGCTCTGTTCAATGATTTCACCCATGCCGCCGGTGTTGTACTGGTAGAAAAACACTTTGCCGGGATAGTTAGATGACAAGTCCATGATGATTCTGTAAAAGAGGTTCACCTTATGTCCACGCGAGCCTACGATAAACGGATCAGTACCCACTGTGCGCACCGATTCACCGGCTTTCGCAGGGTTGGAGGCATAGCTGTGGCTCGATTCGCCCCAAAGATACGCCAGCGCCGCTTGAATCGGGGTTAAGCGCTGGGCAAAGGTCATGATCGTGTTGCGGCGGGTGATAAAAGCAAAGACCAGCCCGTCCAGTTCATCCAGCGAAGGTAGATTGAGAGACGGGTACCAGATGTTTTTCATGGAAAACGGCCAGTGACCCCGTTTTATCTTCAAGTGTTTTTTCATGATCACTGCTCGGCCATTTCCGCAGAGATTTTCGTCAAGGAAATCGGGTTGGCCATCGGCGTTGATCATCACGTTTTCATACAGCGCGCTCTTGTGCACCAGTGCGTTGTACATCGCCTCCTGGAGTTTGCTATCCACATCAGTCTTAACAAAGTAGTTCTGCTCCGAGCCATAGGCCGAGCCGTCATTTTTTAAAAAGCAGATGTCATCCTGGCAAACGAGAGTACGCTCGCCTTTTGACCAATCCAGACCAAGCTGGTGACACGACCAGGTGCTCTTGCCCGTCGCCGACAGGCCGAACAAGAATACGCCATACTTTTTCAGTTTGTTCGTCTGTGCATCACGAATGATGACGACCTTCGTGCCGGCGTGCAGGCCCAACATAACTAAAGCGTCCGCTGCATACATGCCGTTCCGCAAAAAGCCCTTTTTGTCTTCGCCTAAGTAATCCGAGCCCAGGACCATGGTCAGGTTGTAATCGGGCAAGACCAACGCCTGCTGGCGGATGTGATGCTCTTCGGGAATGTGAATCAGAGTGAATTCCGGCCCCGGGTCGCTGGTTACCGGTCCCATGGTATGGCCCCACATATAGGCCAGACGGTAGTTTTTCAAGTCGGCCACCGACATGTACAGGTTGCACTTAGGATTGTATTCGGAGTTTTGTCCCATCTGGCGGCGCAACCGAACCAATGGCAATGTCTCCATCAAGTGCAGAACTTTATCCAGCTCGGCGGGCGAGTCGGCAATGATTCGTTTCTTCTGGTCAGTCAGGTGGAATTCGCGGATCTTTTCTGAGCCCAAGCAGACCGTCTTTTCGGCGATGCGGCTGGACACTGCCGAGCGCCAGCCCCAGGAGCCAAACTTCGTTTGCGTGCCGGTCTGAAGTGACGGCTCGCGGAGGTCTTCCAACTTCACATCCTTGATGTTGGGTCCGTTCAAGCGACGCTGCAAGTCCCGATTGAATCGGGCGTAAAATTCGATATCATAGAGTGAGTCAGACATCCCGTCTATTCCTTAGGCAGAACTTCATCTTCATTGAAGAAAAACGCCACTTCAGTCTTGGCAGTAGCCACGCTGTCCGACCCATGCACCACGTTCTTCTCAATGGAGGTACCATACTCGCGCCTGATCGTATTGTATTTGGCCTTAGCTGGATCGGTGACTCCCATCAGATCACGCCAGCGTTCGATTGAGTCATGCCCTCCAATGACTACCACTACGATCGGTCCCGAAGTCATGAATTCCACTAAAGACCTAAAAAAAGGCTTTCCTTCATGCACAGCGTAAAACTTTTCAGCTTCCTCTCTGGTGAGCCTCAAGGCCTTCATGCCTCTCAGAATCAGGCCGGCGTCCTCTATCTTACTTATGATCTTGCCGACGAGCTTACGGCGCACGCCATCCGGTTTGATAATACCCAACGTATTTGCCAAGCTGACCTCCTAACCTATCAAATCCCGGATTCGCGACTTCAGCGCTTCCGGTGGAATTGCCGCTATGTTTACTTTATATGCCTTGGCTACCCTGAAAAGCTGATGGAAATTACGACGCTGCAAGTCCTCCTGATCCGCCGACGAAGCCAACAGGTATGGATTGAAGAACGGCTGAGTCTTGAACGGCGTCATCCCTGCTTCACCTGGCAGGCGGTACTTCCCTTCAGTTATAAAGTCAAGGGCGTCAGCCTCGGCGAGTTTCTCCACTGCCGGAGCATTAGGTTCGTAACAAAGCATGACAATGGTTTTCAATCGGGATCGTTTGACGTATCTATGCGGGCCGCTGATCCATGCCGGGTCAACCAGAGCGCGTGAATCCTCCGCTCCCCAGAAGCAGTACGGTTCACCTAAATCCAGCGGGCACTCATCTTCCAGTTCTTTCATGTTCGTCCAGTCGGCCCGCTTGGTCACTACGTTTTCGCATTTGCTGCGGTCGAAGATGCGTGCGTAGCGTGGGAAAGTTTTAGCGTAGGCAGTCTTGAAATAAAACTTCCGCTCAGGAGCGTCGGCAACCGCCTCGTTCCCTCGATACCGTACAAAAACCCAGTCGTTGGTCAAAAAACGTGCGTCATCGTCTTCCAAGAGCCGGATGAAGGTTGACCCGCGTTTCATTCCCTTGGAGCCAATCAAGGCCAGGCCATGATCGCCATAGTCAAGACATGCTGCGCGGATCCCGTGGACGTCCAACAGTCGTTCGCTGGCTTGGGCCACTATACCCAAAGCCCAGCTTCTGACCTGCCCGTAATATGTGGTGTTAAACAGAATTGCTGTTTTCGTGGCCTGATTGTAGTAGGCATAGGGCTTCCGACCGGGCACCCCGTCGACAGCATAGATGATCGCGTGAGGCTCAAGGTCAGACTCAAGCTGAGCCGGATACCAGTTCTCGACCCAGAAATCATAAAGGTGAGGAACATTGGTACGCAATTGGATGATGATGCCGTTGATATTGGCGTTCCACTCAAAGTAACGGTCGTAGGGAAGAGCCGCTTCGACTTCTTGCACCAGTGCGTCGCGTTCCTCAACGGAAATCTCAGTCTCGGCTTCAGTCATACGCCGAGGGTGAGTCATCACGTTCTGCAAGGCAACACGTTTATATTTCGGCGATTCCTGCAACTTGCCCATGGCCTCAATGATACGATTGGTGCCCTCCTCGATTGTTTCCACAGAGGTGGCATACGAAAGACGGATGTTCTCTTCAGCGCCAAAGGCGCTTCCCGGAACCACAGCGACCGCCGCTTCCTTGAGTAGATAATATCCCAGGCCATACGAGTTGCGGATTTTCATGCCGCCGTATTCTGTTTTGTAATACGCTGAGACGTTCGGAAAGAGGTAAAAAGCGCCCTGGGGCTCATAGCAGGAAATATCCGGGATGCGTCTGAGTTTACTTAACATATAATTGCGGCGTGTCTGAAACTCGGCAACCATCCGGTTGATTTCTGCCCGGTGGCCGGATAGTGCCTCCGCTGCCGCTTTTTGGGCGATTGAGTTGGCATTGGAAGTAGTATGCGATTGCACGATGTTCATGGCCGCAATAATCTCGCGTGGCCCGGCGGCGTATCCAATTCGCCAACCGGTCATCGAGTATGACTTCGAGACACCGTTGATGATAACAGTCTTCTCTTTTATTTTATCGCCGAGCGACGCCACGGAACAAAACCGGTAATCATCATAGATGACATTTTCATAAATCTCATCGGCGACGATTAACAACCCCTCAGCTACTGCAATCTCACAGACCTCCTGTAACTGCTCGCGGGTGTATGCTCCGCCGGTGGGGTTGGACGGATTATTGATGATAAGCGCCTTAGTGTTAAAATTGATATTAGCTTTCAGCTCCTTGGGAGTAATGCGGAAACCGTTTTCCTCGCGGGTAGGCACGATCACCGGCTTGCCCTTGACCATCAGAACTTGCTGCGGATAGGAGACCCAGTACGGCGCGGGGATAATGACCTCTTCGTCGCGGTTGAGAATCGAAACAAACAGGTTGTACAAGCTCTGCTTGGCGCCTGAGGAAACGATGATTTCATTGTTCCGGTATTCCAGGCCATGGTCTTCTTTGAATCGGAGGCGAATAGCTTCCTTGAGTTCGGGGATTCCGTCGTTGACCGTGTACTTTGTGAAATTGTCATCAATAGCCTTTTTCCCGGCGTCTTTGATATCCTCTGGCGTGGGAAAGTCCGGCTCGCCGACGGAGAAATCGATGACATCAATTCCCTCGGCCTTCATTGCCGTGGCTTTGGCGTTGATACGCAGAGTAGGCGAAAGCTCCAGACGGCCAATCCTGTTGGAGATCATCGTTTATTCCTTGTCCGGATTGCTTGCTGATGATGCCTGCTGCGGGGGTTTTGTCTTCTCTGTCTTTTCTTTATCAGCTAGTTTTCTGACCCATTCCTCGAGGTCAAATCCGGAAAGCGACTTCACAACTGTGGGCAACTGGGCCATCATCGACGCCAGCTCACCAGTAATCTTGGAGGTTCCCATTTTTCCATCATTCGAGACCATCACGATCTTGTCAACTTTGGAGATTGGCGCGGCCATCTCGCGAGCCAAGTCAGGTAGCTTCTCGAAGATCATTTGCAACAAGGCCGGTTGTGAGTAAGCATTCCATGACTCGGCCTTCCTGCGCAAAACTTCGGCTTCCGCTTCGCCTACTTTCTCAACAAGCTCAGCTTCGACAATCCCCTGAATACGTTTAGCCTCAGCCATTCCCTTGGCTTCCGCTTCCAAACGATATTGCTCGGCTGCGGCTGGTTTGCGCACCTTGGCTTGAAGTTCCTGCTCAACGCGTTCTATTTCCCTTTTCTCCAGTTCAATCTCAGAGTCCTTCTCAATCAGCTTGACCTTGGCCTCTTCGGTTTTCAATCCCTGATTTAGTTTATGTCGCTCCAGCTCATATGAGAAGTCGGCATCGGCTTTCTTCTGGTTCAAATCCGTTTGCAATCCTGCCTTTTTCAGTTCGAAATCCTGATTAGCCTTAGCGACTTCGGTGTTGGCCATAATCTTGGCTATGTCTCCTTCTTTCTTCGCTTCAGCCGACTTGATAATCGCATCACGGGCGGCTTGCGCCTCGGCGACTTCTGCGTCACGGCGCGCTTCCACGATACGCGGTTTGCCCAGTGCTTCCAGGTACCCCGAAGGGTCAGTGATTTCTTTAAGGTTGAAAGAGAGCAGTTTCAAGCCCATGTTGGTGAAATACGGACTGACATCCTCAAACACTCTGCCAGTGAAATCCTTACGATTCTTGTTCAAGGATTCGAGGTTCATGGTACCGATGAAGGCTCGTGCCGAACCCTCCAATGTGCGCAGCGCCACGTCGCGGATATCGGTCAGCGGCTTGCCCAAAAACTGCTCGGCAGCCAGGTGAATCGAGCCCTCATCCCCGGCGATTTTCACTTCCGCCGTGCTCCGTACCGTACAGCGGATCCCGTTGGTTGAGATGGCATCTTCGACCTTAATGTCCATCGGGATGATCTCTAAAGGAAGAATCTGAGCCTGCTCGATGAACGGCCGCACGAATGTACCACCACCGATGCGGAAGCGATACCCTATTTGTCGTGTCGTCCCATCCGGTAAAGTGACAGAACGCTTCTTTCCTCCGGAGATGATCAACACCTCGTTTGGTCCGACCTTGCGGTAGTTTTTCAGGACAACCACTACAATCGCCGCAGCAATAACCACGACGGCAATGATGACTATAATAAGGGTACTCACGATTATACTCTCCTTACAAAATGATGAAGGGCGACCTTATCCTGTCGCCCAAAAGCTATTTTTGAAGCGAATAATAACATCCCAACCTAAGAAAAGTCAATCAATCTTTGTTATCATCACTCGTGTTTTCCTGCCAACCAACTCACAATATCCACTAGCTGCTTGCTGCCAGCTGCGATCGCTCGCCAGTCTATCCTTTCATAAGTATGGCAATGGCGGTCACGTCAACAATGTCATCAACGGAGCAACCCCGAGAAAGGTCGTTGGCCGGCTTGGCCAACCCCTGAATAATCGGGCCAGTAGCGGTGGCGTTGGCCAACCGCTCGGTCAGTTTGTAGGCAATATTGCCGGCATCCAGATCAGGAAATATGAGCACGTTGGCCTCACCGGCGATTTCAGAATCAGGGGCTTTCCGTTTTGCAACCTCAGGTACGATAGCGGCGTCAACCTGGAATTCACCATCAACTTTCAACTCCGGGTGATTTTTCTTTAGTATCTCAAGTGCTTCGAGCACTTTGTCGACATCTTTGTGTTTGGCCGATCCCTTGGTGGAAAAGGAGAGCATGGCAATCTTTGGTTCTTCCTCCAGCAGTTTTTTCATGGTTTCAGCCGTTGAGACGGCAATTGATGCCAGTTGTTCGGCGTTCGGATTGGGAACAACGGCGCCGTCGGCATACAGGAATACCTTGTCGTACACATCCCGGTATTTGGGAATAGTCATCAGAAAGCAGCTTGACACGGTCCTGATGCCTTCTTTCAAACCAAGCACTTGGATGGCGGCGCGCAGGACGTCGCCGGTAGTATTGATGGAACCAGCAACGGAGGCGTCAGCTTTATCATGCCGCACCAACATCGCTCCAAAATACAAAGGATTGGATATGGAAGTTTTGGCTTGTTCTTCCGTGATTCCCTTCGCCTGCCTGATGGCCATAAACTCCGACACATAGTCGTTATAGTTGGCTGAATGCGACGGGTTGATAATCTCGACTTTGCCGAGGTTCAAGCCGTGTTCCTTAGCCAGCCTCTCAATTTCCCGCTGATCGCCAAGCAGCGTTACCGAAGCGATTCCCTCGGCGAGGATTTTTTTAGCGGCTTGGATCATCCGGGGTTCTGTTCCCTCGGGGAGAACGACACGCCGTTTTTTAGCCTTGGCTTTGTCTTTTATCTTAGATAGAGCGTTCATACGTGACTCTTCTCACGGCTGTTACGCACACCCTTGGTGTTGAATACGGTTCAGGTTGTCATTGAGATTGGGATCCGCCAAATAGGCTTCGATAAAGCGGTCTATGTCGCCATCCATAACACTTTGTACATTGGCCGTTTCGACTGACGTACGGTGGTCTTTGACCATGTTGTACGGGTGGAAGACATACGAGCGGATCTGGGATCCCCATTCTATCTTCTTTTTGGCTTTTTCAAACTTTTCCATCTTCTTGGTTTCTTCTTCCTTTTTAAGTTGATAGAGCCGAGCCTTAAGAACTGTAAAAGCTGATTCTTTGTTTCTGTACTGGCTCCGTTCCGACTGACAGGTAACGACGATACCAGTTGGAATGTGAGTGATGCGAACCGCCGAGGAAGTCTTGTTGACATGCTGGCCGCCCGCCCCGGAGGAGCGGTAAGTATCCACGCGTATTTCGTCCTCATTTATTTCAATGTCCGTGTTGCCCGCGACAACGGGGTATATGTATACTGAGGCAAATGAAGTATGTCGCCGGGCATTAGCATCAAAGGGCGATATACGCACCAGCCGGTGCACGCCCGATTCAGCTTTGAGAAAGCCGTACGCAAACTCTCCTTTGACCTGGAGAGTGGCCGATTTGAGACCGGCTTCTTCACCCGGTTGATAGTCCATTAGTTCCGCTTTGAAGTTCTTGCGTTCTACCCACCGGTTGTACATGCGGAACAGCATATCGGCCCAGTCCTGAGACTCAGTGCCGCCGGCGCCGGGGTGGATTGTCAGGATGGCGTCACGATGGTCATCGGGGCCGGAAAGCAAGGCGGAGAACTCAAACTTCTCAACCTGCTGTGTGAGCTTATCAAGAGTCTTTTCGAGCTCCTCGGCGTCGCCGCTATTTTCGTCAGGGTCAGCCATGTCCAGCAGTTCCTCAATATCGTTGAGCTCCACGTCCAGCTTGTTGTAGGATTCGATCCATTTCTTGTGTACGGAGATTTCTTGAAGGAGAGACTGGGCCGATTGGTTATCGTCCCAGAAACCTGGTTTGGTGGTTACCTGCTCAAGCTCACTGACCCTTCTGGTTCTGTTTTCGAGGTCAAAGATACCTCGCTAACTTGTCGAGCCTGCTTCTCAATTCCGGCACTCTACATTTTAATTCAGCGATCAACATTCCATTCTTCCTCAATTGTACAGACTTTAAAATATATTATTTTACCTGCCTTGGGTCAAACAGATTTGCCTTTTTTCGTTATTATTTTCACAAGCTGTCCTTGCAACACAGGCCGCAAAAGGCGGTTGACAACACCTGTTTGGCTGGTATTTTGGAGAGCAATAATGAGATTAGAGACTATTGTTGTCGGACCGTTTGAGGTCAATTGCTACCTTTACTGGCATGAGGCATCAAAAGACGCCGTAGTACTTGATCCTGGGGGAAATGAACAACTCATTTTTGAAGCCATTGACCGGTTTGCCATCACACTTCGGGCGATTCTGCTTACCCATGGCCACGGTGATCATATCGCCGCCGTGGGGGTGGTAAAGGATAAGTATCAAATACCCCTTTACGTTGGCAAAGATGATCAGGCTCTGCTGGCAAATCCTTCCGATATTGTTTCGGAGTTTTACGGTCATCCGGTCCAATCGCCTCCGGCTGATTTTTTCGTTAGCGATGAACAGCTTTTAAACTTTGGCTCGATAACCCTGCGAGTGCTGTCGACTCCCGGTCATACTCCCGGCGGTGTTTGCTATCTCGATGAGCGCGAAGGGATACTTTTCTGCGGAGACACTCTATTTTACGGTTCCATCGGGCGAGCCGACTTACCTGGTGGTTCTAACGAGCAGCTCATTGAATCCATTCAAACCAAGATTCTTACTTTACCCGACGAGATTGTATGTTTCCCCGGACACGGCCCGAAGACAACGGTAGGCGCCGAACGAAACGATAACCCGTTTCTGAAAGGTGGGTATGCCGTCTGATGAGGGCCAACTGACCCCTTTGCCACCGGCATGTTTGTGGGCGGCAGATGTCCTCATCTGCCCCGACCTACAAGACTGAATAATGTCCTTATGATATGCCAATAGCAAAGTTCCACAAGCTGATACGTCCGTTTTATGCTCGACCTACCCTCGAGGTGGCGCCGGAGCTTATCGGCAAATACATCGTCTACCACTCTCCGCTGGGGAAGCTTTCGGCGAAGATAGTTGAGGTCGAAGCTTACATTGGCGAAAAGGACCCGGCCTGTCATGCTGCTCGGGGCCGAACACCGCGGAATTACGTTATGTTCGGCCCGCCGGGGTTTGCCTATATCTATTTTGTTTATGGGATGTACCACTGTTTGAATTTTGTCACCGAACCCGAAGGCTTTCCGGCGGCGGTGCTTGTGCGAGCCGCTGAGCCGGACGAAGGAGAGCAGATCATGAGACGACTCTCTCCCGGCAATGAGCGGAATGAACTGCTGAACGGACCGGGGAAGTTCTGCCGCTCGTTCGGCCTCACCAGAGATCAGAACGGCCTTGATTTGACCGGTCACCGGCTGTATCTTGAACACCGTTTTGCAGTGGTCGCAAACATAAAGCAGACGGAAAGAATCGGCATCAAAGTCGGTCATGAGCGTCCGTGGCGCTTTTATGATAAGAATTCAAAAGCTGTTTCCAAGAAACGATGATGTTAAAACTACAGCAAAGGATCGATCGTAATGGCAAGAACTCCTATCCATAAAACAAAAACACTTACAAAATCAAAAAGAGTCAGGCATCCCCGTAGCATTGTCCAGCACAAGGACATTAGCATGCCGATCTCGGTGTTTGGCAATGTGATGAAACAGTTTGATGCCGCTGCTAAGAAGCTGAACCTTGACCGCTCCCTGCGGGAATTCATGAAAGCCCCCCGGCGGAGTACTATTGTCAACCTTCCGGTGCAAATGGACAATGGGGCATACAAGATGTTCACGGCCTATCGGGTTCAGCACTCGATTGCACGTGGCCCAGCCAAGGGGGGTATCCGTTATCACCCCGATGTCACTCTGGACGAGGTGCAGGCGTTGGCCTCGTGGATGACATGGAAATGCGCGGTGGTGAATATCCCTTTCGGCGGCGGCAAAGGAGGTGTTGTGTGTGATCCACATGAGATGTCGTCGGGAGAGTTGGAACGACTGACCCGCAGGTACGTAGCCGACATGATGCATTTGTTTGGTCCTGACCTTGATGTCCCGGCTCCTGACGTGGGCACCGGGCCGCAGGTCATGGGTTGGTTTATGGATACCTACTCGATGCGTGAGGGCCACGCCGTGCCCGGAGTAGTGACAGGTAAACCGATAAGCCTGAGCGGTTCACGTGGCAGGCTGGAAGCCACCGGCCGCGGCGTGATGATTTCCTCTCGCGAAGCCGCCAAGCATCTGGGGCTCCATTTGAACGGCGCGACAGCCGCGGTGCAGGGGTTTGGCAATGTCGGCTCGGTGTCGGCCAAGCTGCTGCACGACTTAGGAGTGAAATTTGTTTATGTCTCCGATGTCAACGGTGCTATTCATGATCCGGACGGTATCGATATCCATGAGCTTATTGCATACGTTGAGAAAAAGAAAACAGTAGTTGGTTTTCCCCAAGCGAGGAAAGTTAAACCGGATGACGTCCTTTTTGCCTATGTAGACATTCTGATTCCCGCCGCTTTAGAGAACCAGATAACGGACAAAAATGCTCGCAAGGTCAAATGCAAGATTCTGGCTGAGGGTGCCAATGGCCCAACCACCCCCGAGGCTGATGCCATTCTCGAAAGGAAAGGGGTTCTGGTCATACCGGACATCTTGTGCAATGCCGGTGGCGTGACGGTATCGTATTTCGAGTGGGTACAGAACCGCATCGGTTACTTCTGGACGGAAGAGGAAGTCAACCGCCGTTTGGAAGAGAAGATGGTGGCTGCCTTCGACGATGTGTTGAAGATGTCATTGAAGCACAGGGTGAGTATGCGAATTGCCGCTTTCATGGTGGCCATCACGCGGGTGCTTGAGGTGATCCAGCTTCGGGGTATCTACGCCTGAGCGCAGTTCCCGTGAGACGCGCATACCAAAGCGGCTTCGGTTATTGACGTCCTTTTTTTGTGGATTCCGCGATAATCAGACAGGATATTGGTTTGTATACAGAAACGTCAGGTCATACCCACCTTAGAGGGCAGAACCTGACGTAACATTGGGATGTCACCGTGAGCGGAATCGAAGGGTGATAGGGACAGGCTCAGGTGTTATGGTTCGACTCCGCTCACCATGACGATTGCAGACGCATAAGAGATTTATGTTTGGTGAAGATTTCATACAGCGGGCGATAATCGCCCTCCCGGCTATTCTGTTTGCCCTCACAGTGCATGAGTTCTTTCATGCCTGGACGGCTCTCAAGTTCGGCGATACGACAGCCCGCGACGCCGGGCGGTTGACCTTAAACCCGCTGGCTCATCTCGATCTGTTTGGCACCATTATGATGTTTGCCTCCGGCTTCCGCTTCGGCTGGGCCAAGCCGGTGCCGGTCAATCCCTTTAATCTCCGCAATCCGCGCATGGCCGATCTCTGGATATCGGCAGCCGGGCCGCTTTCCAATCTGGGACTCGGTTTTATCTTCGGCATGATTTTTCGCATTGCCACCAATATGTCGGCAGGCTTACCGGAAGCAGTCTATCTGTTTCTATTTCTTTCCGTGATGATAAATGTCTCTTTAGCCTTTTTTAATTTTATTCCGCTCTTTCCTCTCGATGGCTCCCATATACTGCGAAGCCTGCTGCCCGCCAAAATGGAACCAACCCTCAACCAGTTTGATAAGATTTCCCCCTTGATACTCATGGTACTGATCGTAGTGGGAGGGTTCTGGATAATTCTCGGCCCGTTCATTTCTTTCTTCGTTCATCTTTTTACCGGCGTACCGATTGGGTAGGATGGTTGAATTCAAAGGTCTTGGTATTGCCCTCGCAGTATTCTTGCTGCTGGCCGGTTGCGGTTCGGGCTACAGAAAGCATGTCGCCATTGAAGAGCGAAAGCAAGCTATGCAGGAGAAAGTTGAGGTGGAAGCTTACCTGTTTGATGCCAGGCTCCGGCGTCGCGGGAAACCGACTTCGTTTCGGCTCGAGATCTTTCAGACGGATTCGGTGTTGGCCCTTGGCGGTCGGGCTTACCTCGGAAAGGGAGCTTTGAAAGGGAGAATGACGGCTGACTCGCTGGAAGTTTATTTCCCGTCCTCAAATGAATACTTGTACGAGCTGCTAAGCGATCTCTTTACGACGGTGGAGTGTCCCAACAGAGTGCCCGACTTCAATCTTCTAAGTCTTTTTGATTCGCTACCGGATTCCATTGAGGAAATGGAAAACGTTCGCGTTACAGCTGACTACGGCAACAGTAAACGGCCGGAGTTTAACATCTTTTTGAAGAACTGCCCCTGGCGGATAGAGCTGACCTACGACCAGCAGGGCACCGGCTGGCGAATACGCAGTTTTGTGTTTGACGACGGTCAGGGTGTGAGCCTCATAGCCCGCAGACGAGAATACAAAAAGCGGGCACGAGTGCCTTCAAATAAATTTCAAGTGCTGTCCCCCAGCGATGCTGTGCGCATAATCCCTTGAGTTAAACAGAGTTATACGGGTTGACTTGGGGTGGAAAATCCGTGATATTATAAGTTTATAGGAGGAGTAAAACAATCGAGTGAACCTATACAGGCGGATATTCTCGGTTATCAGGCCACTCTGGAAGCAACTGGCAACGGCGTCGCTGTCAGCGTCGCTGAATGCGTTGTTGTCCGGGATGCTTGTGTGGATGGTTGGCCCGCTGCTGATGACATTGTTTCAAGTGAGCAACCTCCCCGTGCTGCCGTACAGTGAAACAACCGTTCAACAGGCAGCCCCAAGTGACAGCGCCGGGTCGGAGGGTGTCAAAGGATTTTTGAGCGGCCTCTCGGGGTCGATACGCAACGTTAAGGATTCGATGAAAGGGTTTATCGATAGGCTTGTTACCGCCAAGACCCGCCAACGGACCCTGATCAATTTCTGCTGGTTGATTCTGGTGGTTGCGGTCGTCAAGAATTTGTTTTTGTATCTTCAAGGTTTTTTCATGGCCTTTGTGCAGCAGTCGGTCATTCGGCTTTTTCGCAACCGACTTTTTGATAAATATCAACGTCTCTCGCTAGGCTATTTTCATCGCCGGCGCACCGGTCAGGTCATCTCTCGTGTTACCAACGATGTCATGGTTCTGAACGACTCGATTGATATTGGTTTCAACAGCCTTGTAACTGATTCGGTTCTCGTTATAATTTTTCTTGTCTTTTTGGTTCTGCTCAGTTGGAAACTGACGCTTCTGTCGATGGTCGTTATGCCGGTGGTATTCGGCTTCATTTGGTTTATCGGGAAAAAGCTGCGCAAGTATTCCGAACGCTCACAACAGCGGATGGCGGATGTCAATTCGATTCTCGAAGAAACGGTCAGCAACGTCAGGATTGTGAAGGCTTTCTCAATGGAGAAGTTTGAGACCAAGAAGTTCTTTCGAGTCACCTACGAATATTTCCGCTCACTGCTGCGTATGACCCGTATCCGCCATCTGGCGTCTCCCATTAACGATACTCTGGCAACGGTTGCGGGGGTGATCATTCTGCTGTTTGCCGGCTCCAGGATAATTTCGGGCAGCGGGGAACTCGATGCTGGTGATTTCTTGACCTTCGTGCTGGCCATGTTTTCGATGATTAAGCCGGTAAAATCCCTCAGCCAGATTCACCTCAAACTTCAGGAGGGTATGGCGGCGGCGGAGCGTGTCTTCAAGGTGCTGGATACTGAAGAACGGATCGCAGATCCACCTCACGGTCGAAAAATCGACGGCTTTTCCCACAGTATTGCCTATGAGCACGTCTCCTTCAGCTACAACGGCAGCGAACAGGTTATTAAAGACGTCTCCTTTGAGGTAAAACCGGGTGAGGTTCTGGCGGTGGTCGGGCCATCGGGGGCGGGTAAATCCACTCTGCTCGATTTACTCCCTCGATTTTACGATCCCCAGCAGGGGAGAATAACGATCGACGGTACTGATATTCGAACGATTTTATTAGAGTCCCTGCGGGGTCTGATGGGCATTGTAACGCAAGAGACCTACCTGTTTAACGACACCGTCTGCAACAATATAGCCTACGGCCTCAATGGGATTCCAAGTAAGAATGTTATTAATGCAGCTAATATAGCAAATGCGCACCAGTTTATTGTTGAACTGCAGTCGGGTTATGACACCGTGGTCGGCAACCGCGGTGTGATGCTCTCCGGGGGACAAAGGCAGCGCATCGCTATTGCCCGCGCCCTTTTGAAAAACCCGCCGATCTTGATCTTTGACGAAGCCACCTCTGCGTTGGACACCGAGTCTGAGATGTTGGTGCAGGAGGCGATTAACCGGCTGATGGCCAACCGCACCACACTTGTGGTAGCCCACCGTCTCTCCACGATAAAGAACGCCGACCGGATTCTGGTTATCGACGAGGGACGTATCGTTGAAACCGGCACGCACGAACAGCTTCTTGAACTGAACGGTCTCTACCGGCGCCTTTACACCATGCAGTTTAGAGATAAGCCATGAACATTCTCTTTTTAGATTCCATCGAGAAAGAGACTTACGGCGGGATGGAAAAGTGGATTCGCCTTACGGCGACGGGTTTGGCGAAACGCGGTCATCAAGTGACGGTGGCAGGACATCCTCGATCTGAATTCTTACGCAGGATTGCAAACACCAGCAAAGATATCAGGATACTTGAGCTGGACATTTCAGGCGATTTCAACCCGGTAACGATAGCGAGGCTTAAAAAGTATCTTTCAGCGAACAGCATCGATGTCATAACGGTCAATTTCAACAAGGATATCCGTCTGGGAGGGCTGGCGGCTCGCCTGGAGGGCCGTCCCCGCGTGATCTGGTCGGTTGGTCTGGACATTACTAAAAATACTCTGGTTCATCGCTTTCTTACACCCAAATTGTTGGACGGAGTTATTGTCCCGTCGCAGGCGCTGAAGAGACAGATCACAAAGTTTGGTTACATTGACGCGGATATGGTGGAGGTAATTCCGAGAGGCAGGGAGGACACGCCTTCTGTCCGCCCCAGATCGCAAGCTGTCATCGAGCTCAGACGCAAGTACCGCCTGCCGAAGGAGTCCGTGGTGGCGGTGACGGTCGGAAGGTTCGTGGAACAAAAGGGGCACAGCTACCTGGTTGAAGCGGCAGTTAAGATCGTTAACAACTACCCCAAGGTGGTCTTTCTATTTCTGGGAGACGGACCGCTGCGCAATAAACTCGAAATGCAAATCGCCAAGTCCAACCTCGAGAAGCACTTCGTCTTGGCAGGAATGCTTGACGATGTTGACGGGGATTTAACCGGGGCGGATCTTATGATTCATCCTTCCATTGAGGAACCGTTTGGCAACGCCCTGATTGAGGGGATGTGGGCGGGACTGCCGATTGTGGCCAGCCGGGTCGGCGGTATACCGGAAGTGGTGCTCGACGGCCAGACAGCGTTGCTGGTCGAACCACGCCAGCCCGATCAACTCGCCGTGGCCACTCTGCAACTTCTGGGATCGCCTTCGAAAAGAGAATCGTTAGGCTTGGCTGGTCAAAAGCGATGGCGCTCGCAATTTCAGGTGGAAACGATGATCGATAGAGTTGAAAAGTATCTGACAAAGTTCTTAAAAGTGGCAAGTCATCCATGAACAAACTGAAGCCAATCGAACACACCTTTAAGGCAGTCTTCTTTGCCCTCTCCAAATACTTTTTGAGAAAAGGAGCCAAGGAATTCAAGCCACTTGACGGCCATTCGATTAGCAAAGTGCTGTTTTTAAGGCCGGAAAAGATCGGGGATATGGTGATTTCGTTTCCGGTCTTTGATGGTTTAAAAAAACATTTCCCACATATTAAAATATCGATCCTTGCCTCCCACCGCAACGACACGATTATCAAAAATGATCCCCGCTTTGATAAGATTTTTCTTTACCGAAAGAACCTCCGACGCGATATGAAAGAGATGCTGGCAATACGCCGGGGAAAGTACGATTGTGTTGTTGATATGATTTGCAACGATTCAGTGACGGCACTGTTCCTGTCGCAGTTGGCAGCCCCGGGGAAACCCCGCATCGGCGTCGGCAAGGTCAAGTTCCGGGAGTATTACGACTTCAACTATGACCATCGGAGAGGCAACACCGGCCATATTATCGACAATACCTTGAAGCTTTTAACCGCTTTTGGAATTGAGAGCAGCGCTGTTTCTGGCTATGCCCCGCCGTTTCTTGATGAGAACTCCCTGAAAAAGGCAGATCGATTTATACACGAGATTTCAAAAAGGGCACCTGGGTGTCTAAAAGCAGGTTTTAACCTGTCGGCCGGCTCGCCCACTCGTATCTGGGCCGAAGATAAATCAGTCGAGTTGGTAAAGAAGATACTGGATCATGATCGCGCTTGGACGGTGATTCTCTTCACGGTACCCACTGACCGTCGCCGAGGAGAACGATTGTGCCAACAGTTCAACGATCGCGTGTGCCTAATTCCCGACGGGCTAAATTTGACTGAGGCCTCGGCCCTGATCAGCAAACTTGACATGTTAATTACCCCCGACACCTCCTTGGTGCATATTGCCCGCTCTTTCCGGGTGCCGGTCGTGGGGCTGTACAGTCGCTATATGAAGAATTTCCTGCTGTGGCGACCCTATGACCAAGAAGTGGGGACGGTGGTCTCCGGCAATGATGACAACATCTTTGATATACCCGTCGATGATGTCTTTGACACGTATGTTCGTGTCGTTGAGCATAAAGCAGTCTTGGAGCAATGATGGGTCTCTCAGTAGTGGTTATAACAAAGAACGAAGAACATAATATCGTTCGGTGTCTGGATTCGGTCAAGTGGGCGGAAGAAATTATCCTGATCGACAGCAATTCAACTGATCGCACCAGAGAAATCGCTGCCCAATACGGTGCGCGAGTACACTCACAGCCATGGCGTGGATACGGTTATGCCAAACGGGAAGGTGTGAAGCAAGCAATGGGAACATGGATACTATCCATCGATGCTGACGAAGAGGTATCGCCTGAACTTGCCGCTGAGATAAAAGGCATTCTATCAAACACAACCCCGTATGTGGGCTTCTATATCCCGCGGAAGACCAACTTCCTGGGGCGGTGGATTCGCCACAGCGGATGGTATCCGGACTTTGTGCTACGTCTCTTTCTCAAAGCCAAAGGAAACTTTAACAATGTTATTGTACATGAAAAGGTGCTTCTTGATGGGAAAGCAGGTCATTTGATGGGTGAGCTACGGCATTACAGCTATCCGAGCCTGGAGCATTACCTTGACAAGTTCAACCACTACACCACCCTGGGTGCTGAAGAGGCGCATCGGAAGGGCAAGAGACCAAGCTGGTTTGATATTGTCGTCAGACCGCCGGTGTCGTTCTTTAAACATTATATTTCCAAGCAGGGATTCCGAGATGGTATTGAAGGGTTTATCATTTCGGTTATGTCGGCCATTGCGGTCCTCGTCAAATATGCCAAATTGCGCGATATGATAAAAAAAGGAGATCCCCAGTAAAGGTGACCAGCAGTGAATAAACAGTTAGAAATCAAGCCGGGTGGTCATATCCTTATCAGCCGCAGTGACCGGCTGGGGGATTTAATTTTGGCACTCCCTTATATAGAAACCATGAAGGTCCGTTACCCGCAGTGCCGGATTGAAGTACTGGCGTCGCTGTACGCATCGCCGGTCCTTGAGAATAATCCCCGGATCGACAACATTGTTCGAGTACAAAACGACCAGTTATCAACCGACAAGCTGTATAAAAAGGACCTTTTGCGGAGAATAACCCAGCGCCAGTACCAGTCAGTGATAGTTCTCTATCCGGATCGGCGTATCTCCTGTCTGTTTCATGAAGCGAAAATTCCGGTGAGAATCGGCACGGCAGGCCGTTTCCACTCGGTCTTTTTCAACTACCACCTCTTTCACAGTCGCAAGGCCAATAAGAAGCACGAGTTTGAATACAATCTTGACTTCCTTCAATTTTTCAACGACGGGGAAACCATCACCACCCCACGGGTTTACCTTCGCCAGAAAGAGATCAATTATGCCTCCAGGATCCTGAAGGAAGCAGGCGTAAAGGGCCGGTTCGTGGTTCTTCACCCTGGCTCCGGTGGGTCCGCAGAACGTTGGCCGGTGGAGAAGTTCATTCGTTTGTATGAGGTTCTGACGAAGTCCGATCTTACGGTGGTTCTTTCCGGTTCCGAGCCGGAACGCTCTATGATCGATGGCATTTGTGCCCGTCTGGGTATCCGGGTAAAGGAAATAGCTGGGGAAACAGACTTACGAACCCTGGCCGCAGTTTTGTCGCTGGCGACGGTTGTAGTTGCCAATTCCACCGGCCCTTTGCATCTGGCTACAGCAGTCGGCACCAAAGTCGTGGGGCTGTATCCGGGCAAGAGGGTCATGTCTCCAAAGCGATGGGGACCGTTGGGCGAGGACCACCGAGTCATCCTGCCGTCGAGGGTTGAATGCCACTGCCCTCCCAAACAATGTCGCTGCATGGAAACTATCGCCGTCGAACAAGTAGCCCAGCAGGTTGTCTCGCTGTTTGGCAAACTCAGCGGAGCAGAGATTGTAAAGTGAATTTGGCCGAGTTTATCATCCAGATAGAGTCCTATAACTCTAACGTCGATATTCCGCTCATCAGGAAGGCGTATGAGTTTTCCGAGAGGGCTCACGCTGGACAGAAACGCCAGTCGGGCGAACCGTTTATAGAACACTGCCTGGAGGTAGCGTTTATCCTGGCCGGACAGCACATGGACTCTACAACTATAGCCTCGGGGCTGATCCACGACGTCGTTGAAGATACATCCATAACCTATGATGATGTACGTCGCGAGTTCGGGGATGAGATTGCCGATCTGGTCGACGGTGTTACTAAAATAGGATCCGTACCTTTTTCCTCTCGTGAAGAACAACAGCTCGAGTACTTTCGTAAGATGCTTTTGACCATGGCCAAAGACATCCGGGTGATCCTGATGAAGCTGGCCGATCGTTTGCACAATATGAGAACACTTGAGCACCTGCCGCGCGAAAAGCGAGCCCGAATCGCTCAAGAAACGTACGATGTGTATTGTCCGCTGGCACATCGCTTTGGTTTAAATAAGATTAAAGTTGAGCTGGAAGATCTGTCGCTGAAATACCTTGAGCCGGAGGTTTATTTCAATCTCGTAGAGCGTGTCAAAGAAAAAAAGGAAGAACGTGAGGCTTATATTGAGGAAGTTATAACGCCCCTGAAAAGTGAGCTGGCCCAAAACGGCATTCAGGCGACTGTGTACGGTCGGGCCAAACACCTCGACTCTGTGTATCGGAAAATGAAGGTTCGCAAGGTACTGTTCGAGGAGATCTACGATCTGTTTGCTATCCGGATTATTGTCAACACCGAACGCGAATGCTATCACGCCATGGGGATTCTTCATGCCATGTGGAAACCGGTGTCGGGGCGTTTTCATGATTATATCGCCAATCCTAAACCCAATGGTTACCGGTCGCTCCACACGACGGTCTTTGGCCCCTACAACAAGATGGTGGAGATACAGATCCGAACGCACAAGATGCATTATATCGCAGAAAACGGGATTGCCGCCCACTGGCTCTACAAGGAAGGGCGGCAGCTAATGAGCAGATCTGACCGCCAGATGATCTGGTTGCGTGATGTTCTCGACTGGCAGAAAGACATGACCAACCCGTCGGATTTCCTTGAGTACCTCAAAATCGACCTTTACTCCGAAGATATTTTTGTCTTCACGCCTAACGGAGAGCTAATACACTTGCCCAAAGGATCGACCCCGCTTGATTTTGCTTTTCAGATTCACACCGAGATAGGGATTCACTGTGCCGGCGCCAAGGTTAACAATCGCTTGCAACCGTTGTCCACTGAACTCAAAACCGGCGATAGGGTTGAAATAATCACCAGTCTGAACCGGATGCCGTCGCATGACTGGCTTAATCTCGTTAAGTCTTCCACTGCCCGGGCCAAAATACGACGCTGGCTCAATCAGTCCGGGTTTGAGCAAGCCGTTTCCTTGGGTCGTGAAATTGTTGAGCGCAAGCTGAGTGAGTTGCATCTCAAACTGCCTGCCGACGACATCCTGCAGGGGTATGCTGAACAGTTGAACAAAAAGTCTGTTGAGGATCTCTTGGCCGCAATCGGTAACGGCTCCATGTCATCTCGACCTCTCGTAGCTTTGATTGCTCCCGAAGAGGAAAAACGAGAGGTGGGGTTGGTCGGCAGGGTAATTGAGCGTCTCCGAGGTACTAAAGGCGTTAAGGTACATGGCTTTGATAATATGATGTTCCGCTTTGGCGGTTGTTGTCAGCCTATTCCCGGCGAAGACATCGTCGGTTTCATAACGCGTGGGAGGGGGGTGACTGTCCATCGGGCTGATTGTCGTATTGCCCTTGACCTTCAGACGAGATCTCCTGAACGGCATATCGATGTCAGTTGGGATACCGCCAAAGGCCAGTCGTTTGTGGTGCGACTGGAAATGGTAGTTGAAGACCGAAAAGGCATGCTGCGAGACATCACCCAGGCTATTGGCGATGTCAACACAGATATTCGAGCGGCGGAGATGCAAGCCCGTGATACTACTGCAGTAGGGAAATTTGTTGTCGAGGTATCCAATCTGTCACACCTTAACAAAATTCTCGACAAGGTGCGCAAAGTCAAGGGAGTCCTTTCAGTAGCTCGTACCCAGGGGCGAGAGAGTGGAGAGTAGCCCTCACGAAACAGAAACCTCGGTTTGAGGGCTTTAAACTTTCGTATTTTCAGCAAGGTAAGACCTCTCGTCCGACAATGTTGAAGCATTCCGAGCGCAACTCATGTCCTCGTCGGCCTCGAGCATATGAGTCGGCACATGAGGAGGTAGCCCAACCATCACTTAATATTATGCTTACAGTCGCAACTTACTTGACGCTTGTCTTATGCTATTCGGAGCGGTTGACTCAGGACGCTGATTGCTATACTTTCCACACATGAA
>Ga0315551_10000542_pt1 | contig 30158 bp, 33 predicted proteins | sample SalMarSW160290MG_FD_203678 | JGI IMG/M metagenome (GOLD analysis project Ga0315551, IMG submission 203678) | Salt marsh sediment microbial communities from the Plum Island Ecosystem LTER, Massachusetts, United States - Salt Marsh Sediment SW1602-90 ...
CGGCGGATTCCAGCTCTTTGCCGCGGTAGGTGATGTGGCTCCGCTGGCTCTGCTCCAGGCGGGCTTCGATATAGTCGGCTTTATATTTTTTTAGGGTTTCCGCCAGCCGGGCGGCGGCGGCTTCAATATCGGGCATAAGACTAGTTTAACCAGCCGCAAGCCGAACTGTCAATTAAACTCTACTCGTGAATGCTGCTCAGGTACCAGATGTCATCGGGCATATCCCGATAGATATCACAGACCAGACCCTTGCTGGTCTTGACCATAAAATAATTGCGGGTAACCTCCTTGCCCCACCAGTCCTCAGTATTCTGCCAGCTCCGGTATACTCTGGTTACGCGCTGTTTCTCTCCGTTTCTAGCCAGGGTTAAAGGCACCCCCCGGACATTCATCGTTACCTTAAGTTCCTCCGGTTTTTCCAGTATCTTAGCCAATTCTCTAACCTCCCTATACTTATAGCTTGCGTAACACGGCGATTACCTTGCCCTGAATCTCTACTTCTTCCGGCTTAAAGTACATGGGCTGCATCGTTTTATTTGCCGGCTGGAGGCGGATGCGGCCTTTTTCCCGGTAGATTTTCTTCAAAGTCACCTCCTGCTGGTTTTTGAGCCAGACCGCCGCCAGCTCGCCGTCCTCAACCGTGCTGGTCTGCTGGATAATGACGATATCGCCGTCGTCGACGAAGGCGTCTACCAGGGAAGTGCCCTTTACCCTCAGGGCGTAGATGTCTTTTTTGTCCTGGGTCAGCTCCCCGGTGAGCTGGAGGGTCTCTTCGGGGGTGGTCGTCCAGCTATCGGGGGCGGGCACCGGTATCGGGCTGCCGGCGGCAATAGTGCCCAGCAGGGGAACGCTGGAGACTGCCTGCCGTTTTCTCTCCACCAGCTGGATGCTGCGGAATACCTCCGGGTCGCGGTGGATAAAGCCCTGCTCCTCCAGCATATTGAGGTGGTACTGCACCACCGAGGGCGTGCTGATGTTGCACCCGCGGGCGATGTCCCGGACGGTGGGGGCGTAGCCCCGCCGGTCCAGGAAGTGGCGGATGAAGGTGAGGATGCGCGACCGGGTATCTGTGGCACGTGGCATAGTTAACTCTTAATACATTTGTTTCAGAAACAAGTGTATCATAACGAGTGTGGGTTGTCAATAGGGGGTTTTGGTGGGTGGATTTCCTTAGGTAAATTTGCCTTTTAGAGGCTGAAACTAGTACAATATAATTGACAGCCAAAAACCAGAATGCTAAAATTCCTGGGAAGTGGTGTCGGGACTGGTTTGAACTAAGAAATTCGGAGCTAAAGTATCCGCGGTAGATAAAGTTTTTAGCCCACAGTTAGGCACGGCAGAGGCTAACGGCGAGCGGATAGAGCGAATTATGCCAAGCAAAAAGGCAAGCTTTAGTAAATTGTGCCCTCAGCACCTCGAGTGTTTCCTTTCCTCTATTACCCTTTCCGGTTATTTTTTCTGGTTAACCTAGCTGGATTACGCCGTTCTCTTAAAGTGAGAAAGATAAACTTCCGGTTGTTGTTAACGAAAGGGGGCTAAAGATGGCTAAACCAAAGGTAGCTTTTTACTGGTGTGCTTCCTGTGGTGGCTGTGAGGAGGCCGTAGTTGACCTTAACGAAGATATATTGAAGGTAGCTGACGCCGTGGATATCGTTCTCTGGCCGGTGGCGCTGGACTTCAAGCGCAAGGATATCGAAGCCAAGGAGGACGGCGAAATCGCGGTGAGCTTTATTAACGGCGCCGTGAGGCTGGGTGAGCAGGAGGAGATGGTCAAGCTCTTGAGGCAGAAATCACAGCTGGTGGTTGCCTTTGGCGCCTGCGCTCACCTGGGGGGGATTCCGGGGCTAGCCAACTTCTTTGACCGGGATTCCATCTTCCAGAGGGTGTATACCGAAGTCCCCACCGTTGATAACCCCGATAAGATTTTCCCCCAGCAGAAAACTAAAGTTAAAGAGGGCGAGCTTAGCCTGCCCGAGTTCTATAATACGGTGAAGACCCTGGACCAGACCATTGATGTTGATTACTATCTGCCCGGCTGTCCGCCGCCCCCCGATTTGATAATGGCGGCCATTACCGCCATCCTGGAGGGGAAGCTGCCGGAGAAGGGGACGGTGCTGGCGCCCAATAAGGCGCTGTGCGATACCTGCCCCCGGGCGGAATCCAAGCCGGATAAACTGGCTATTGACGAGGTGAAAAGACCCTGGCAGATAAAGATGGACCCCGAGAAATGCTTTTTGGCGCAGGGGATAATCTGTCTGGGGCCGGTGACTCGCACCGGCTGTGGCGAAACCTGCATCCGGGCTAACCAGCCGTGCCGGGGGTGCTTTGGCCCGGTGGACGGCGTCGTTGACCAGGGAGCCAAAGCCCTGTCCATGGTCGCTTCGATACTGGGAATTGAGGGCGAGGAGACCATGAGCGAGGCAGATGTCAAGAAGCTGATGGACGGCATCGCCGACCCGGCCGGTACGGTCTATAGATTTAGTCTGGCTTCTTCTTTGCTGAGAAGAAAGAGAATGGAATAGGAGGGTGGCATGAAGAAGATAACCATCGACCCGATAACCAGGCTTGAGGGACACGGCAAGATAGAGATATTCCTTAACGACGAGGGTAACTGCGAGCGCGCCTGCCTGCAGATTCCCGAGCTGAGGGGATTTGAGAAGTTTTCCGAAGGCAGAGCCGCCGAGGAGATGCCCCGCATCACCACCATGATATGCGGCGTCTGTCCTACCGCCCACCATATAGCCGCCACCAAGGCCCTGGACGACCTGTTTAAGGTGGAGCCGACCTCGGCGGCCAAGAAGATAAGGGAGCTGATGTACAACGCCTTCACCGCCGAAGACCACATCCTGCACTTCGTCTTCCTGGGGGGTCCTGACTTCGTCGTCGGGCCGACAGCGCCCGCCGCTGAGAGGAATGTGCTGGGCGTTATCGGCAAGGTGGGGCTTGAAGTTGGGGGCAAGGTCATCGAGATGCGCAAGCGGATGCGGAACGTGCTGCGGATAATAGGCGGCAAGCCGGTGATGCCCACCTGCGGCCTGCCCGGCGGCGTTTCCAAGCAGATTACCGAGGACGAGAGGAAGACCATCATCGAGGCCGGGGAATACGGCGTCGAGTTCTGCCAGGTTGCCCTGGGGCTTTTCGACGATGTGGTGTTAAAGAATAAAGACTATGTTGACCTGATTACCGGCGATATCTACGCCCACAAGACCTACTACATGGGCCTGGTGGACGAAAATAATAAGGTGAACTTCTACGACGGTATGATAAGGGTGGTCGACCCCGACGGCAAGGAATACGCCAAGTTTAAAGTCCAGGATTACCTGGACCATATAAGGGAGCACGTTGAGCCCTGGACATATGTGCGGTTTTCCTTCCTCAAGAACGTGGGCTGGAAGGGCTTTGTCGACGGCAAGGATAGCGGCGTCTTCCGGGTTGCCCCGCTGGCGCGCTTAAACGCCTCCGACGGCATGGCCACGCCGCTTGCCCAGCAAGCCTACGATAAGATGTACTCCACGCTGGGCGGCAAGCCGGTGCACAGCACCCTGGCTTTCCACTGGGCGCGGCTGGTTGAGGCGCTCTACGCTTCGGAGAGGGTGCTGGAGCTGGCTAAAGACCCCGAGATTACCTCGGACGACATCGTTAACCTGCCCACCGAGACCCCCAAAGAGGGGATAGGGGTGGTGGAAGCGCCCAGGGGCACCCTTATTCACCACTACCAGACCGACGAGAGGGGAATTATCACCAAGGTCAACCTGATTGTGGCCACCCAGAATAACTCGGCGGCGATTAATATGTCGGTGGAGAAGGCGGCTAAGGCGCTGATAAAGAACGGCGATGTGCCCGACGGTATCCTGAACATGATTGAGATGGCTTTTCGGGCTTACGACCCCTGCCATGCCTGCGCCACCCATTCCCTGCCGGGGAGAACGCCCTTAGAGCTTAGTGTTTATGATTCCGGGGGAGTTCTGGTCAAGAAGCTGGAAAGATAACCTGGCTGAAATTAAAGCCAGCGTTTAAATAGGGTTAATAACTTAAGGAGGTGGGGTATGAAGGAGAAGGTAGAGGCGGCTTTAGCTAAAATAAGACCGGCCCTGCAGGCCGACGGCGGCGATGTTGAGCTGGTGGGGGTGGACGGCGGGGTGGTCAAGGTAAGTTTGAAAGGTGCCTGCGCCGGCTGTCCGATGGCTACCTTGACCCTGAAGCAGGGTATAGAACGGGTGCTTAAAGAGGAGATTCCCGAGGTTAGAGAGGTGGTGGCGGTTTAGCCACCGGTAATAGAAAAATGCCGATATACGAGTATGTCTGTTCCGATTGCAAGCAGAAGTTCGAGCTGCTTAAGCCGATGAGCCAGGCGGGCAAGGACGTATCCTGCCCCAAGTGCGGCGGCAAAGCCGGGCGCGTGCTTTCCCGGTTCTGCAGCCACGCCGACGACTCTTTGGATTTCATGGGTTCCGGTGGAGGCAGCAGTTGCAGCACTTGTTCGACGGACAGCTGCGACACTTGTTCATTATAAAAAGGATAGTGAGATAGATGGACGAGCTGGAAGAGAACCTTTCCTGTCATGCCTGCGGTGAAAAGCTGGAGTGCCCCGCCGGAGAGCCTCCCTGCCACGCCCTGGAGGGCTGGTTTACCGTCTCCTGCTGGGAGGGGCCGGGGGAGGTGGTCCAGTACAGCTTCTGCTCCCTCAAATGCCTTAAGTCCTGGGTGGACGGGGAGATGCCCGATGTTCCCCAGGTGTTTCGGGAGTCTTTTGGAGAGGGTAAGAGTTAAGAGGTAATGAAGGCCCTTATTCTGGGGTTCGGCAACCCCATCCTGACCGATGACGCCGTCGGCATTAAGATAGCCGAGAAATTGCGGGGGGAGTTTCCCGATATAACCGTGGAGGCTACCAGCGAGGCCGGGCTTTCCATACTGGAAGAGGTCACCGGCTACGATAAGCTGGTTATCATCGATTCTATTAAGACGGGAAAGGGGAAACCGGGGGAGCTGTATAAGCTTACCCTGGAGGATTTAAAGCCTAAATCTGATTTTTCTTCCTCCCACGGGCTGGATATCGCCACCGCCTTTAAGCTGGGGGAAATGCTGGGCTATCCCCTCCCCCGTGAGGTGAGCATCTACGCCGTGGAGGTAAAAGATAATACCACCTTCGGGGAGGAATGCACCCCGGAATTAGAGCGGAGTATACCGTTAATTGTCGGCCAGATAGTAAAGGAGGAAAGGCTATGTCAAACTTCGAGCCCAAAATCCTAGTATTTTGCTGCAACTGGTGTTCCTACGCCGGCGCCGACCTTGCCGGCACCTCCAGGCTGAAAATCAAGCCCAATTTCCGGGTAATCCGCATCATGTGCTCGGGGAGGATTGACCCCTCCTTTGTCTTCCACGCCTTCGCCCGGGGTGCCGACGGGGTGCTGGTTGCCGGCTGCCATCCCGGAGATTGCCACTACAGCACCGGCAACTACAAGGCGAGGCGGCGGGTTAGCCTGCTCCGTAACGTGCTTCTCCAGCTGGGGATAGAGCCGGAGAGATTGAGGCTGGAGTGGATTTCCGCCTCCGAGGGCAATAAGTTCCGCGATACCATTAATGAGTTTATTGACGAGATAACCCGGCTTGGCCCGCTTCACAGTAATGGCAAGGGTGAGGTGAAGAAGGGGGAGGCGGTCAAGGTAAAGGGTAACTAGAAAGGGTACTATTTTGAGCCAAACGGTCGCCGAGACGAAAGTCGCCGTTAATATCAATGATGACCATTGCAGCCGCTGTACTATCTGCAGTTCCCTCTGCCCCTACGATGCCATCACCCAGGACCGTGATAACCACAGGATGGTTCTGGATATCGAGAAGTGCCAGGTCTGCGGTATCTGCTACTCCGCCTGCCCGGCCAAGGCTATCGACACCATCTACTACAGCTGCGGTTCGGTGCTTAAATACCTGGAAAAAGTAAAGCCGCAGTACAAGAGCGATACCCTGGTTATCATGTGCAAGGGCAGCGCTCCCGACTTCGGCGAGGTGAGCAAGCTCTTCGGGGTAAAGGACTTTATCCCTCTTGCCGTCCCCTGCGTGGGGCGCATCTCCGAGGAGGTGCTGCTGGGGGTGATGGTGGCCGGGATAAAAAAGATTGATATCCTCGCCTGCGACGAGGACTACTGCCGCTTCCACCGGGGCAGCCCGCTCACCGGGCGCCGGGTTATCGCCCTTAACCGCATGCTGGAGCAGCTGGGCTACGGTGAAGAAGCCATCACCCTGAAGCGGAACAGCCTTAAAGTTACGGTGGATAAAGACCTCTGCATCGCCTGCGGCACCTGCGTGGCTTACTGCCCCTATCACGCCCCGACACTGACCAGTGAGGGGGGGATAAGCTTTGACCTGGACGCCTGCCGGGGGTGCGGGTTATGCGTCGCCCTCTGCCCTGCCTTTGCCCTCGACATGGAAAACTGGGAGAGAGCCAGAATTTCAGATTTGATTCCAAAGCTGCTGAATGAGATGAAGCCGCCTAAAATACTGGTCTTCCGCTGCCAGTGGGCGGACTACCCCCCCTTAAACGGGGATATGAGCCCCAATATCGGCACTATAGATATGCCTTGCGCCGGACGGGTTGAAGCCGTTCACGTGCTGGAGGCTTTGCAGAACGGCGCCGACGGGGTGATGGTGGTTGCCTGCTCCGAGGACGACTGCAAGCAGGAAGGGGTTAGCGCCAAGTCTGAGCATGTGGTGGCCGGAATAAAAGAAAAATTAGCCCAGATAGGTCTGGGCGATAAGATTAACTTCAGCGCGGTGTCCCCCCGCTACCCGGGGCAGGTGGAGGCGAAAGTACGTGAGTTCCGCCAGAGTCTGGAGGGTGCCGGGAAGGGTGCCGAGAAGGGGGAAACAAAATGATTGTCACCACGCTGAAACCGCTGGACGAGATTTTAGAGTCCATATCCCCCTACCGCAAGATACTGATTGCCGGCTGCGACGGCTGTACCCAGCCGCCGCGGGGCATAAGGGAAGCCAAGACCTTAAAGCAGCTGCTGGAGCTTGCCGGCAAGCTGAAGGGCAAGGAATTTGAGTTTAAAGTGACCTCGGTGGTCAAGCAGTGCGATTCCGTATTGACCACCTCGGCGATAAAGCCCTATGTGGATGATGTGGAGGCGGTGCTTTCCCTTGCCTGCGGCGCGGGGCCGCAGACCGTTGCCGAGTTCTTCCCCGACCTGCCCGTCATCCCGGCGCAGAACTCCCATTTTATCGGCATTGACAACCGACAGGAAGACAAAATGTTCGACAGCTGCAGCGCCTGCGGCGACTGCATCCTGGCCCTCACCGGCGGTATCTGCCCGGTTACCCGCTGCTCCAAGGGGCTGCTCAACGGCGCCTGCGGCGGCGCCAGCAACGGCAAGTGCGAGCTTGACCCGGAGAGAGACTGCGCCTGGGAGCTTATCTACGAGCGCCTGAAGCGGCTGGGCAGGCTGGACCTCATCAAGAAGTTTACTCCCGCTAAAGACTATTCGGCAAAGGGCTGGAGGGTGACTCCGTAGCAGTGGGGTAGGCTGATGGTGCTGACCGGAGCGGGGAGACTGGCGAGGATAAAAGTGCGGGGGGTGGTGCAGGGGGTAGGCTTTCGCCCCTTTGTCTACCGCCTGGCTCATGATTATCACCTCAACGGCCGGGTGCAAAATACCTCGGGCAGCGTCGACATCGAGGTGGAGGGAGCCGGCAAAGCGGTATGGAATTTCATCAGTGACCTGGAAACTAAAGCCCCGCCCGTTGCCCGCATCGAAAACATTAAAGCCACTTTTCATCCCCCCAGGGGCTATACCGAATTTCAGATTGAGCCGAGCCTGAGCCGGGAGGGGCAATATCAGCTGGTATCGCCGGACATCGCCACCTGCGCCGACTGCCAGAGTGAGATATTCTCATCCGATGACCGGCGTTCCGGTTATCCCTTCACCAACTGCACCAACTGCGGGCCGCGCTTCACCATCATCGAGGATATCCCCTACGACCGTCCCAAGACCACCATGCGTAAATTTAAGATGTGCCCCCAGTGCCGGCGGGAGTACGACGACCCCCTAGACCGCCGCTTTCACGCCCAGCCCAACGCCTGCCCCTTGTGCGGGCCTGGTTTAGAGCTGGTGGACAGCGAGGGCGGGGCGGTCGAGACTGAAGATGTCATTAAAAAAGCCAGCAGTTTTCTTAAAGAGGGCAAAATACTGGCGGTGAAGGGGCTGGGGGGCTTCCAGCTTGCCTGTGACGCCACCAGCCAGAAAGCGATAAATACTTTACGGGATAGAAAGAGAAGACCATCAAAACCGCTGGCGGTGATGATAAGCGATATTAAAGAAGTTAAAAAGCGCTGCATAATATCTTCTGAGGAGAGAAAATTACTGGAGTCTCCCCAGTGCCCCATCGTGCTTTTGCGCTGGAAAAAAAAATCGGACATAGCCGGGGCGGTTGCCCCCGGTCTAAAGTACCTGGGGGTGATGCTGCCCTATACGCCTTTGCACCACCTTTTATTAAAAGAGACCGCCCTGCCGCTGGTGATGACCAGCGGCAACTTAAGCGAAGAACCTATCGCCGGTGACAATGATGAAGCTCTGAGAAGGCTTAAAGGCATCGCCGACTATTTTTTGCTCCATAACCGGGATATCTACGCTCGCTATGATGACAGCGTTTACATGGTCGAAGACGGCGAGGCGCAGGCTATAAGGCGGGCGCGGGGCTACGCCCCTTACCCCATATTCCTGCCTTTCAAAGCCAGGCAGATTTTAGCCTGCGGCGCCGAGGACAAGAACACCTTCTGCCTGACCCGGGACGAGCACGCCTTCCTGAGCCAGCACATCGGCGACATGGAGAACGAGGAGACGCTGGAGCACTTTGAAAACACTATAGAGCTATATAAAAAGCTGTTCCGCATTGAGCCGGAGATTATCGCCTACGACCTGCACCCGGAGTATTTAGCCACCAAGTACGCCCTCGAGGCGGGGTCGAAAGCGGGGCTAAAGCTGGTGCCGGTGCAGCACCACCACGCCCACATAGTTAGCTGCCTTGCCGAGAACGGGGTTGAAGATAAAGTTATCGGGGTGGCCCTGGACGGGACGGGCTACGGCGGTGACGGCACTCTCTGGGGCGGCGAGTTCCTGCTTGCCGACTATAAAGATTTCAAACGGGTGGGGCATTTTGAGTACGTGCCCCTGCCGGGCGGGGCGGCGGCCATAAAGAAGCCCTACCGCATGGCTTTGAGCTACCTCTACACCCTGCTGGGTGAAGATTTTGATTTAGCCGGTCTGCCTCTGGCTGCTGTTAAGCAAGCTGAGATAGAGGTAATAAAAAAGCAGCTGAAGAAAAAGATAAACTCTCCTTTGACCTCCAGCGCGGGGAGGCTATTCGACGCCGTTTCCGCCCTGGTTGGGGTGAGGGGGGAGATAGACTACGAAGCGCAGGCTGCCATCGAGCTGGAGATGCTCGCCCCCGATAAACTTGATAAGATTAAGCCTGATAAGATTAAAATCGATAAAGCGGGGTCTTATCCCTTCTCTATCGTTGAGGAGGAGGGGGGAATGAGGGTGGTTAAACTGAGGGAGCTGCTGCTGGGGGTGGTGGAGGATATAAAAAATAAGGTTCCGGTGCCGGAGATATCGCTGAAATTTCACCATACCGTGGCTGAGATAGTCGCCGGGATGTGCAAGTTGATAGCCAAAGAGAGTAAGATAAAGCGGGTGGGCTTAAGCGGCGGGGTCTTCCAGAACCGGCTGCTGCTAAAGCTGGCTGTAGCCGCTCTAAAGAGAGAGGGCTTTGAGGTGCTTACCCACCGCCTGGTGCCGGCTAACGACGGCGGTATCTCGCTGGGGCAGGCGGTGGTTGCCAACTTCGCCGATATTTGAGAGAGTTAAGGGGATTAGCCTGGTTTTTAGAGGGCGTTTTGCTTCCCACCCTCCCGCCCTATAGAGGTTAGACCTCTTTACCAACACCTTAAAGGGGTAAGGGCTTCCATTAAGGGCGGCGGGCGGGGAAAGATATAATTGGGGGTGGGGAAGAGAGAGAACTGTTAAAAAGGAGGAGAAAGGAAAATGAAGAAAACCAAGATTGACCTCATGCCGCTAATCTTTCCCCACTCGGTAGTCCTGGTGGGGGCTGATGTTGACGGCAAACCCGATTTCGCCACCGTGGCCTGGGCTACTATCGCCTGCGGCACCCCTCCCTTTATCGCCATCGCCTTAAACAAGACCCGCCACTCCCTGAAGGGAATAAGGCAGAACATGACCTTTTCGGTTAATATCCCCACCAAAGCCATGGTTAAAGAGACCGACTACTGCGGTCTGGTCTCCGGCGCCAAGACCGATAAAGCCAAAGACTGCGATTTCACGGTAGTTTACGGCGAGGTGGCTAATGCGCCGTACATCGAGCGGTGCCCGGTAAATATCGGCTGTGACGCCGAGCATATCGTCAAGCTGGGCAGCCACTACCTGATTGCCGGACAGGTTAAGGAAATACTGGTCGCCGAAGACTGCATGGTCGAGGGCAAACCCGACGCCGCTAAAATCGACCCGCTTGTGGTTATGACCACCCCGGCTCTGACCTATCACGCCGTCGGCGAGTCCCTGGGGGTGGCTTTCCGCATCGGTAAGGAGATAAAAGAGATTAAGGAGGATTAGCCCGATTTTTAGAAGACGTTTTATTTCCCACCCTCCCGCCCTACAGAAGTGATACTTCTATCAATTTCTTTTTGGGGGGTGGGGTAAAAGAGAGGGAAATCCCCCTTAGTCCCCCTTTATGAAAGGGGGAGGAACGCTATCCTAAAGGTGGGGATAATTTCTCTCCATCTGGGGGGTGGAGTAAAAAGGGCTTTAGCCCGCTTCCTTAAAGGGTGGTGGGCGGGATAAGATATAAAATGGGGTGGGAAAAGAGAGTTAGATATGTGTTTAGCCATACCGGTATTAATTAAATCAATAGAAGATAAGGAAGCCGAGGCCGAGATTGGCGGCATAAACCGCCGCATCAGCCTCTGGCTTACCCCCGAAGCCAAAGTGGGGGACTACGTCCTCGTCCACACCGGCTACGCCATAAATGTCCTTGACCAGGAGCAGGCTGAAGAAACGCTGGCGCTTTTGCGGGAAATAGCCGAATCGGAGGAGGCCGGGTGAAGTATATCACCGAATTCCGGCGCTCGGAGCTTGCCCAGGGGTTAATCTCCCATATCCGGCACAGATCTAAAGCGCCGGCGCGCTTCATGGAGTTCTGCGGCGGCCATACCGTGACCATCTTCCGCTACGGCATCCGCCAGGTGCTGCCCCAAAATATTGAGATGGTATCGGGGCCGGGGTGCCCCATCTGCGTCACCGCCAACGCCGATTTGGACAAGGCTATCGCCTTAGCCAAGATTCCGGATGTAATCATCGCCACCTTCGGCGACATGCTTAAAGTGCCGGGGAGCCGTTCCAGCCTGCAAAAAATTAAAGCCGAGGGCGCCGGGGTGATGACGGTCTACTCCACCATGGACGCTCTTAAAGCCGCTGAGGACAACCCGGATAAGCCGGTGGTATTTCTGGGTATCGGCTTTGAGACCACCGCCCCCACCGTTGCCGCTTCTATATTACAGGCGGAGGAGCGGGGGATAAAGAACTATTACGTGCTTTCTTTACATAAACTGTGCCCGCCGGTAATACGAGCGCTGCTCGACTCTGGTGAGGTGGAGCTTCAGGGGCTGGTCTGCCCGGGGCATGTCAGCACCATCATCGGCTCCCACCCCTGGGAGTTTATCGCCAAAGATTACGGCATCCCCTGCGTCGTCTCCGGCTTCGAGCCCCTGGACATACTGCAGTGCGTGGATATGCTGGTGGAGCAGGTGGAAAAGGGGCAGTCTAAAGTTGAAATAGCCTACCGGCGGGGGGTGCGCCCCGAGGGCAACCGGCAGGCCTTAAAGCTGATGGAGCAGGTCTTTGAGCCCGCTCCCGCCCATTGGCGGGGGATGGGGGAGGTTGCCGACAGCGGGCTGAAATTAAGAGAGAAATACCGGCGCTTTGACGCCGAGGCTAATTTTGAATTAAAGCCGGGGCCGGTGGAGGAGCCGGCGGGCTGTATCTGTGGCGACATCCTGCGCGGGGTCAAAAAGCCGGCTGACTGCCCGCTTTTCGGCAAGGTATGCCTGCCGGAGAGCCCGGTGGGGCCCTGCATGGTCTCCAGCGAGGGCAGCTGCTCCGCCTACTATTTATATGGAGAGGGCCGTGGAGGATAAGATTCTTTTAGCCCACGGCAGCGGCGGCAGGCTTGCCCACGACCTGGTGGAGAAGAGCTTTGTCAGGACGTTAGCCAATCCTTTGCTGAATAGACTGGACGATTCGGCGGTTTTTGAGGTTAGCGGTAAGCTTGCCTTTACCACCGACAGCTACGTGGTCAGCCCCATGTTTTTCCCCGGCGGGGATATCGGCAAGTTAGCCGTCTGCGGCACGGTCAACGATTTAGCCATGTCCGGGGCTAAACCTTTATATTTAAGCCTGGCTTTTATCATTGAGGAGGGGCTTCTCTTGAGCGAGCTGGAAAAGATAGTTAATTCGGTGCAGGCGGCGGCTCATGAGGCGGGGGTGGAAATCGTCACCGGCGACACTAAAGTGGTGCCCCGGGGCAGCGCCGATAAGCTCTTTATCAACACCGCCGGGGTTGGTTTAATACCGGAGGGGGTTGATATTGCCGGGGACAAGGCAAAACCGGGGGATAAGGTTATTTTGAGCGGGGCTATCGGCGACCACGGCATCGCCGTGATGAGCCAGCGGGAGGGTTTGAGCTTTGCCACCACGCTTAAGAGCGATTGCGCCCCCCTGGGCGGTCTGGTGGCGGACATGCTTAACGCCAGCCGGAATATCAACTGCCTGCGCGACCCGACCCGCGGCGGGCTGGCGTCGAGCCTGAACGAGCTTGCCAGCCAGTCTAAAGTGAGTATAAAGATTGAAGAGAAGGATATCCCGGTGCGGGAGGCGGTGCTGGGTGCCTGCGAGATGCTGGGCTTTGACCCTTTATATATTGCCAACGAGGGCAGGCTGGTGGCTATAGTCCCGGCTGAGGACGCCGATAAAATTATAAAAGCCATGAAGAAGAGTAAATACGGCAGGGACGCCGTTATTATTGGGGAGGTGGTGGCGGGGCCGGCGGGGCGGGTGGTAATGAAAACGGTGCTGGGGGCGCACCGCATCGTGGATATGCTGGTGGGCGACCTGTTGCCGAGGATTTGCTAAATATGCACGAGCTTGCCATAACCCAGAGTATGTTAGATTTAGTTCTCAAGCAAGCCGAGGAGGCGGGGTCTGATAAGGTGGGCAAAATCAGCCTGGTGCTGGGGGAGATGACCGGGGTGGTGGGGCGTTGCGTCCAGTTTTATTTTGATTTCCTGAGCAAGGGAACGCCGGCGGAGGGGGCGGCGCTTGATTTTAAAGTTATTCCGACCACGGCCAAATGCGGGAACTGCGGTAAAGAATTTGAGCTGGGGGAGTTCGACTGGACTTGTCCCCACTGCCAGAGCAATAATATAGAGATTACCGGCGGCAAAGAGCTCTACGTGGAAAGTATCGAGGTGGACTAAATGGAAATCAAGGTGGTCAAGGATATCCTGGGGGTTAACGACCAGATAGCCCGCAAGAACCGGCAGCTTTTTGACCGCAACCAGGTTTTCGTGGTCAATGTTATGGCTTCGCCGGGGGCGGGCAAGACCAGCGTCATCATGGAGACCATCAGGCGGCTCAAGGGGAAAACCCGGGTGGGGGTGGTCGAGGGGGATATAAGCTCCAGCCTGGATGCCGAAGCCGTCGGTAAAGAGGATGTGCCCGTAGTCCAGATAAATACCGGCGGGGAGTGCCACCTGGACGCCAACATGACCGCCCTCGCTCTGGGCGATTTGCCCCTGAAGGATATTGATTTACTGCTTATCGAAAACGTGGGCAACCTGGTCTGCCCGGCCGAGTTTAGAATCGGTGAGGATATAAGGATTTTAATTGCCAGCACCCCCGAGGGCGACGACAAGCCCTTTAAATACCCCCTGATGTTCCACGAAGCCGACGTGGTGATTATAAACAAGGTTGACCTGCTGCCCTACCTGAAGTTCGACGTGGACGCTTTTAGTAAGACCATCCGGGGGATAAACCGGAAGGTAGAAATTTTCCCCGTCTCCTGCACCACCGGAGAGGGGATTGAGCAGTGGGTTGCCTGGCTTTTGGGGCGGATGGGCAGGAATTAAAATATACCCCCAGGGGGTATTTCCCGCTCTCCGCTGATTAAATTGACAAAGGCTGGCCAAATTTGTTAAATTGTATCTGTCATCCTTCCCTTTTCCATTGACGATGACGTATTGCTAAATAACCGACTGAGGGTCGTGACCTTGATTTCTGCTTCTCCACCTAAAAGGGGCCCCAGCGCAATTCGCCAGTACAGGAGGTTGCAGACGTGACTGTAAAAACGAAGCTCCGGGACATAGTGGGGGCGGAGAATTTCTCCGACGACCCCAAAATCCTAGAAATATACTCCACCGATTTCAGCCTGGTACCGGCCGGTGTGCCCAACTACCTGGTCAAGCCCAAGACGTCCCAGGAGGTGCAGAAGGTTATCCAGCTGGCTAATAAGAACCGGCTGCCGGTGGTGCCGACCAGCTCCCTGGTGCACTTTAACGGCGCCGCCATCCCCAAGCAGGGCGGCGTTGTCGTTGACCTGACCCGGATGAACCGCATCCTGGAGGTTGACGAGTTTAACCGGCGGGTGCGGATGGAGGCTGGGGTGACCTGGGAGAAAGCCACCAAAGAGCTTGCCAAGAAGGGCTACCGGCTGATGATGCCGCTGTCGCCCCACGCGATGCGCTCGGTGGTTATCGACCACCTGGAGAGGGAGGTCATCACCAACACCGTCTATGATTACGGGGAGCCGATGCAGAGCATGGAGGTAGTCTGGCCCACCGGAGAGATTTTCCGCACCGGTTCAGCCAGCGTTACCGGCTACCCCGATTCACCCTCCAAGGGGGCCAACCCCTCGGGGCCGGGGCTTGATTTTTACCGCCTGCTCCAGGGCGCCCAGGGGACGATGGGAATAGTGACCTGGGCTAACCTTAAGATTGAGTACCTGCCCACCATTGATAAAGTGCTCTTCGCCCCGGTGGGGGACCTGGGCTACACAATTGATTTTCTGCACCGGATACTTAAAGTAAGAATAGGCCAGGAGTGCCTTCTGCTGGATAACACCGACCTGGCGGCTCTAGCCGCCGACAGCTGGCCGGAGGACTTTGAGGAGCTGAGGGCAACCCTGCCCCCCTGGACTCTTATCCTGGTTATAAGCGGCATGGCGAGGCGCCCGGAAGAGAAGCTTAAATATGAAGAGAATATACTTGAGGAAGTTATCAAGAACGAGTTTTCCGAGATTCAACTCGATAACAACCTGCCCGGCTTCCCCGGCATGGGGCGGAAGCTGCTGCCCCTGCTGCGCCAGCCCTGGCCCAAGAAGACGACCTACTGGAAGCAGCGCTACCTGGGGGGCTGCCAGAGCCTGTTCTTTATCACCCGGCCGGGTATGGCACCCAGCTTCATCGACCTGATGGAGGAGGTAGCCGCCCAGTACGGTTACCCCGTCGACGACATCGGCGCCTATGTCCAGCCAATCGAGCACAACCGCGCCTGCCAGGTGCAGTTTGACATTTTCTATGACCCCACCAGCGAGGTTGACGTGGAGCTGGTGCGCAGCCTGTACCGCGACGCCTGCGGTGTCTTAGCCAGCGAGGGCGCTCTCTTTACCCGCCCCTACGGCGAGCTGGCCGACATGGTCTATGAGAACGCCACCGGCTACGCCACCGCCCTGAAACGGGTGAAAAAGGTATTCGACCCCAACAACATCATGAACCCCGGGACTTTGTGTTACTAGGGAGGATAAAGATGCTCAAAGGCAAAGTGAGTCTGGATGTAACCAACTTAGATAATTTTGAATACGATATGAGCAAGTGCATCAAGTGCAAGGGGTGCTACTGGGTAGACCATATCTATATGTCCGGAATGGACTTCAGCACCCGCTGTCCCAGCGCCACCCGCTATATGTTCGATTCCTACGGCGCCTACGGCAAGATGAGAATCGGGCTGGCGGTGCTGGAGGGACGGATGGAATACTCCGACGAGCTCCTCAAGACGCTTTACGCCTGCACCCTCTGCGGCGCCTGCGATGTCGGCTGCAAGCGCAACCTCGACCTGGAGATAGAGCTTTCCCTGGAGGCGCTGCGGATAAAGGCGGTTAAAGACGGCAAGGGGCCCATGCCGGAACACAAGAAGGCTGCCAAAAAGATAACCGAAAAGCACAACCGTTTCGGCTCTCCGCACCAGAACCGCAACAAGTGGCTCACCAAGGACATCAAGGTGGCCAAGAAAGCCGATGTGCTCTACTTCGTGGGCTGTTCGGCGGCATATGCCAACCCCGAAATCGCCCGCGCCACCGCCAAGATACTTAACGCCGCCGGCACCCCCTTTATGCTTATGGACGACGAGTGGTGCTGCGGCAATATGCTCTATTCGGTGGGCATGATTGACGAGGCCAGAAAGCTAGCCAAGCGCAACCTCGAGGCGGTGAGGAAGACCGGCGCCAAGACCCTGCTGGTCAGCTGCGCCGAGGGCTATCGCACCTGGAAGGTTGATTATCCCAAGATGCTTAATATATCAACCGACGATTTGGGCTTTAAAGTGGTGCACCTGACCGAACTGGTGGATGAATTAATCAAGCAAGAGGCGCTTAAACTGACCAAGCCGATTGATATGCGCCTGACCTACCACGATTCCTGCAGCCTGAGCCGCCTGAGCGAGCCCTGGACTCCCTGGAAGGGGGAGCGGGGGAAGTGGGGCATGGTCAGCCCCGGTCTGGAGCGCCGGCGCGGGAGCAACGGCGTTTACCAGCAACCCAGGGATATCCTGAAAGCTATCCCCGGCGTGGAGCTGGTGGAGATGGTACGGATGAAGGAGAATGCCTTCTGCTGCGGGGCGGGGCGGGGCACCCAGGAAGCCTTCCCCGACTTTGCCGCCTGGGCCGCCGAGCAGAGACTGTTCGAAGCCAAGACGGTGGGTGCCGAGGCTATCGTCGCCACCTGTCCCTGGTGCAAGGATAACTTCGCCAGGGTCGTCAAGCAGAACGGCGAAGATTTAAAGATATATGATATTTCCGAGCTTATCCTGGCTGCAATCGAAGGCTAGGCTTGTGGAGGTAAGTTATGGCTATATCTAAAGAGACATACAAGGTACTGGAGACTATCGTCGGTGAGGAGTATATCTCGTCCGACCCGGTGGTCTGCGAGGGTTACCGGTCCGGGCCCGGTGGATATGAGGCCGGCCTGGGCTACGAGCGGGTAATGACCAAGATACCCGGCTGCGTTATCCTGCCCCTGACCACCGAGGAAGTCCAGAAGATAGTCAGAGCCTGTAACCGCTATAAAATTCCCTATGTCCCCTACAGCACCGGCTGGTACGGTCCCCGCTCTCACTGTCACGTTGACGACGAGCTGCTTATCGACCTGAAGCGGATGGACGATTTTGAGATTGACGAAAAGCACCTCTACGCCGTGGTGGGGTCGGGGGTGATTTACTCCCAGCTCCAGGAGGAGGCGATGAAGCGGGGCTGCTATATTATCGTCGGCGGGGGCGGCTCGCAGTGCTCCGCCATCGCCAACATGCTGGGCGACGGCTGGTCGCCGCTTAGCTACCGCATCGGCCTGCCCCACCGCCGCATACTGGGCACCGAGTTAATTCTGCCCGATGGCGAGCTGGTTAAGATGGGCTCGCTGGCGGTGCAGGATGACCCCTTCTGGGGGGACGGGTTTGGGCCCGACCTGCGGGGGCTGCTGAGGGGCTTTACCGGGCTCCGGGGTTGCATGGGTATCGTGACCAAGATGGCCATTAAGCTTTTGCCCTTCCAGCCGGAAAGGCTCAAGCCGACCGGAATTTCACCCCATACCGCCTTGGAGCTGCCCACCAACCGGGTTAAGTGGATTAATTTCACCATGCCCAGTAAAGAAGCCATGAAAGATGCCATGTTCGAGATGGCCCGGGCGGAGATAGGAGCCGGCGCCACCAAAGTGCCTATATTCTGGCGGGCTATTGCCAAAGCCAGCTGTAAAGAGGAGTACTGGGATATCTGGTCCAAGGAGAGCGAGGAGACTATCAGCGGTTTCCACCTGTTGCGGGTGCTGCTGGTCGGTTTTGGCTCCGAGGAGCAGTTGGAGTACGAGGAGCGGGTGCTCAACGATATTATCACCGAGCTGGGCGGAGAAGCCCGCCGCACCCGTCCCACCGATGAGTCCTGGTTTAAGAACGCCGATTCGGCCGGCATGTGGCTGATGTGCGGCGGCTATGTCTCCGTGGACTACGTTATCGAGACGCTGGAGCATGCCCTGCCCCACGGGGAGAACTATGCCGAGCTGAAGAAGAAGTTCACCCCGCCGCTTATGCCCGACTACGGCGACCCCGGCTGGTTCCAGAGCTTTGAGCTGGGTCACCAGGGCTATTCCGAGTTCCTGGTCTACTGGGACCCCGACGAGAATACCGACGGGGTTGACCACTTCTACCTGGAGACCTCTAAAGAGAACATCAGGAAGCGTTTTTATACCTCGCTTCTGGGGCCGCACCAGCCGCTTTACCTCACCGGGCCGGCCTACGGGCCCAACTACCACAAGTGGTTGCTGGCGGTCAAGGACGAGTTTGACCCTAATTTCCTCAGCCACCCGCCGGTGCCTTTAGCCCACGACGTGTTCGTCGAGAAGGCGGATTGGATGAGGCCGATGAAGGACTGGAAGAGTCCCAAGTTACCCTGAAGTCCCCTTTTCTGCTAAAATATAAAGCGGGGAGAATTTTGGTGTTTGTTTGGAGTATAATAGGAGCAAATATTTATGGCTAAGATAACTATGAAGTGCCCCTTTTCCGGGGTGGCGTGTAAGGAATGCCCGGTCTACCGGGGACGGCACTATTACCTCTGTTTCTGTGAAAAATACCGGGGGCATTTGCCCGGGGTGATGAAAGCCCCGGCCAAATCAAAGAAGGCCTCCGATAGTAATTTTGAGATGCCGCCCGAGGTCGAGGGGTTTAAAGTCCTCGACCCGTTTGAGTTTGACCTTTTTGACATAGATACCAAAGAGATAAAGAGGAGGCGTAGTCCAAAATGAAAATCGAGGGCAAGTTTACCATGAAGGCGCCTATCCAGGAGACGTGGGATTTCCTGCTTGCGCCTGGAACACTGGTTTCCTGTATCCCCGGGGCGGAGAAGATGGAACCTGTCGATGACAAGACCTGGGAGGGGATAGTTAAGCAGAAGGTGGGGCCAATCACCATCAAGCTGAACTTTACCCAGTCCCTGACCGAGCTTGACCCGCCCACGCATGTGAAGGCGATGGGGCTGGGTTCCGCTGCCGGCGGCGCTGGTACCTTTACCCAGGAGACTATCGTTGACATCAAAGAGATTGCCGGCGGCGAGGTGGAAATTGCCTACAGCTCCAACGTGAGCCTGGTGGGCCGGCTGGCTACCTTCGGCGAGAGGATAATGCGCGCCAAGGTCAATAAGATTGGGGGGCAGTTTATCCAGAACCTGCAGGATAAGCTTAAAGAAGAGCTGGGTTAACAGCTATTTTTATAACGGAGGCTTGAAAGTGACTAAAGCTACTAAATCAGGGAGGTCGGGCTAATGATTAAGGATTTTGAACATTTTGCCCCCGCGACACTGAAGGAAGCCCTTGCCTTGCTAGCCAAGTACGGGGATGACTGCAAGGTAATCTGCGGGGGGCAGTCGTTGCTGATTTTAATGCGGCAGGGGTTGGTAAGCCCCAAGTATATGGTCGATATCAAGGGCTTAACCGAGCTGAGCTATATCAAGGAGGGCAAGGACGGGCTGAAAATCGGCGCCACCACCACCCACCGGGCCATAGAGAAATCACCGGTAATCAAGAAGAAGTACCCGGTGCTGGCCGAGATGGAGAACAGGCTGGCTTCGATTCAGACCCGCAACTGGGGCACCATCGGGGGCAATATCTGCCACGGCGATCCGGCGGGAGACCCGGCATCGGTGTTAATCGCCCTTAACGCCACTCTGACCGTGGCCGGCGCCAAGGGTACCCGGAGTATCCCGATGGAGAAATTCAGCCTGGACTACTTTGAGGTTGACCTTAAAGACGGCGAGTTGCTTACCGAGATTCAAATACCGGCGCCCCCGCCGCGCACTGGCGCTGCCTATTACAAGTTTAATGTTATTGAGAGTGATTTAGCCACCACGAGCGTTGCCGCTTCGGTGACTCTGGGCTCCGGCGACGGCGTCTGCCAGGATGTGCGCATCGCCCTGGGGGCGGCGGCACCGACGGCCATCAGAGCCAAGAAGGCGGAGAAGGTGCTTAAGGGGAAGAAGATTACCGATGCCCTGCTTAAAGAAGCCGGCGAGGTTGCCGCTACCGAAGCGGAGCCGATATCCGATATCTACGCTTCCGAGGAGTACCGGCTGGAGCTGGTCAGGGTTCTGGTACCCAGAATGACTAAGGAAGCCATGGCCAGGGCCAAGAAGGCTTAAGAGGGAGAGTGACGATATGAAAAAACAGCTTAAGTTTAAAGTTAACGGTCAGCCTTACGAGATTTTCGTAGAGCCCAAAAAGCTGCTGGTGGAGGTTATAAGAGACCTCATCGGCCTGACCGGGACCAAGCGGGGCTGCAACAGCAGTTCCTGCGGGGCGTGTACGGTAATGCTCAACGGCATGTCGGTAAAGTCCTGCTCGGTGCTGGCGCTGCAGGCCAACGGCACCGAGGTGGTGACGGTGGAGGGGCTGGCTAAAGGCAACGAGCTGAGTCCCCTGCAGAAATCCTTCCTCGACCACGGCTCTTTCCAGTGCGGCTTCTGCACCCCGGGCATGCTGATGTCATCTACGGCACTGCTCGCCGAGAACCCCAAGCCCACCAAGTTGGAGATAAAAGAGGGTATCGACGGCAACATCTGCCGCTGTACCGGCTATAACAGCATTATCCGCGCCGTAACCGCGGTGGTTAAGGGTGAGTATAAGGAGGCGAAATGAGCGACTTTTCAGTAATCGGTAAAAGGGTACATAACATTGACGGAACGGAAAAAGTAACCGGCAGTGGCAAATATACCTTTGACGTGGTGCTGCCTAATATGCTCTACGGGAAAGTCCTGCGCAGCCCCCACCCCCATGCCAAGATTTTAAAGATTGACACCCGCCGGGCGAAAAGGCTGGTGGGGGTTAAGGCGGTGGTTACCGGCAAGGATACCCTGGGGCATAAGCAGGGCATCTGGCGGCGTTTTCCCGAGCTCTGCGACGAGGAAATCCTCTGCCGCGAGAAGGTCCGCTACATCGGCGACGCCGTGGCTGCCGTAGCCGCCATCGATGAGGATACCGCCGAGGAGGCGCTGGACTTAATCGATGTTGAGTACGAGCCGTTGCCGGCCGTTTTCGACCCTATGGACGCCATAAAAGAGGGTGCGCCCCAGATTCACGAGGGGGTTGAGCTTAATATTAATATCAACCGCCATATCGAGTGGGGCGATGTCGACGAGGCTTTTGAGAAGTGCGACTACATACGCGAGGATAAGTTTAAGTGCTCATCGCAGGCCCATGTCTGCATGGAGACCCACGACGCCGTAGCCAGCTTTGGCCACAACGGCAAGCTCGAGGTGTGGACCTCAAGCCAGTCTTCGTACTACATCCAGCGGCTGTACGCCGATATGCTGGATATGAGCGAGAGTGACATCAGGGTGCATAACCGGCACACCGGCGGTGGTTTCGGCAGTAAGTTTGAGCTGGATTCGGCCCAGTTCCCCGCTGCCATTCTTTCCCAGAAGCTGTGCCAGCCGGTAAAGATAGTTTTAACCCGGGAAGAGGAGTTCACCGCCACCAAGCGCCGCACCCCCATGTACTATTTCCTTAAGCTGGGAGGTAAGAAGGACGGCACCATGCTGGCTAAGGAGGTCAGGGTTATTACCGAGGGCGGCGCCTATACCGCTATGGGGGCTACTGCTCTCTACCTGACCGGCTTCTTCTCCTCGTTCCCCTATAAGTATCCCAACTACCGCTATGATGGCTACCGGGTATATACCAATACCGCTGTCACCTCCGCCATGCGCGGTTTCGGCGCTCCCCAGTCTACGTTTGTCGGCGAGTCCCAGATTGACATGATGGCTGACGACCTGGGGATAGACCCCGTTGAAATCAGACGCAAGAACGGCATGACGCCCAACTATGAGGTTCCGGGACAGGCCTTTATCCAGAGCTGCGGACTGCACCAGTGCCTGGACAAGATTGAGGAACACATCAAGAAGCAGGGCAAGCTGCCCCCCAACCACGGCATCGGTGTTTCCGCCTACGGCTTTATGTCCGGCGGTATCTTTAACTGGTTTAATACCCCCTACGCCTTCTCGGCGGCGGTAGTGCGGATAAACATCGACGGCAAGGTTGATGTCTATTCCGGCACCTGTGATATGGGCCAGGGCTCCAATACCACGCTGGCCATGATTGCTGCCGAGGAGCTGGGGGTGCGCCTTGAGGATGTGAGGATGTTCTCCGGCGATACCGGTATCTGCCCGCCCGACCTGGGCGCCTGGGGTAGCCGGCAGACGCTGATGGGTGGCAACGCCGTGAAACGTGCCGCCGCCGAGTGCAAGCAGCAGCTGTTAGAGTTCGCCGCCGCCAAGATGGGGGCTAACATTGTCTACGACCTGGATATCAAAGACCGCTGGGTCCACCTGGTTGACCGCCCGGAGAGGGGCGTTTCCTACTTTGATATAGTTAAAGAGGCGATAAGGGGCAAGGACGGCGTGGCTATCATGGGGCGGGGACACTATACCCCCCACCGCAAGGGAATGATATCTCCCGCCTACAGCTTCGGCGTGCAGGCGGCTGAGGTGGAAGTTGACCCCGAAACGGGCCGGTATAAGCTGGTCAACGTTACCACCGCCCATGAGAGCGGCACCGTAATCAACCCCCTGGGTATTGAAGGGCAGCTGGAGGGCGCCATCATGATGGCCGGAGGCTACGGCTTCTGCGAGGACCAGCCCATGGACGAGGGTAAGATACTTAACCCGTCCATCGCCGACTACAAGCTTATCCGCTCCCTGGATATGCCCGAGACCGATATCCTGGAGATTGATACCTATGAGCCGGAGGGGCCGTTTGGGGCTAAAGAAGCCGGTGAGGGGCTGACCAATCCCACCGCCGGCGCCATCGGCAACGCGGTCTACAAAGCCGTGGGCGTTAGAATCTATGATCTGCCCATAACCCCGGAGAAGGTTTTGAAAGCCCTTAAAGAGAAAGAGAAACAACAGAAGAAGGCTAAAAAATAAGGCGTTGACTTAAACCAGGTGGGAGGTTTGTCTATGAGTTATCACTGCCCGGTGTGTAATAAGGTTTCCAATAAGAGCGCCCTTGATTTAGCCCGCCATATGATCGGGCGGGGGGATAAGGTTCACAGGGACTGGATTACCTCCAAGGGTTTTAAGTACTCGGAGCTGCTTGCTTTGCAGTTTAGTTCTTTCGGCGGCGAGGGTTTTAAGGCTCTTGCCGAGGTGCTGGAGAAAGAGGCTAAAGTTAAGGACTAGCACCTGTTTAGCGGCTTTATCTGCAATAAGTAAATGATGTGGCATAACATCATAGTTGTTGGCGCCGGACCGGCGGGCAGCCGCATTACCCAGAGGTTAAAGCCAGCTTAAATAGCGCGGAGAGCGCTCCAGCCATCTTACCAGCCCGCCGGGGTGGGGGTAATGGAAAAACCCCGTGTTTCCCTCAACGGTGAGCTCAATTTCCGTTAGAGCGCGTTTCAGGTGGGGAACAGAGAGGGTCCGGCTGGTAAAACAGGGTGACAGCCCCAGTTTAATCTCCCCAGTGCTCTAGCTTCTTTGCTCGGCGTGTTTATTTCTTATTGCTCGGGGAGTAGTTGTTGCCGATATCAAACCAGGGCTCGTTGAACAGGTAGCCGTGAACCCGGTCAATATCTGTAAGGTGGGATATGAAGCTGCCCAAGTTGTCCCGCCTGCCGCTGGAGCAGTACTGCTGCAGGGTGGGGAAGACCCGGGGCGGGAAGATATAGCAGGCGGTGGCAATGAGGCTGGAGGGGGGTTTGGGCGGCTTTTCTTCCAGTTCCGCCAGAATTTTGCCATCCATCCGCACCACGCCGAACTGGCTTGCCTGGCTTTTATCGCCGATATCGTGGATGGCGACCAGGGTGTTGCTGCCGTCGTAGGCGGCAATGAACTGCGGGAAGTCAAAGCCGAAGTAGTTATCGCCGGCGATGACCAGCAGGTCTTCATTGATATTTCTGGTGGTGACCCAGAAGTTTAGCGAACCGACAGCCCCCTTTTTCTGCTCATCGCTCCAGATTTCCTCGATGCAGAGGTCTATCTCTCTATCTATTCCCCCCTGCCAGCGGCGAAAATCGGCTTCAAACTTGAGGTTGGTGGAGACCATGACCGGTATATCAGGGGGGATTTTGGCGACCAGGTGGCTTAACAGCGGTTTGCCCTGGTATTCCAGCAGGGCTTTTGCCTGGTTGGTGATGTGGGGGTAGAGCCTGGTGCCGAAGCCCGCGGCCAGTATCAAGCATTTCATGGCAGCTAACAGGTTATCACAGACATGCCTCGCCTGTCTATGGACTTTAGAGAGGGGCTTGCCAGATTTTTAGAGGGCGTTTTACTTCCCACCCTCCCGCCCTACAGAAGTGATACTTCTATCAATTTCTTCTTGGGGGATAAGGAGAGGCTAATCTCTCCCCTCTGGGGGGGTGGGGTTGAAGAGTCTTAAGAGGCAAAGCCTTTTGGGTGGGTGGGTATGGGAAAATAAAGAACCGTTAAAAAAGGGGTGGTGACAGAAGGTTTAAGCTCTAGGCTTTATAAGGAGGATGAAAATACACCCTACCACTACCTTAGGCTATGGGCTGACGTGGTGGGCAACAAATAACCAATCTGGGGTAACATACACCGCTACCCCAACACTTTAGCCGATATTAAGTTCCGCTACTGGGTAAGAGGTCTTAAGGCTTTTTTGTTTATTTCCCGATGCGGAACATCTTGGTCCCACAGACGGGGCATACACCCTGGGTTGCCGGCTTACCGTTTTTCATGGTAATGCGCTTGGCATCTTTCATTTCCCTCTTGGCTCGGCACTTCACACAGTAGGCTTGCATCGGCTTACCTCCTTCTTGATTACTAAAAAGATAGACTATTCTTGCCTCGATGTCAATAGGTTTTTAGTTCAATTTCGTCCCTTTTGAAGGTTGTTCCTTCTTTACTTAAGCCGGATATTTTGTTAACCTGTTTAGTAGAGCCCCCTGTTGGTCAATAAGCCATAAAATCCCTAAAGGAATAAGTGTATGCCGTTGACCAGAATATTCGGTGCCCAGTGCCGTAGGCCCAGCGGCTGGCTTGGTCAGTTGATGGGCCCCCTTATGAACTGGCGGCATCAGCCCTTGAGCCGCTGGACGGTTGAGATGATGGATATCCAGCCGGGTAGTTCCATATTGGACATCGGCTGCGGCGGCGGTATGACAATCAAGGAGATGGCAAGAATCGCTAACGGCGGCTTTGTTGCTGGCGTCGATTATTCGGATATTATGGTGCAGCAGTCTCTTAAACGCAATGCCGCCGCCGTCAGCGCCCAGCGGGTGGCTATTAAAAATGGTGATATCGCCGGTCTGCCTTTCGAGGATGCATCGTTTGACCGGGTCTGCGCTGTTGAGTCTTTTAACTACTGGCCGGAGCCGGTGGCCGGGCTGAAGGAAGTGCTCCGGGTTCTTAAAGACGGGGGTCTGGTGGCTATTACCACTGCCTGGAGTAAGGAGATGGATAACCACCCCAAATACGCCGTCATGGCGCAGGAGATGCAATTTCCGCTCTATGCCGGTTCCGAGATGGTGGCTATGCTTAAAACCGCCGGCTTTTCTGAAGCCAAATTCCGGCTCAAAGGCGGCCGGGGCTGGCTCTGTACGGTGGGCGTTAAGTAGGCGAAATTTTTAAAAAATTGATTGACAATTGGGCTGATAAGGACTAAACTCAAGTTCGAGAATGTGAAACTGGCAGCGTCTATTCTGGCCCAGGGAAGCAGGTGATTGCTATGGAAGAAGTGAGCAATGAGGTCAGGCAGGAGATTGGTGGGGGCGATGGCGTTATTTCTGAGCACAAGCAGAGGCTCACTGATGCTATTGAGACTGAGTTCAGGAAGGTAAAAGAGGGAGCAGAGCAGGAGGCGGCTTATATCATCGCCGGCGCCCGGGAAAAAGCGGAGCGAATTATCAGCGAGGCTAGAGTCGAGGCGGAGCAGATTACCGGCGGGGTCCAGGCCAGAGCGGACGAGGAGGTATCACAGCTGGTCGCCGAGTCGCGGAGTAAGGCTGAGGAAGCTATAGTCGAGTTCGAGGCTGTAGCCCGGAAGAAGGCGGAGAAGGAAGCAGCCGGCATTATTGCCGATGCCGAGGCACTGGCGGCGCAGATGGCCAGTGAGGCCGAGGCCAAGGGGAGGAAGCAGGCTGAGGATGAGCGGCGGGTGGAGGTGGAGCGCATTATGGAGCAGGCCCGGCAGAAGGCGTCCGATATGGTGGAAAAGGCTAAAGAGACGGCCGAGGCGGAGGCTGCCAGGATAGTCGCCGAGGCGAGTGCGCAGGCTGAGCAGGAAGTCATTAAAGTGACTGGGGAGGCTAGACGGGAGGCGGATGAGTCGGCCAAGGCCGTGGCCGAGTTGAGAAAGCAGGCGGAGAAGGAGATGAAGGATGCCAGGCAGGCGGCGCAGAAGGAAGCCCAGATGATTCTTAAGAGCGCCCGGCAGGTGGGGAAGAAGGAGGCTGAGGATAAGTGGGGTAGAATTGTGGAGGAGGCTAAACAGAGGGTGGACCGGGAGACCAGCGAGGCTATAGAGAAGGCGAGGAAGAAGGGGGAGACGGAGGCGCTCAAGCAGATGGCCGATAAGAAGCGGCAGGCGGAGTGGGAGGCGGCTGAGACTGTGGCCGAGGCAAAACGAATGGCTGAGCAGATTACCTCCGGAGCCAGGGATACCGCCAAGAAGGCGCTTGAGGATTCGAATAAGCTTATCGCCGCTGCCCACGAGAAGGCGCAGGGCCTTATCGAGGGGGCTCAGGAGGCGGCTTCCCAGGCTAAGATAATGATGGATAAGCTGGAGAAGCCCGGGAGATAGCTCGTAAAGGCTGGCTTGTTGATTGGGGCGAAGGATTCGCCCCTTTTTTGTTGGTGGGGAATAAAGCTTTAAGCGGGAGCCAGGAAGTGGGCGATGTTATCTAGTAAATCCCTTGAGTTAAAGGGTTTGGTGATATAACCGTCGGCGCCTATTTCCTTGCTGAGTTGCAGATTAAGCCTGAGGTCTATGGCGGTTAGCATGACGACGGGAATTGATTTGGTTGACGGTTCGCTCTTAAGTGCGTAGCAGCTGGTGTATCCATCCATCTTGGGCATCATGATGTCCATCAGGATGAGGTCTGGTTTTTCCGTAGAAGCCATGTTTACCGCCTGACTTCCGTCTTCGGCTTCCAGAACGGTGAATTTCTTATTGAGCACGGTGCGCAGCAGCTTTCTGACGTTGGGTTCATCGTCAACTATCAGTATCTTCCTTTTCTCTTCGGGGCCGGTGTTCTGGACGCCCTGGCTCGGGCTCTGCTTCTGTTCGTCCTTTTTAGGGCTCGCTTTTAATTTACCCTGTTTGAGGGTCTTATTCTGTCCGCCCTTTTTAGGACTGGCTTTTAGTTTGCCCTGGCCCGGGCTCTTTTTTAGACTAGCTTTTTTGCTGACCATGGTTTTTCACCTTACTTTTTCGCCTTCAGGGCTTTTCTGGCGCTTGCCTGGCCGTTCTTTATCACCGGTAAGGAGCTGCTTATCTTGATGAAGGCGCGGGCCACCAGCGGGTCGAACTGGGTATCGGCGCAGCGCTTGATTTCTCCCAGGGCTTCCTCCACTGGCAGTGCCGGGCGGTAGGGGCGGTCCGAGGTCATGGCGTCAAAGGAATCGGCTACCGCCATAATCCGGGCTCCCAGAGGTATATCTTCCCCGGCTATTGTTTGGTTGAGGCCGGTGCCGTCGTAACGGTCGTGGTGGTGCTCAATCATCTCGACGACTTTATCGTTTACCACTGGTTTTACGATACCGGCGCCAATCTGGGTGTGAATCATAATATGTTCGTATTCGGCGGTGGTGAGTTTGGCCGGCTTGTTCTGAATAGCTTGGTCGACGGCAATCTTGCCCACATCGTGCAGCAGGCTGCCCCAGCGCAGGTCTTCCAGTTCGTCCTTGGGCAGGCCGAGTTCTCTGGCGATAGCCAGGGCAAACTTGGTCACCCGCCGTGAGTGCCCCGCCGTATACTTGTCTTTGGCTTCCAGGGCAAATACCAGCGCCTCGATGGCACCGAGGAAGAGCCGGCGGATTTCTACCGTCTGCTCATCCACCTTTTGCTGGAGGTGTTCCTGGTACTCCCTGATTTCTAGTTCCAGTCTCCTTTTTTCCAGGCTCTTTTCGGCGCTGATGAGGACTTCTTCCAGGTTGAAAGGTTTGCAGATGTAGTCGTCGGCTCCCTCCTTCATGCAGTTGATGGCGTTAGAGGCTTCGGTAATAGCCGTTGCCATAATCACTGCCGTATCGGGGTATTTGGCCTTTATTTCCGGCAGCACCTCTATGCCTGATTTGCCCGGCATCATGATATCAAGGATTATCAGTTCGGCAGGGTTGGCCGCCATCTTCTCCAGTGCCCGCCCGGCGTTTTCCGCCTCTTCACAGGTATAGCCGGCTCTGGAGAGCTTGTGATAAAGCAGCCTCCGGATTCCCGGCTCGTCATCGACAAGGAGTATTCTTTCTTTTTTGTCCATCTTTCTACTCTTTTACGGTGAGGAAAGAGCCATGGCTTCTTTTATCACCGACCTTAACTCGTCAAGGGTGAACGGCTTGGGCAGAAACGGCTGGCCGGTTTCATCCAGGAAGGTTTTAATTTCGTCGTTGATTATGTCTCCGGTGGTGAATATCACCCGGCTTATCATCTCGGAGCCGATTTCTTTTAGATAATGGTAGAGTTCGATGCCGTTCATTCCCGGCGTCCTGATATCAATGAGGCAAAGGTCATAGCTTTCTCCGTCCCCGCTCAGGCGGGTTTGGGCCGCTTTTCCGTCGACGGCTATATCTACTTCGAAGCCTTCCGCCCCCAGTGCCCTGAGGCACATCCTGGCGATCATGGGCTCGTCTTCTACTACCAGGCTTCTTTTTTTGTGTCCGTTAACCTTTGCCATGGCTTTACCTCCCTAGCTTGCTTTACCGTTGAGCGGTAGCTCTACCACAAACGTAGCTCCCTGTTTAGCTTCGCCTTCCGCATATATCTTGCCGCCGTGTCCGGTTACTATCCCGTGGCATATGCTTAAGCCCAGGCCAGTTCCTTTGCCTACCTCTTTAGTGGTGAAGAAGGGGTCAAAGACGCGCCTGAGATTTTCTTTGGCAATCCCCGGGCCGTTATCGGCGATAGAGACCTTGACGGTGTTGTTTACTCTGCCGGTGGTGATGACCAGTTTGCCTCTGCCGTTGGCTTCCAGCATGGCCGATTCCGCATTGACGACGAGGTTGAGGAACACCTGCTGCATCTGGAAGTAGTCAACCATGATTTCGGGCAGTTCGGCGGAAAAGTTCTTTTCCAGTTCGATATTGTTTACTTTGTGCTCGTAAGCCCGCAGTTTTAGTACATCTTCCAGTATGTTGTTGACCTGGCTTATCTGCCTCATCGGGGCGTGCTTGCGGGCGAAGGTTAGCAGGTTTTTAACTATGGCTGAGGCACGCTGGGCTTCACTGTAGATGGTGCCTAAATCTTCCTTGATATTTTCTGGTATGTCTTCCTCCAGGAGTAGCTGCGAGAAGCCTATGACACTGGTCAGCGGGTTGTTGAGTTCGTGGGCGATGCCGGAGGCGAGCTCGCCGATGGAGGCCAGACGGTCGGTGAGCATAAGCTGTTCTTCCATCCGCTTGTGTTCGGTGATGTTTTTGGCGATGTGCACCGAGCCGATTACCTTGCCTTTTCCGTCAAATATGGGCGAGGTTGACTCCTGGATGTAGACATCGCGATTGGCGTCAAAGGCTTCCATGGTGGCCGGTTTTCCCGTCTCCATCGTCTGCCGGTGCGGGCATTTTTCCGGAGGCACCTGGGTATCGTGTGACAGCTCGTGGCAGAGCCTGCCCACCAGTTT
>Ga0315551_10000545_pt1 | contig 30035 bp, 24 predicted proteins | sample SalMarSW160290MG_FD_203678 | JGI IMG/M metagenome (GOLD analysis project Ga0315551, IMG submission 203678) | Salt marsh sediment microbial communities from the Plum Island Ecosystem LTER, Massachusetts, United States - Salt Marsh Sediment SW1602-90 ...
ATATTCCGACGGTAGTCCGCGACACCATCAAAGAGATTGGCTACACTGACCCCGCGATGGGCTTCGATTATGAAAGCTGTGCTGTTATGGTTACCCTTGACAAGCAGAGCCCCGATATCTCACAGGGTGTAACCGAAGGCGTAGGTCTGCACAAAGAACAAGGGGCCGGTGACCAGGGCTTGATGTTCGGATTTGCCTGCAGGGAAACGCCGGCTCTTATGCCAATGCCGATTCAGCTTGCGCACGCTATAACAACTCGACTGGAGAAAGCACGCCGGAATAAGATATTGCCCTGGCTGCGACCCGATGGTAAAAGTCAGGTGACGGTCGAGTATGAAAACAAGAAGCCGACACGCATTCATACCGTTGTAGTATCAACTCAGCACGCACCGTCTATCGGTTACAGACAATTGCGAAAACAGATTATCGACAAAGTGATACTTCCTGTTTTGCCGAAGCGCCTTGTTGACAAGGACATTATATACCACGTCAATCCGACAGGCCGTTTTGTAACAGGCGGACCAAAGGGAGATTGTGGACTTACCGGCAGAAAAATAATCGTTGACACCTATGGCGGGAGAGGCAGTCACGGCGGCGGTGCCTTCAGCGGAAAAGACCCCACAAAGGTGGACAGAACTGCAAGCTATATGGCCAGATACATCGCTAAGAATATCGTTGCTGCCGGCCTCGCCGACGCCTGTGAAGTACAACTATCTTATGCTATTGGAGTAGCCGAGCCGATTTCTGTTTTTGTAGATGCAGAGGGAACCGCAAAAATCAGCGAGCAAGAAATAAGCCAAATCGTTAGAAAACTGTTCCCCCTGACTCCCAAGAAAATGATCGCGTACTTGAAACTTGACCGCCCAATCTATGCCGAAACCTCTTATGGCGGTCATTTCGGCCGAAAGGGGGCCAACTTCACCTGGGAAAAAACGGATATGGCGGCCAGGCTTCGCAAAGCCGCCGGCTTAAAACCAAAAAAGAAATGAGTTGTTTATAAAATTCAAACATTGCAAAAAGCCCGGCAATCAGCCGGGCTTTTTGTTTTTAGTCGCACTGATACAGAATTTGCACAATTTCTCCATTTTTTTGTAATTTTTTCCCTATTCTCTTGTCTAATATAGTGGTCATGGCCAAAAACCTTGATGATGAGCTCCTGGTTGGACAATTCAGCCGGGGCGACGAAACTGCTTTTGACAGGATTGTCGAAGGATACTCCGCAGATATTGCGGTGTTGGCCAACCGACTGCTCGGCTGGCCCGGCGAGGTCGAGGATATTGTTCAGGAAGTCTTGCTCGCTGCGTTTCTCGGTCTGAAAAAATTCCGCTGCGAATGCAGCCTCAAAAGCTGGCTCTTTACCATAACAATAAACAAATGCCGCAGCTACCGATATAAGCAAATGCTCTATCTCAGGTTCTTTTCGCGAGCTGCCGTTAGAGCATCTGTATTGCCGGCCCACGATGAGGGTAAGGCGCAGATGGACGATGAAACTTTCCACAAGGTCCGCCTTGCAGTACAGGCTTTACCTCTCAAATATCGAGAGCCGGTTGTACTAAGGTATCTGCAGGAGCTTTCGACAGACGAAATTGCACGAATCCTCGGTATATCCAAAAACGCCCTGCAGGTTCGATTAAGCCGGGCCAGAGAACGACTGAGACAGGACCTGGCTGAACTGATTGGGTAATAAACTATGACAGAAGACAAAATAAAAAATCTGATTCAAAAAGCCGACCGAACGGCAGGGGGGCCTGTGCCCATATCTGCAAATCTGGCCGCTGCCGTCCGCCGCCGTGCCAATCGCAGGAACATCGCAAATTTGGTTGTCCGTGTTGCAGCTGCCGCTGTCGTTCTGTTCGCTCTTGGTCTTTGGAATTACACCGCCAAAAAAACCAGGGACCAGCAGAAGCTCGTCGCGCTCGAAATTCAGATAAAACAGCTCCAGATACAGACCGATGCCACATTGAACTTTATCCGGGAGGTCCTCGACGAGGAGCGAAGACAACGCCGACTTAACGAACTCCAGACTCAGCTCGCGAGCTACTCCGACCCACTCGAAGAAATCCAGAAACAGGTCGACAAAACCGCCTTTATCCTCGTTTACCAGGCCAATCGTATGTACCGTGAGCTTGACCAAAAAGACTCCGCCATCCAGGCATACAACCGCGTTATTGAGCTCTTCCCGCAAAGCCGATGGGCCGAAGAAGCCCGGCAAACATTATCAGAAATCAAAAACAATCAACACAATAATTCGAAAGGAGATTTGATATGAAAACCACAAAACCTGTTGTCTTTTTATTGGCTTTGGTCCTTCTAACCGCAACCACAGCGCGGTCAGACGAAAAGCCGGCAAAGAAGGAAATCTCAAACACGCAAACCGCAAGCTGTCTGGTCAAGATTACCACCGACGAGGCAGTCCTGCCGCTCAATGAATTCGCTGTCGACTACTTGTTGCGCAGCTCCGGAGTCGCTGGAAAAGCCACCCGCGAAGTACTGGAAATCTCGCCGGACGTCGCTTCTGAGCTCTTCGAAATCGAGGAAATTTTTGCAGTGGATTCAGCTCTCGGCGGCATAGGCATACCGCCAGGAGTCGCATTTCCAGGAGCCGCAGTTCGTGCCAGAACGTCTCCAACCGCCTCAAGAGCCCCAACTCGGACTCATACCGCACGAACGCCTCGTCCCAGAAGCACTACAACCACAACCCCAACGCGCCGCCCCACAACCCCTCGCGCCCCAACAGTTACAAGCCCACTACCCGCTGCTGACGAGCAAACCATCTTGTTCCGCCTGCAAGTCGGGCTTCCCAATGACATAAAACCCGCAGCAGAGGAGTTTATGGTTGCCCTCATCGATAACCTGCGTAGTGCCCTAAGTGGAGCTTTTAAAGAGTATAGAGCTAAACTCGACAGCCAACTTGTGCTTGCTGGCAAGGAAGCCGACAGCGCAGAGCAGCAGCTCGTTCAGATGCAGGCAAAACTCAGAGATATCTCTGGTTCCCGGGACCTCTCACGGTATGTGATTCTCAGAGATATCAGCAGCCTGCGCCAAAAACACCAAGCCACCATAATGAAGCGGGCCTCAGATGAAACGCTCTATGAAGCAACAGCCAAGCGAATAGCCGAAGAACAAGCCAGGCGGAAAAAACTTGTCGAAGACGACCCGATTACCAGGGAATTAAAGTCGATGCTCGATGTGCATGAAAGACGTCTCGAAGAAACTAAAAAACTCTACGAATCCGGCAGGGCTTCCGCGGCCGACATGGAAGACATCAAAGAGAAAATTATAAGAGCCAGAATAGACCTTGCAAAACGACAGGAAGATGTAAGCAATCCTCCGGGCAGTATTGTGTTAAGCTCTCTCAGTGATGAGTTGGCCAACCTCTCGACAAAAATGACTCTGGCCCAGCAGGAAATTCTTAGTTTTGAAGAACAACTCAAAGAGGCGGAAGAGCTGCTTGGAAAAGCTGACGAGTATGAATTGCTTTCACTAAAAGCCGATATCGCCAGGCAAAACCTTGAGGAGACTCTTTTATGGCGTGCCCGGCTGGGTCGCAATATTCGCTCGATCCAGCCGCCGGACGTAACAGTTATTGGCGCAGAATAGACCAACTGGTAAAAAACTACTCCGGCGCCCGTTATTATCACCCTTAGACGGGCGCCGAGAACAACAACGCAAATCTCGTTTTGATGAGCGTGTTATACTTCAGCCAATATAACGGTATAGTTTTTGCCGTAGAACTTAGCGCACTTTGGACAGGTCGTATAGAAAAAGTACATCTTTTTCATTGCCTTTGCCTTTGATTCGACATAGGCCTTCATCTCTCCCACCCAATGCCGAATGTTCTTGTATGGTCCTTCAAAAACCTTGGTCAGAAAAGTCCCCGATATCCTCACCATCTCTGCCCCCGGCACTTCCTTGGCCACCCCAATATACACATCCGCTCCCCAGAGTGATTTTTCATCCGAAAGCAGTAACGGCTCCTTTGGAAGGGCCTGGGCTTCCGAAATCCGCTCCATATTCCTCACCATCACCTTCCCAAAGTTCAGTGGAATGTGCAGGAAACTTCTGACATGGTCCTTAACGAATAATTTATCCTGAAAAGTTACCTCTTTTTCATCCCACGGCTCAGGATTAAACCTCGGACAGCACCCCGTCTCCGATTCTTCATAAAGCTTATCCATTTCTTAGCTACCTCCACACCTGAATATGAAATCCATAATTTTGCAAAACGCCCTCCCGCTCAATGCTTAAAATGCCGCTTGCCTGTAAGCACCATTGCAATGCCGTGCTTGTCTGCCGTGGCAATTACTTCATCGTCTTTGTTCGAGCCGCCCGGCTGGACTATACAGGCCACACCTTCCTTGGAAGCATTTTCAACGTTATCCGGGAATGGGAAGAATGCATCCGAAGCCATCGCACAGCCCTTAGTCTTGTCACCGGCGCGTTTGAATGCAATCAGTCCGGATTCAACGCGATTCATCTGTCCCGCGCCCACTCCCAATACCTTTCTGTTCTTTACAAGCACGATAGTGTTACTCTTGGTATGCTTGGCGACAAGCCAGGCAATCCTTAAATCCTCAAGCTGCTCCTTGCTCGGCTTGGTCTTGGTCGGATACTTTAACTCTGTCGGTTCCCAGCCGACCAAATCTCTCTTTTGCAGAAGCATCCCACCGACAACGCAGCGTGCATCGTATTCAGCCCCATCTATCTTGGCCCGGTCGATTGCACCGGTCTCCATTAGCCGAACCCTGCCGCCCCAGGCCTTTAATGTCCGGATTATCTCGAGAGCATCCTGCTCAAATCCCGGTGCGATAATCACCTCAGCAAAGAAGCCGCTGGCCCCTCTTGCCTTACCGAATCGGCTGTAAGATTCCATAATCGTCCTGGCAAGCTCAACATCAACTTTCCTGTTCAAAGCGATGATACTGCCGAATGCACTAATAACATCGCCCTCGTAGGCCTTCCTGTATGCTTCAAGAATGTCCTCATCAACCGCACAGCCGCAGGGATTGAGGTGTTTCACGACGACAGCCGCCGGCTCCTCGAATTCCTTAACCAGTTCGAATGCCGCATTGATATCTAAAAGGTTATTAAAACTGATAGCCGTACCGCCTTCCAGCAAAGTGGCACTGCTAACCGACATCTCTCCACTTGATGCCAGTTTATAGAACGCAGCGCTTTGATGAGGATTTTCACCGTAACGCAGGGATGCCTCTTTCTTAATGGCGATTGAGACTCTCTCAGGATACTCTACCGCCTGCTTGCCGTTAAGATACTTCGATATGGCAGCGTCATAAGAAGCCGTCAGGCCAAAGGCGATACGCGCGAAATCGCTGCGCAATTCCTGGCTCACAGCGCCATCCTTTTTCTGCATCTGCTCAATAACTTGCTTATACTGTCCCTGCTCTGTAACAACTGTAACGAACTTGTGATTCTTTGCAGCCGAGCGAATCATACTCGGCCCGCCAATATCGATATTTTCAATCGCCTCTTCCAATGTACAATTGGGCTTGGCGATTGTCGCTTCAAAGGGGTAAAGATTCACGCAGACCAAATCAATCGGCTCAATGCCATGCTCTTTCATTGCCGCTTTATGTTCCTTTTTGTCCCTAAGCCCAAGCAGTGCGCCGTGTATCTTCGGATGAAGCGTTTTCACTCGGCCGTCCATCATCTCTGGAAAGCCGGTCACCGACTCGATACCTACAACTTTAATCCCCGCATCGCTTAGGGCTTTAGCCGTACCCCCGGTGCTGATTATCTTGACTCCCATTTTGCCAAGCGCCTTGGAAAAATCAACGATTCCGTTCTTGTCCGAAACACTTACCAGCGCTGTCTTAATTTTCACATCCATTTGCACATTCTCCCTTTCAAAGATTCAGAATTTTAATTTACCCTGGCCCCGCACATTTCCTCTCACATCCGGCTCGCAATAACGCATCGACGCCATACTTTTAACTGTGTACTATTCAACCGGTTTTAAACAGGCGATTCGTCCGGTCTCATTGGCGATATAGATTTTCGGGTCCGCCATATTGGCCGTATATTTCGAAATACCGGCAAAGTTAACGGAATACAGCCGCTTTGCCTTCTTATTGTCCATCACTACGAGTTTACCCTGTGCAATCACGTAAGCCTTCCCAGCCGTCTCCGCTAACAAATCAATCCCTCCCTGCACCTCCCACATTAGTTTGCCGCTTTTCCTGTTTATTGCTTCCAAACCTTTATAGCGAACATGCTGATAAACTACTTCCGGCGTTACCCGGGGGGCCTCCTCAAGAACTGCTTCTGTCTGGTATTTCCAGGCAAACTCCCTCTTGGAACTGTCAACTATATCGATCCTGTAAACGTTTGTGTCCTTACTTGCAAAAAACAGGGAATCGCCGTCTCGGACAATCCTTCCGGCGATACTACCTGCAGCATCGAATTGCCAAAGCCTTTGCGGTCCATCCGGCGTTATGCTTACTACATTGCCTCCTTCGGTACCAAAAATGACAAGATTATCATCAGCGATAATCGAAGTAATCATCGAATCGTTATCAGCAGCTACCTTAAAAACCTGTACTTTATCATCGGCGCGAAACGCGTGCATGCGCCCGTCAGTTCCGCTCACGTAAAAATAAGAGCTGTTACGAGCGGCAGGACAAACTATTCCAAACTCCAGAGCTGTGTTACTGCGTTCTGTACCGAATTCCAGGTTAATCTCAAGGAGCTCACTGCCTACTACAGAAAAAAGCTCATCATTATAAAGTTCCAATCCTATAATCCGGAAACCGAGCGGAGCAAAGGGTCTCTCAAATATCACACCACCTTTTTTCCCGTCCAGAGAAACAATATAATTGCGGTTCGACAACGCGTAGATGCGATTACCAAGAATATGCAAATCTTTTAGACTTTCACCCTCTTCCAAAAGCAGTTGTGTTTGCCATACTATTTCAAGCTTGGCATGTTTAAGCAGCTCCGGAGAAACAAGCCACCACGAATTACCTTCAGCGGCCATGCTCTTTGCCGAATTACACAAAATCAAAAGACACACCGGTAAAAGAAATCTGTATCGCCACATTTTCAACATCGTCGCACCATCCGTTCCTGTATAAGCTAAAGTGAAAAACGCAAAATTGAGGAATTTATGTTCCTTACTTCTTATACCTTTACACTTTTATATAGTCAGCCAGGTCGATATTATGCTCAGACTCGAATTCCTGCATTTCTTCAATACGTCTGATATCGTCCTGTATTCGATTGACGAGCTTAAATATGTAGGGTTTACCTGATAAGCGGTTTCGCAGGTCATCGAGCATCGGTTCCCATATCCCGTCGTACAGTTGCGCTTTTAGAATAATAAGCATACGATACTCCTCACTTAAGCCGTTAATAAAATCGCTCACGGCTTTACTTATAGCAGTTCCACCGCCCTGATCAGTATTTTCGACCTGCTCAGCCATTTACTATAACCTCGGCCGCATCCTAACACCCAGGCATGAAAATTGCAACAATTTTTCAACAATCCGCCTTTGTCACGAGTAAATTTGCGGCAATTCTTGACAGCGATTGTATAAACTGTTAGTTTTCCACGGTTAATCTCACAGTATTCTCAATATATTTATTAGGAGAATGTAATGGATTGTAACAGGTTCGTTGAGGAACAAATCGCTCAAATTAAGCAAATTGTGGGTGATGCGAAGGCCATTAACGCCCTCAGCGGCGGCGTGGACAGTTCGCTTGTAACAGTAATAGGGCACCGTGCCCTGGGCCATCAGTTAAGAACCGTCTTTATTGATAATGCACTGATGCGCGAGGGTGAACCACAACGGGTCGTCGAGGTCTTTGCGTTGTTAGGTATTACGGTAGAGTTGGTGGACTCACGGAAGGAGTTTCTTTCTGCGCTGGCTCACTTGACGGATCCCGAAGAAAAACGCCAGGCCATAACCGACACATTCTACTCAAAGGTCTTTGGTCGGCTTGTCAAAGAGTTCGGCGCAAAGTTTTTATTGCACGGGACAATTCTTACCGATATTGAGGAGACCGTAGCTGGAATCAAACGTCAGCATAATATTCTCGCTCAGCTCGGAATTGACCCGCAAGCAGCTTATGGCTATTCAGTCATTGAGCCGCTTAAAACCTTGAGAAAAGATGGTGTCCGCGAGGTCTGTAAGTTTCTGGAATTGCCTGCCGAAATCTCACAGCGTATTCCGTTTCCAGGCCCGGCCCTTGCCACGCGAATTGTCGGCGAAGTTACGCCGCAGCGTCTTGAAACCGTCCGCACAGCTACTTCTATCGTTGAAGACGAGCTCGCTGATAGTGGGGCGTTTCAGTATTTGGCGGTCCTGCTCAATGATTATGCAACCGGTATCAGAAGAAACAGACGTGAATTCGGCCAGATTATTGTTGTTCGCTGTATCGAGAGTATTGATGCAAGGACTGCAACCGTTACCGAACTTCCATGGGATAAACTTAACCGAATTTCTCAGAGAATTACTCAGATAGATGGCGTCAACCGCTGCCTGTATGATCTAACGCCGAAGCCACCTGCAACTGTCGAGTATGTTTAAGTTACAATTTGGGCTGAGGATAAATAATCAATTGCAATGTTGTTCCGTGCTTTCCACGGAATAGCATGATATCTCTTCAACAAGAGAGGTCTTTGTATGAGCATAAAAGTTCTTGGCATTTCGACAAGCCCCCGGCTGAAAGGCAATAGCGATTTACTTTTACGCCAGGCCCTGGCAGGTGCCGAGGCCGCTGGTGCAGAAACTGAGTACATACGCCTTCGTGGTCTGAATATCGCACCTTGTATCGAGTGTAATTCCTGCTACAAAAAAGGAGCCTGTGTCGTCGAGGATGATTACCAGATGTTGTCTTCGAAGATGCTCGAAGCGGACCGGCTGATTTTCGCAACGCCTATTTTTTTTATGAACTTTTGCGCTCAGGCAAAAGCCCTCATTGACCGCTGCCAGTGCCTTTGGTCTCGCAAGTATGTTCTCAAGCAGCCGCTGCAAACAGCCGGCCGTGACCGCCGAGCAATGGTCATTGCAGTAGGGGGCACCAGGAGCAAAAAGATGTTCGAAAGTGTTCGCCTGACGGCCAAATATTTTTTTGATGTTTTGGACATGATCTATGCTGTCAATCTATTTGTCAATAAGGTGGATACCGCCGGCCAGATAAAACAGCATCCTTCCGCAATGAACGAAGCCTTCCGCCTCGGCCGAGAACTGGCCTCAACCGTCGCGCCCCCACCCGAAAAGCCAATCAACGTCGAATTAACCTGACAGCATTTGCCCCCACAATCTCATCTAAATAATCAATCCGATGTTGGCTCAGGTTCTTGTCCGGCATAAAGGGCTTTTATGTCATCTTGGCTAAGCGCATAGCTGTAGATGCGCACGTCGTCAATCAGGCCGTTCCACGATTTGTCGATTCCTATATCTTTGCCGCCCTTGCCAATAATAACAACGCTGTTGAAAACAACAAGCTCCGCTGAGCCGGCACAGGGTCTTCACGCAGCTATTCCATGCCGATCTCATTGCTCACGCGATAGTAGTCGAAGTCCACGAATCCGCCTGGGGTTTTTGTCGTGAAGTTAAACAGCCCAAAGCGGTAGCCCATGAAGTGCGGCAGGGTGTAGGCCATCCGCAGAACCGTGCCGATCTTCGTCCATGTCTTGCCGTCCAGGCTGTAGCAAAAATAAGCCTTGTCCGTACGGTCCCTGAAGTCGCAGTCGATCTTGACATACACGGTTTGCTGCCTCAGTGGAACGCTTTCGATTTCTTCAGGTGCATTGGATTGGGCACTCACCATGACGATCGACTTGCTGTCTTCTACCATCTTGACACCGACAAAGCCGTATTTCTTCTGCAGGGCGATCAGGCCGGTGCGGTCACCGTCTTTCATATTACCTACCTCGATTTTCGTGGTCGCAGAACTCACCGGGCCAAAGGTACGCTGGGTAAGTGTATTACGGGCCTGCACGACTTCCCTGTCCACCCGTCCGGTGGTCAGCCGCAGGTAACCGCTCCGTTCGCCGATCGACCAGTAACGGCTGTCTGGATTGTGGTTCCACTGCCACGCCAGGGGTAACGGTTCGCCGAGCTTTCGATTGAATTCGTCGGAGGCCACGATATTGGCCAAACCTCCCTCGCCGGCAGGAATATCTAAGACCATCGGCACCTTGCCATCCACGCCCAGAACAGGCCAGCCACCCTCCCATTGGACAGGCACCAGCCAAGGACTACGCCCGACCGATCCATTATCCTGGAAGAGAACCGCATACCACTTGCCGTCCGGCGTGTCTACCAGACAGCCCTGGGCGATTCCTTGGTCATGAAGGATCACCTTGCCTTCATATGGGCCGGTGATTTTGTCGGCACGATGAACAATCTGCGTACGCATATCACCCCGAGGCCATATGATATTCATGACATAGTACTTGCCATTGATCTTGCGTAATTGTGACCCCTCACCCCGCAGACCGGCATTGCGACCGGCCACAGCAATGGCATTCCTGATCACCACTTCGTTGAAGCCGCCCTCCTTTATGCCCGACAGATCCGGTTCCAACTCTACCAGTCGAAGATCGCCGACGCCGTAGAGCATGTAGATGCGTCCGTCATCATCGAAGAACAACGAATGGTCGTGCAGCGAAGGCGAAAAAGATGTTTCTTTCCATGGGCCTTTTTCAATGTCTCTTGTGGTATACACATGAGTTCTGCCACTCGTTCTGGAAAACGTTGACACATAGAAGGTTCCATCGTGGTGTCGCAAGCTGCTGGCCCAGGATCCCGCACCGTAGGCGTTTCTGCCTTTTTCCAGTCTAAGGGCCTCGTTATCTGTCAGTGTGTCGTAGGCATAACCAATCAGTTCCCAGTTGACCAAATCCTTTGACTTCATAATAGGCAAGCCGGGGCTCATGTGCATGGTGGTGCTGCTCATATAGTAGGTGTCGCCCACGCGAATGGCCGCAACATCCGGAACATCAGCCCAGATGATGGGATTCCTGGCGGGCTTTGCTTGTAAGTTCACACCTGCGAAAATGCTGACATATATTAATGCGAGGAGCAACAACTGATATCTCTTCATGGCTTACCTTCATTTTGAACGGTTATTTCTTTATGTGGAAAACTCGTATGGTGTAATTATTGCCTATCGCAAAGTGCTTGTCAAGTAGGGACTTACGCGCCCTTAAAACCACTGCTCATAGAGTGGCGCGATCTGAACATTGTTGAGTTCGACGCCTTCCGTGTGGAAGACAAGCTTTTTCAAAGGCAAATCAGGACTATAGGAAATCATCGTACGTTGTCACGCGATTTCCGCATCCACTATAGAGCCCCCTCACAACCTTTGACAATCACGCGAACCGTGAAGGACCGGAAAGAGAAAGAGTTGCTTGGCACTGGTAATCCCCTAGTTGAAAGGAAGAACGTCCGGAGCACCCGGTTTGAGTAGACGCACGTCATAAAGCCCCCCGGCAAGCCACCGTTTTGCGGTGAACCGTACCGTGAGTCGACCGTTACCAGCGGTTTGAAGGATCTCGGAGGGAATCGGATAGCGTTTCTCAATGAAGTGATTAGGTTTTTCGCCTATCAGCCTCTGCGTGGCGATCACCATCCCGTTCACTGAGATGTCGAATTCCCGGCCACGGTCGTCACCGGAATACGTGACAGACAGAATGACTTCCCTGGCACCTCGCGTGTCGAAGGTGTATTGAATCCAGGCACCGTGGCGCCAGCGTCGACCGTTGTGAATGCCCGATTCCATGCCTTCACCTTTGAGGTCATGCTCCACCTCGGGCTGCTGCTCGCCCACAGCGATCGAGTCGAGGGTAGCGGCCTCGCGCGCTGCGTGGGCACGCTCCTTGGCGGCGAGTTTTTCCTTTTTCGCCGCAATCTGCTCAGCGTTTGTGAGTTGCCAGTACATCTGATAGCGTCGTTCGTGTAGTCTGAAGAACGGCACCAGCGGCAAGCCCTTGGATTCGGCCGGCTCGATCACATCCATGATACGGAAGTGCAGAGGCCCTGCGGAACGATCAGGAACCACATGTTTGAGCAACTCATCTTCCGTTGTGAGCAGGGCCGGAACCTTGTCGAGCGGAATCATCGGACCATGCGCCACGTGCGCCATGCGACCATCATCAGCAAATAAACCGTCCATATTGTCAGTGCCGTCGGGCTTTGCCAGCACGATCGGGCCATACAGGATGGCCACCCAATCGGAGCCGTCGGGCAGACGCTCCACTCGCGTGTGCATCGGAAGTTCCACGTCAACCGTATCGCCGTTTTTCCATTCCTGTCGAATCGCGGCATAGGAAGACGAAGTCGACTCGACATCAACGGAACGACCGTTGACCTTGACCGCGAAATCGCCCGCATCGACCCAGGCAGGGTGGCGTATATTCAGCGTGAAGGTGGTTGGTTTCTCGAGTTGAAGACGAAGCTGCGTACGCGCCTCATCCGGGAAGGTCGTCTCCTGTTTCAGAACCATTCCGTTATCAGGCACCGAGAGTTCCGAGGGGATAAAGAGATTCACATACAACCCGTCCTTGGCCCGGGCATAGATGAACTCCCCGTATCGTCCGGGATTCTCCATTCCCGTACCAACGCAGCACCAGAAGGCCTGCTCAGGCTGGGAATACACCCGGTAATGGTCCGGACGGATCGAGGTGAAATAGACGTACCCAGGCTTCTTAGGATGGATGGAGGCCAGGATATGATTGTAAAGGGCACGCTCGTAATAGTCGGCATAGGCGGCCTTGGGTTCCGCCATGAAGAGCTCTTTGGTAAGCCTGAGCATGTTGTAGGTATTGCAGGTCTCCGGTCCCTCCCGGTGCCGGATCATGCGGCTGAAGTCCTTGGGATTATTGAAATGCTCACTGACGCTATTGCCGCCAAAGGCCACACTACGGTTCTGCGTGACGGTTTCCCAGAAGAACTCGGCACCGGTATGCAACTGTTCATCGTGGACCAAGGCCGCAATACGCTCCATGCCGGTGATCTTGGGAATCTGGGTGTTGGCGTGCAGGCCGGTGAGCCTGTCTTGGTGATTCTCCAGAGGCTCGAAAACGGCCCGGTGGTTGAAGCGTTTGGCCAGCTCTATGTATTTCTTGTTTCCGGTGATCGCATAGATATCGGCCAGCACTTCATTCATGCCACCGTATTCCGTACCGAGCATGCGCTGCATCTGTGCGTCGGTCAGGCCGGACGTGACCTTTTCGCACCAGTCTCCATAGCGAACGAGCAGATCACGAGCCTTTTCGTTGCCTCCGTGGAGGTAGGCGTCCCGAAGCCCGGCATACATCTTGTGGAGGTTATACCAAGGGGCCCATTTGCTCCGCATGAGTTCGACATGCCCCTCGGCGACACGCCTCCAATAATCTCTGCTCCCTGGGATACCCCCGAGGTAACCGTTGCCGTTGGCTTTTTGGATTTGCGTGAGTTCGTCGATCATGTAATCGAGGCGACGATGAAATTCTCCGTCCGGATCGGCACCCGATGTCATCATCAGTGAAAGCGCCGAAAGGTAGTGTCCGGCGGTATGTCCGTCGAGTCCGCCGCTCTCCCAGTTGCCGTAAGGCCGTGCCTTGGGCTCCAGCCCCGCTTCACGCCGGAACGGCGCAAGCAACCGGTCGGGATCATGAGCCAGTAGATATTGACGATTGGCCTTAACCGCCTCGGAAAAAGGACTCTCAAGCAGCCTTATGTCTCTTAACGGGAAAAGTTTTACCGGCTGCTCCGGCGTCACTGTAACCTTGGAAACAGCAGTTAAGACGGAAAGGGCCATCGTAACGGTCAGAAAAACCGCTATATTCATTTTCGAGGTATAGGCTTTCATTGGAATCATGGGATTAGTCCTACTTGCTGGAACGATCCACCGTCAGCAGACCAAGTCGATACGGCAACTGGTCGTAGCGCCTGTTAATCGCCGGATCGCGACCTTGATAAAGCAATTGAAGATTATTAATGTCGATGGTCATTGTTTCGTCATAGCCGTCACGAATCAACTCGCCATGGCTAATATCTCGGGTCCAGGGTGTCACGCCATCTTCGAAGGTGACGTTGTTGATCCCGGCAAAAGGCTTTTCCCACGTGGTGGCATTGTCGACAGGCTTCCATTCGCCGTCCAGACTGTCGGATATCCAGGCACGATAATAACGTGCCGGACTCATGGCCTCGACCAGGGTCAGATAAGTCCCGGTGCCCTTGAGCCTGTAGGTCATGCTTCCTTCGAAAACATCGTTACGCGGTCCCTCGATGCAGATTTCCGGATTACTCATACCCTTTGGAAAGTCCTCGATCCTGGTCCTGCTTCGATACACCCGGCCGTTATCGCCGGTGAAATACAGGTAAGCGTGAGTGTCGTCGCAGATCACCCAGTAGTCGATCCACAGCCGCGGAGCGCCGCTCGGCTTACCCTCGAAGAAGTCCTGAGGCTTTGTCCAGGTTTCAGGCCTGGAAAGATCATCGGTTGTGCAGTATTGCGGCTGCTGCGACTGGAAAACCAGGTACCACTTCTTGTGCGGACGGAAATAGAACAAATGCGGTGCGCAGTGATACCCTCTTAAATTCGGATTCACATCAATGAAGTGCAGTTTTGCTTTAGGTGCATCGGAGAAGTCCTTAAAGTTCAGGTATACCATACTCCAGGTTCTGGCCGAATTGGAGAAGACGGTCGCATAGATATGCCATTTGTCGTTGTAACGGACAATCGTTGGGTCTTTGACGGACACTATGTTATGCTTTTCGTCAGACACCGGCTTGATCAGCACACCTGTAGATTTCCACTGCAGCGGCGTGGCGAAACCCAGCGTGGGAGCGTCCACACGTACCGTTGACGACGTAGCGGGTTGGTTCTGGGTGGTTGACTCGGCCGCGAGTATCACAGGAGAATTGCCAGCCAGCAGCATCGAGAGGGCAAGAAAGATAAGGATGGATTTGTTCATCGGTCGACCTTTCATAAAAGCGAGTTTGCAGAATTAGAAAATAATCCGTTATGCAAGTTTTACGTTCCATCGTGCATTCGACTATTATACTGTAGTGCGGGTAAATGTAGTATAGTAATTATGTCGGAATCGTCAATTCGGTCTTGTTAGCGGGGCGGTCCATCCCGCGGATTATACCCTCGCGTTTAACCGCCAGCGAGATAAAGGAGTCTTGACAGTATTACGTCTTTTCATTATACTTTTGACATTGGTGAGCAGTGTTACAAAAAAAAGGACGGTCTTGCCGAGTCAAAGGCGGTGGCCAAGAAATAGGACGTTTGTGGATTGCAGGTCGGTTTGCAAAGTGTATCATTCTGGCAAAGATTAGCAGTATCAGCCAAGCGCATCAATTCGCGTCGCTTTTTTTTAAGGATTAGGCGATAGAACAAATAAAATTTGAGTCAATGTATCGAGCAGATATGGCAAAAACTCAATAATTTAGGAGGTTATCAAATGAATAACAGGCTTAAAATTATTTTGTTAGCATCATTAATAACGGTCGGAATCTGTTTGGCTCAGACAGAACAGCCTGAGATAGTCGAGGATTTCAAACCCTCGACCCTGAACCAGCCCGGCCAGCAGTACCCGCAGGTCAATTCCCAACGCCTCGCTCGATTTCGCATCGTGGCGCCCCAAGCCCAAAGCGTCATTGTGAGTTTCGGCGGAGGAACCTCCCTTGCCAAGGGCGAGGATGGCGCCTGGACAGGCACCACGGCAAGACCGCTGGACGAAGGCTTTCACTACTATCATCTCAACATCGATGGAGGGATATTTAACGATCCCGGCACGTTGAACTTTTACGGTTCTACTCGTTGGGAAAGCGGCATCGAAATCCCCGCTCATGACCAGGACTTCTACGCACTGAAGGACGTTCCCCACGGGCGAGTGCAGCAGATTCTTTTTCCATCTGAGAGCACCAACACCTCACGCCGCGCCTTTGTGTACACGCCGCCAGACTACGACAAGGATCTGACCAAACGATATCCGGTGCTGTACCTGCAGCACGGCTGGGGCGAGGATGAAACTGCCTGGAGCAACCAAGGCCATGCCAACCTGATCATGGACAACCTGATCGCCGAGGGGAAGACCAAGCCCTTCATCATCGTGATGACCTACGGCATGACGAATGAAATCCGGTTCGGCGGCCTCAGAAATTTCGATATTGGTCCCTTCGAGACCGTTCTCGTCGACGAGCTGATCCCCTACATCGATACCAACTTCCGTACGCTCTCCGATCAAAACCATCGTGCCATGGCCGGCCTCTCCATGGGCGGAATGGAAACCAAGTCGATTACCCTGAATAATCTCGATAAGTTTTCCCACATCGGCCTCTTCAGCGGCGGGACCATCTCCCAGGATGATGTCAACAACACGCCCGGTTTCAAGGAGAAGGTTAAGCTGGTATTTGTTAGCTACGGCAGCCGCGAACTCGGCGGCAGACGCGGCAGCGGTCGTCGCAGCTTTGGTGGCGATCCTAAGGGGAACGCCGACGCATTGAAACAAGCCGGCATCAACAGTGTCTTTTACGTCTCCCCGGATACAGCGCACGAGTTCCAGTCCTGGCGGCGCAGCTTGCATGAGTTCTCTCAACTGCTATTCAAGGAAGGCTCTTCCAGCTACCCCGCTCCGGTGGCGGCCGCTGCACGGGACAACTCGGCTTCGAGGAACGCCCGCAGAGGGAGAGGACCAGGCCGATTCGGCGGACCGATCGAACTCGGTACGGACGATAAGCCAGTCTTCGCCGATCCACCCGCGGGGTTCAATGCCAGGCGTGAAAATGTCCCTCACGGCGAGCTGACGATGGTTGAGTACGACTCGAAGACTGTCGGAACCCGCCGAAAAATGCTCGTTTACACGCCACCTGGCTATTCGGCCGACAAAAAGTATCCGGTGCTGTATCTGCTTCACGGCATCGGAGGCGACGAGACGGAATGGCAGCGATTCTGCCACCCCGAGAACATCATCGATAACCTGCTGGCGGAAGGCAAGATCCACCCGATGATAGTCGTCATGCCCAACGGCCGGGCCCAGAAGAACGACCGGGCCGAAGGCAATGTCTTCGCCAGCGCGCCGGCTTTCGCCGCGTTTGAAGGCGATCTGCTCAACGACGTGATTCCCGCTATTGAGACCAGGTACGCTGTTTACGCCGACCGCGAGCGTCGGGCTTTGGCGGGCCTGTCGATGGGCGGCGGTCAGTCCTTGAACTTCGGCCTCGGCCACCTCGACGTTTTCGCCTGGATCGGCGGGTTCTCATCAGCCCCCAACACCAAACCTCCGGCCGAACTCGTGCCCGACCCCGCAGCCGCCAGGGAGAAGCTGAAGCTGTTGTGGCTGGCCTGCGGCAACAAGGACGGCCTGATACGTATCAGCCAGGGCCTCCACAACTACCTCAAAGAGAAGAACGTGCCGCACATCTGGCACGTGGATTCCAATGGCCATGACGCCACCGAATGGGCCAAAAACCTGTATCTCTTCGCCCAACACATCTTCAGGTCGACTGCACCGACACTACCGGCACCTCCGTTGGTTCCGGCTGCAAGCAAGCTGGTGATCCGGGTGGCATGTGGGGCCAATCAGCCCTACACCGACAGGAATGGCGACCTCTGGCTGCCTGATGAGGTCAAGGCTCCCGGCGCATCACTGAGCCCACTGGATGGAATGACGGTCGAACGGACCGAAGAGTTCGAGGTTCCAGATGTCGCGTTCCCGCAGATCTTTCGGACAGAGCGGTACAGCATGAGTGCTTACGAGTTCAAGCTTCCCAACGGCAAGTACACCGTCCGCCTGCATTTTGCCGAGTGCTTTACGGGGATCACCGGTGTCGGGCAGCGGGTGTATTCGTTTGCCGTGCAGGGACAGAAGCCGGAGAAGGATTTCGACATCTTCAAGGAGGCCGGCGGGCCGTATAAGGCAATCCGGCGCGAGTACAAAGGCGTCGAGGTGACCGACGGCAAGCTGAAGATTACGTTTACACCGAACATAGAGAATCCGGCAATCAACGGCATCGAGATCTTCGCCGAATAAACGCGTTATCTCATTGTGCGGTATCACCTTTTGTGTTTATGGTATTGAATCTTGTGGGCTCCGGGGTTTAGCTTACGGGCAAGTATCGATGTGTTTCGGGCAATTGTACCGATCGAAGACGATCAGGAATCACTGCAGTAATGAAAGGAGCTGGCGGTGGGAATAGTTTCTTCCTTATCTGGCCCCTTATCGTTTCCTTCTTCAGTTTTACTCATTAGCACTCCACTTTTACGCGATTACAGTACCCAATGTCCCTTCTCCTGTCAAACCAAAACAACATCCCAAGTGCAGCCGAAAACCTCTATTCACAAATTCACGCATTCGCTCATCCCCACAAATTTGCTTGATAAAAAAGCAGCTTTCTCTAACTGCCCCGTAATAAAGGTTTTTGATTTATTTCCAAATAACTTATAATAAGGATTATTCCTTATGCTTTTTTGCGAGCTGAAATTATGAAGTCCGACTCGGAAAAACTAACCGATGCAGAACTTCTCGCCTGCTTTGCAGAAGGCGATGAAGCCGCCTTCCGAAAAATCGTAAATCGTTATAAAAACGGGCTTTATGCATTCTTAAAACAGTTTCTAAACCGCCAGGATTTAGTCGAAGACGTCTTTCAGGAAACTTTCCTGCAGTTATTTACCAGCATAGACAGTTTCGATACCAGCCGACCCTTGCGTCCGTGGCTGTTCACTATAGCCGCTAACAAAGCAAAGGATGCCCTTCGCAAACGGCAGCGAACGGCTGCTACTACTATAGGAACTATAGCAGACTCACAGGAAATGTCGTTTGATGATGTGCTCAATGCCCTTACTTCTGACAGCACAATGCCTTACGAGGAGCTGCAGCAGAGCGAAACCGCCTCACGCGTAGGTCAGATTATAGCAAATATGCCGGAAAATCTGCGGGAAATTTTAATTTTAGCTTATTTTAACAAATTTTCTTACAAACAAATGGCCCAGATTTTGAGTATACCTATCGGGACTGTTAAAAGCAGGCTGCATACAGCCGTTGGCCGCTTCGCAAAGGAGTGGAAAAGCATCGGCTGGGAGCAAAAAACTAAATGAGTCCGCTAAACAACCAGCAAAAACAGTTATTATTTGACTACTGCATAGGCTTAACATCAGAAGAACAAACCGCTGAAGCTCTGGTCCTAATATCGGCCAGCGAAGAGGCTGCCGAAATTCACTCAAAGCTCAAAGCTGCTCTTGCTCCGCTGGCGAGCCTGGAGCCTGGAACCTGTCCTGATGACCTGGCTGAACGCACCATTTTACGACTTAATAATCTTGCACGCTCAAGCCAGCTTCAGCTCCAGCAACTTCTGGCCGGCGAACAGGCAAGAGCAGTTACCGCCAAGAGTCCCTTCTGGCGAAACGTAGGCAAAATGGTGGCAGCCGCAGCGGTGTTCCTGATCGCCCTGGGAGCTTTTCAATCCTCCTCGAATTTTGCTCGTCAACAATACGGACAATATCGCTGCCGGGCCCAGTTGGGCAGTATCTTTAGAGGCTTGGACAATTACATTGATGACAATGACGGCAAACCGCCCACTCTTGCTACTACACAGGGAGCACCGTGGTGGAAGGTGGGTTATCAAGGCCAGGAGAATCACTCCAATACCCGTTGCATGTGGCTTTTGGTAAAAAGCGGTTACGTTGACCCTGCCGACTTTGTGTGTCCCGGCAGAAGGCAGAAGCTTGTAATCCGATTTGAGCCCTCACAAGTGAGGAACTATAACGATTTCCCCGGCAGGCAGCACATAACCTATAGCATAAGAATATGCTGTAAGAAACCGACAGTAGATATGCTCACAACAAAAGTCTTAATGGCGGATTTGAGCCCACTTTTTGAAGATTTGCCTCAGGACTTTTCCTGGCCACTTAATAAAGAAGTGGACGAAGGCCTGTTAAATCACAATAGTATCAATCACAACTACCGTGGCCAGAACATCTTGATGGGCGACGGCAGCTCCAGATTCCAGAGAAAGCGTTATTTTGATATCACAAGGGATGACATATTCACCCTGCAGAACATTCGCAACTATAATGGTACCGAACGTCCCGCCAGTGAAGCCGACAATTTTCTCGCTCCATAATTCTCAAATCTCTCAACAACCTGCATTCTTAAGGCAAATTTTGGCGTTTCTTTTTAGACCATTGAGCCCTGCGCGTTTGATGGGCGAATCTGCGAACTCGGCATCGAAGTCCGCTTCTGTCAAATTCAAAATCCGGTTTAGGTCGAGTTTGGCCTTGTTATTATAGAACTTAAATCGCTTATTTTTGCACACCGGCGCATTATCCTGATAGGGGCAGGCCAGGAAACATTCGTCGCAGCCGAATAGTCGGTCACCTGTTTTTTCAGCCAAATCGGGCAGTATTTGTCCTTTGTATTCAATTGTCAGATAGCTTATACACTTGTTGACGTCAAGTTGACCATCAACTCGCAAAGCCCCTGTCGGACAGGCCTTGATACACTTATTGCAACTGCGACAGCTATCCGTAATCGGCTCATCGTTTTGCAGTTTTAAGCTTGTTATGATTTCACCTAAAAATATTTGCGGCCCTAATGTAGGATTTATAAGCATGTGATTTTTCCCAATGAATCCCAGGCCGGACCTGACTGCCAATGCCCTCTCAGCCAACGGCGCCGAGTCAACACAAATCTTGAATTTATGGTTCTGGCCGGCTGCGGAACTAATAAAGTCAATCAGTGTGTGTAGTTGCTTCTTTATAAATAAATGATAATCTTCATATTGGGCGTAGTTTGCTACTCTACCCATCGGGCCTGTTGATTCCGGCTGTTGTTTTTGGATTTTCGGCGGTGTGTAATTTAGGCCAAGGCATATAACCGACTGTGCATTTGTCAGAAGTTTGGCGGGATTTGTGCGTTTGTCGAAGTTCTCTCGCATATAATCCATTCGGCCTGCATAACCCAAGGCCAGCCAATCGGTAAGCAATGTGTACTGCTTATTGTCTATTGGAGCAGCATCTGTTATGCCGACCAGATCGAAGCCCAATTCAATCGCTTTTGCCTTTATTTCTTCTGCCAGGCTCATAACCGTCGATTATACCAAATAAGGTGGCTTCCTGCAGCGTTTCCGGGCTACTCGACTTTGGTTATCTCAAAAGTTGTTGTCCAGCCGCTTGTATGGGCTAATCCTTATGATAAATCCTAAAACCTCGTAAAGAGGCGAGAAAGGAATTATCTGTTTTATTTCCAGCTTTCGGCAAACCTTGCAAAATCCAGGAGGTTAATGATGCCATCGCCGCCGGCGGGAGCGATATCTACTAACGGCTCATCTCCCAGCCAGGAGCTTATGAATGTTCTAAGGTCATCTTTATCAATCGAGCCGTCGCGGTTAAAGTCGCCTGGGATGTGATAATAGTTCAAAGCGGCATAAGCATCGATGAGTCCCCAGCCGTACTCTGCATCCTTGCCGGGTATGCCGAGGTCTTCTGCGGTGCTTTCCAGGGCCTCTCTGATATTATCCGGCCCGGTTACTCCTGTGGAAATCAATAAAGCTGCAACTCCACTTACGTGTGGAGCGGCCATAGAAGTGCCCTCGTAAAACCAGTAACCCATCTCCTTGGGGTTGATGCCGAAGGTTTGCTGAAGGATGCCATCGACGTAGCCATCTCCATTTTGGTCGACGTCAATATCTCCCCCGGGTGCAGTTAGGTCCAAATAGCTGCCGGTAGTTGAATAATATGCACGAGTCTGGTCGTATCTCGTTGCACCGACTGCGATACAGTAAGCATCATAGGCGGCAGGGTAACTCGCCGGGCCGCCGGCTCCATCGTTTCCTGCTGAGCAGATAATAGTAACACCCTTGTTATACGCATAAGCGATTGCATCTCTTAAAGTGATAGAATCGTATGGGCCTCCCAGGCTCAAGTTGATGATATCGGCGCCATTGTCGGCTGCGAAATAGACTCCGTCGGCAATAGTAGTGTAGGGGGCTTCGCCGCGTCGGCTTAGAACCTTGACCGGCATAATGGAGCAATTATAAGCTACCCCTGCCACTCCCACCTCATTGTTTGTGCTTTGAGCAATGGTTCCGGTAACATGTGTGCCGTGTCCGTCGTCGTCATTTGGATGGCCGTCATTATTTACAAAATCATAGCCCGGCACAAAACGTGTATTGGCCAAATCCGGGGCCTGTACGAAATTTTTGTAAGTTTCATAAGCGATGCCGGTATCCAGCACTGCAATGATAACATTCGGGTCGCCGGTTGTGATGTCCCAGGCCGGTTCTAAATTAATACCGCCTCCATTATAGCCGCCGTAGGGGTTTGTGCCGTCCACTAACTCTCTATACGGGTCATCGATTATGCCGGCCCACTTGTAAGTGTCATCAAAGTTCCACTGGTAATAATAGTGAGGGTCGTTTGGTGCTTCAAAGTGGGCGTAGGCATAGTAGTTTAATTCAGCATACTCTACGTCAGGTTCACTATTATAGAACTCGACTGCCTGTTTGGGTGTTCTTGAGGCCGGTGTCTTTAGCCTTTTGAAGCCGGCATAAGAACTTGTGTGTAGTACAGAAGTCCCGTGCCGTCGATTTATTTCCTTTATATGGTCTTTTGGAAGATGTTCTTTGAATTTAACGATGATTTCATTCGGGACGCATTTTGGTTTCTCGGTATCTGACAACTTAGCTGCGTTAATAGCAGGGCCGGCAAACCCGGTTTCAGCGAAGTACAAGAGCAAAAAAGCTACTAATAATGCTGGAAAGTTTTTCTTCACCACCCGCCCCATAAGCACATCTGACTTGTTATGTTCTCTACTGTAAGTCATTATTTTACCATATTATAGGGTACAGTGCAAGTATAATCTTTAACCGACATCCCACAGCAAAAAGGTAGAGAGCGGCATTTTTTGGCTCTGAAATTGGGTTTGTTTTTTAGTTCATTGTTCATAGTTATTTGTTCGTAGTTCTTTGTTAAAACAGTACTTACGTTAATTTTTGGCATTTTCGTAAATTGGGTTCGTTCCTGCTTCGCCAGAGGCTATGCAAGGATAAATTGGGTTCGTTTTGGGTTCGTTTTTCCCGCGTTCACCAAGTGTCCTTTTTTCATAATCCCTTGTTATTAAGTTAGTTACGTTCATTTGACTTTTTCTAAAATTGGGTTCGTTTTGCATAAAAAGGTGAATTTGTAAAGCCTTCTCTACAAGTGTAAAGGGCAAGTTAGTTAAGAGTGAGCTAAAGTGTCTAAAGTGCCTAAAGTGAACTAAAGTTTGATTTTCGATGCTCATGACTGGTAAATGGTTAGTGGTAAATGGTTAGTGGTTATTGGTAATTGGCTTCTGGCTACAGACATTTGACTTCTTACTTCTAAATCCTCAATTTTACATTCTAAATTCTCAATTCTAAATTTCTGTTTACATTATACCAAACTTGCTTATATTGTTCAATGAAAATCTAACTTTTTTGGTAAAAAAATTTGCCACAGAGGACACAGAGGGCACAGAGAGAAAAAGTTTATCAGGTAAACAGGGTATCAGTATGTGGATATCAGGGGAAGAGGGATCCGCCTAATGTGGACAAGTGTTCGATACGAGAAGGCCTGTTTAAGTAAAAAAGAGAGAACAACTTGTATAGGTAATCGAAAATCTGTAGAGAATCCGAAGCGATTCAACGTGAAAAACGCGAGAAAAAGAGACAGCATTAACAATGAAAGCTATTTTGCCCTGCGTTTCCTTCGTAAAGCCAAACCACCCAAGCCGAGGAGTAAGAGGGTGGATGGTTCGGGAACCTGTGAACCGAGTATGGCAAACGCCGAGAAATTTCTTCTGCCCGAGAGAATGACCCAATCGCCCTGGTCCACACGATAGGCAACTGTACCGAATACGTTGTCCGCAAGATTCCAATTCACTTGGCCTTGAGGAGTTTGGCCAACCAGCCAATAAGGCGTGTCAGAGTAAAGCACAGTCTCCTCTATAACCTCCGCGCTCACGACCTGGGGTGTCGTGGGAATACCAGTCATCTCGAAGGTTGCGATGGGTGCGCCCGGGCGACCAGCGTCATCTAGATTGATGGAGAAGTAAGCAAGCGAACCTTCTTGGAACTCACCATGAAACGCCGCCACTTGGAGCTCTTCGGCGTAGTACGGCCCGCGGGAAATGACCGTAAACGGAAACGCCCTTTCAATGCTCGCGGGCATTCCCCAGAAAGAATTATCCCAAAACGGAGGAGGGCTTTCCAGAGAACTTCCCCCAATCACAACCGGTGTGGCTTGTGTCGACGAAACCACTAACAAGAGTAATACGATTGCTGAGCAAAACAAAGCTTGTTTTTGCATGTTAATCCTCCGTTTGTAATATAATATTACTACTCTTATACTCAATATTTCGTCTCTGTTTAAGGATTTTTTGAAAAAGATACGGATTCGCGTGAGAAATTACTGACATTTTACGTTTTTTGCCTAAAAATGGCTTCCATAATCAACAAACCAAAGGATATGACTAATTTTATGTTGCATTAGTCGAGTTTACAATTTCCGGTTGCCGATTTTCATATCTCGCATAGGGATCTTCAAACAGAAACAATGTTGGGGCGAGTCCAATCCTGCGATTTTAGTTTTTTGTCGTTTATTTTTCGGGGAAATGGAAGGAAGAGTCTATTTTACAGGCGGGACTCCGAGGTCCTTACAAATTTTGATTGCGAGAATATCCACAATTTCGTTGTGCCTTGGAACGGCCGATCTCTTGTTTAAGGATGGATTATACCACCAGGAATGCTTTGCCCCTTCTCTGACAAATTCACAGCCTTGAGAGTGAAGATGCCGGAGTAGCTGCCTCCTTTTCATATCGCTATTTGCTCTTCATGAAAATTGGCCCCCACAGCGGATATAGAATCCCGCCGATTAAACTCCAGGGCCTCTTTCAGTGTCGCCTTAAGAGTTTCGAGTAACTGCTCATGGGTCCGTTCCTGGCAGTTTACTCCAGGTACTTCTTCAATCCATCCAATCCACCAGCCATCATCCTGCTTGGTCACAGCCGTATATACTCTGTTCATAACAGCACCATCGACTTCAATCTATTTTCCAAATAACCCTCACCTATCTACCATACATTCTATACAAACAGACCGCAGAAGTCAAGAAACTACTCTTATATTCATAATTGGTGTGATTTATTGCGCCCTATTCTTTTTTAGAAATAACGCTTTTCGCTCGGCCTCATAACGACCCGGTTATTCGGATAAGCCCTTAGTCACACAAAAATAAGGTTTTCTGTCTTGTAAATGTGGCTTTGGCCTTATAATATAGCGACCAAACTAAAAGGAGTTTTAATAAATGGCGGAAGAATTAATTGGCATTATAGGGGGCACGGGGCTTGGTGATGCGCTGGCCGAGCATTTGGAAGACGGGGAATTTCGCGATATTGACACGCCGTTCGGTAAGCCGAGCATGGGGATTTTTGTCGGCAAGTTAGGCAAAAGGCAAATAGCATTCCTGAACCGCCACGGCGAAGGGCATAAACTTTCTCCGAGCGAGGTCCCTTATGCAGCTAATATTTTTGCCTTGAAAAAACTCGGGGTCCATACGGTGATAGGCAGCGGGGCGGTAGGTTCGCTTCGCGAGGAAATCGCTCCCGGTAATCTGGTTATCGTTGACCAGTTTATCGATAAAACGTTCAAACGGCCGAACAGCTTTTTTACGGATTTCGCTGCGGTGCACTGCGAAGGGGCTGAGCCGGTTTGTGGGCGAGTTCATGAGCTACTGATTGATACGGCAAAAGATGTCAATACAAAGACACATCCGGAGGGAACATACGTATGTATGGAAGGGCCGCAATTTTCCACGCGGGCTGAATCTCTTATGCACCGGGCCTGGGGCGGCGATTTGATTGGTATGACCGCCATGCCGGAGGCCAAATTAGCCAGAGAGGCGCAAATGTGCTACGCTTTGATTGCTTTGGCCAGTGATTATGACTGCTGGCGTCCACACAAGAAAGGCCAAGACAAACAAACGCTCCTGAAAGAGATTATCGCAAATCTGCAAACAGCAACAAACAATTGCCTGGCACTAATAAAAGCTGTCCTGACGAGCGACCGTACACTTGTTTATGAGGACTGCCGATGCAGAAAAAGTCTGGATTTGGCCGTGTGGACGGACCCGGCCCAAATCGACCCTGTGGATAAAGAAAAATTAAAAGTGCTCTTTGAGTAGTTCAGAGTATTGACAGCAGACAGGTTCGTTATATAATTGAGGTCGAAGTCGGTTATGTTATAATGGAGTTCGCTCCGCTCGCCCCGTAAGTTAGCCGTTGGTCTTACGAGGCTCATAATGACGGGGATAGAGAAAAGTAGATTTGAAAGGAAAATAAAAATGAAAAGTCCGGTTTCAAGAATGCTTCTTTTAGCAGTTGGTGTCGTTTTTGGTATTATGTTGATTACGGGCTGTGAAGATGAGAAAAAATTATCCGGCACACAGTCTGATACAACACCAAATAGCAAACAGAGTAGACTCGTAGCTGTTGAGAACGCGCAGCTTAAGGCACAAATTGAAGAGTTGAAAAAACTGCACAGCGGTGAAATGGAAAAACAAAAGAAGCTGCTTGACAAATGTATGCGGGAAAAGAAGGCGCTGGAAGAGGTGTCAACAAAAGGCATTGATAACTATATGAAGGACATCTTAGGCCCCCTTTCTGATGAAAATGCAAAACTGCGGGAGGAAAATCAAACACTCAAGGCACAAATAGAGAAACTTAAAACAGAATAAGCTAAGAAATAGACAGAGGCTGAACTTTTATAACCGGTCTTTAATCTTTGCGATTATATATTTTGCAGGCAGCTTCTATGCAATTGGGTAATTTTTCCTGTGGGTAATGCTTTTGTGTTGCCGCTGCAACGAGTCCTAAGAACATAGGTTGAGGTTTCAAAGGGCGGGAAGTAAGGCAGGGATGTGCCTGAGTGCCGATAAAAAATGGATGGGAGGGGATATCCAAAATCTGCATAATCGGCTGATTCGGGGCTTTCCCTGAAAAAACTAGGCCGGCCTTTTCCAGAACTTCAATATAGCGAGGGTCAACTTCGTAACGATGCCTGAACCGCATTCTAACCGAATCTTTCTTGCCGAAAAGCTTCCACGCCATAGTTTGTGACTTTAGCTCTATGTCCCTTCCGCCGAGGCGCATATTTCCGCCCAGTCCTTCTATTTTCTTCTGTTCCGGCAATATATCGATTACCGGCTCGGGACAATCCGGCTCAATCTCGGTGCTGTTGGCTTGCGGCAGGCCGCAAACATTTCGGGCAAATTCTATAACAGCCATTTGAAAACCGAAGCACAGTCCCAGATAAGGAAGATTTTTTTCTCTTGCGTATTTTATGCAGGCTATTTTTCCTTCCGCGCCACGAGTACCGAAACCACCAGGAACAATAATGCCATCGACGTCCTTAAGATTCTCAGCCGCATTTTCATTATTAATATTGGTTGTTTCAATCCATTTTATTTTTATATCGGCGGCCAGCGCAATGCCTGCGTGCTCAAGTGCATTGATTATCGAGGCATAACTGTCGCGTACGGATGTGTATTTGCCTGTGATACCAATAGTGATTTTGCGATTGGCGGAGCCGATTTTGTCGGTGAAATCGCACCATTGGGCCCAGGCCTTACGTTCGTGTCGCAGGTTGATTCTGTCCTCTATTTTTAGCAGCCTTAAGACCTCAAAATCCAGGCTATTGTCCCTGAGCATAGCGGGTATCATGTAGATACTGGTGGAATCGGGCAGGCTTATGACCCTTTTAAGCGGTACATTGCTGTATATGCTTATTTTCTCACGTGCCTTTTCACTGACGGGATTGGTTGCCCTGCAGGCGATGATATCAGGCTGTATCCCGCATTGCATAAGCTGCTTTATTCCCAATTGTGCGGCCTTTGATTTTTGCTCGCCAAGAGTAGGGGGTTCCAAGATATAGGTGAGCGCCACGAAGCAGCAGCTATTTGGGCCTTCTTCGTAAGCCAGTTCGCGTGTCGCCTCGATGAAATAGGCGTTTTCCAGGTCGCCGACCGTGCCGCCAATCTCAACAAATACGATATCGGCATTAGATTCTATGGCCAACCGGCGTAGTTTTAATTTGACTTCACCTGTGACGTGCGGAATCATCTGGACGTCTCTGCCGAGATAATCACCGTGGCGTTCCTTGTGCAGGACCGAGCTGAAAATCTGGCCGCTGGTGGCAAAATTTGCTTTGGTTAAATCCATATCGAGCATTCTTTCATAAGTGCCCAGGTCCATATCGCATTCCATACCATCGTCGAGCACAAATACCTCACCATGGCGAAAAGGATTTAGCGTGCCGGAATCTATATTCAAATAGCCTTCGAGTTTAATCGGCGCTACATTCAGTCCTTTATCCTGCATAAGCAAAGCCAGGCAGGATGAAAAAATGCCCTTGCCCAGACCGCTCATCACGGTGCCCAGCACAAAGCAATATCGCGTTTTTCCCTTTTTATAACCGGGTGGTATAGGCACGAAGAATTCGCTATCAGTCGAAATATCACTGACCTTCTGCAATAAGTCCCTACTGTCAACCATAATAACTGCCTTTTTCTTTCTGCATTTTTATTATTTAGCGAAGTTGACGATATCATCCTTTGTTCCGTACAATCCATCATAGCCTGCGGAAAGCAGAATAAAAGAATCGGCCCTATATGGCTTGCTTTGTGTCGTAGCCATGTAATCACTTGTCATTTTATAAAATATTTTCGGGTCAGTAAAAAGCGGGTGCTTCTCGTTAGGGCTCGATGGCACACCAAGTCCGACAAGCGTGTGATTATCCCTGTAGTTATAAATATTATCCGGGTCATCAGGATTATCGAGATTATGTGCTGTTTTTGATGTATCTGCCTTATAGTACAGTACGGGCATACCAACTCTTTTTCCGGTACCACGGTGCCTTACGCGCTTATATACGTCACACAAGACAATACTATCTTTCTTAAAACCTGCGGTGTTCGCATACAAATCCTGCAACTCATATGCATTGGCATTTTCGAGCGGTAGATAATGCTCTTTTCTGGCCTTCAAATTATACTCATATGGATTCACAGGATACAGGGCCCGGCCAGAACCATCCTGACCATCGCTTCTAAAAATTGAATCCGGGTGAAAGCCTAATAAATCCCGGCCCATTAAAGCTTCGGCGAGCTTCATCGCGCCGCAGTATTGCCGGCCGATTGGATCAAGTGCATCAGAAGGTGGAAAGCCATCAAATTCAGCACGGAACAACTCCAAAGTGACTTCAATGCTGTGGAACTGATTTTTCTGACTAATGCCAGGAGGGAAACGCGGGCTGGGGGGCCTCAGGAACACCAAAAGCATTACGGCAGGAACAGCTATCCCTGCGATGGCAAGGCCTCTGCCTTTCGACCGGCCAGAACTTTGTTTAATTTTTATCAAAGCAACGATACCGAGGATTATTGCTGATATGCCTACTGAAAAAGCCAGTACCTTTGTAAGGAAGAACGCAGGGATACTGAAGATCCCTAAATACAGAGCCGCAATGGCCAGTCCACTTGTTTTGGCGTCTGGTTCTTTTGGACTTTTTGAAGTATCTTTCAAATCCTGGCCGCATGAACTACACGACTTGGCGTCATTCAGATTTTCAGTCCCGCATTTTGGACAGTACATTGTGAAGTTCCTTTAGAGTTAGATTGACTGGCTACTTTGCTTTACCCTTTTTACAAATTCAGCATATTGTTCGGGGGTGTCTATTCCGTCGCAGGTGTGTTTGACTTTGCCGACTAAAATGCTAAAGCCGTTTTCGATTGCTCGCAACTGCTCGAGTTTTTCGATTTTTTCCAGTTTCGTTTGCGGCAAAGCGGTAATTTTCAGAAGGAATTGCTTGCGAAAAGCGTAAATTCCGATATGCCGCAGATATTGTTGTATTTTTCCTGCGCCGGATTTTTCTCTGTCATAAGGTATTGGGGCACGCGAAAAATAAATCGCACGGCCAATCTCGTGTTGCGTATTGCGTATTGCGTATTGCGTATTGTCATTCCTGCGAACTTGTCCCATAGGGAAGCAGGAATCCATTTTTTCTTTCTCG